>Ga0164309_10000714_pt1 | contig 17508 bp, 13 predicted proteins | sample Whisoiple_247_MG_FD_109984 | JGI IMG/M metagenome (GOLD analysis project Ga0164309, IMG submission 109984) | Soil microbial communities amended with fresh organic matter from upstate New York, USA - Whitman soil sample_247_MG | ecosystem: Environmental > Terrestrial > Soil > Unclassified >...
GAAGCTGAGCAACTGCTTCAAGACCTTCGCGCTGCGCAGTGCACTGCTCTCGATCGTATCGAGCAAGTCCACCTGTGACGGCTCGCTGATCGTCTCGCGCAAGAGCCCTTCTGCAACCAGGATCGGCAGAATGAAGTTGTTCAGATCGTGCGCCACGCCGGCGGCGAGTCGTCCTAGGCTGTCGAGCCGCTGGGCGCGCAACAGCCGCACCTCGAGCTCGCGTTTCTCCTGCATCAGCCGAGCCCGGTCGAGCGCACTTTGGACGGCGACGGGCAGGCGCGACAGGCGATCTTTCAGCAGATAATCTGCCGCCCCCTCGCGCATCGCGGCGACGGCCAACTCCTCACCGATCGTCCCTGACACCAAAATGAATGGCACCTCGGGATAGCGCGCTTTCAGCATCGACAGCGCCGTCAGCCCATCGAACTGCGGCAGAGCGTGATCGGACAGCACCAAATCGGGCCGCTGTGCGAGCGCCGCGTCGTAGCTCGGCCGGTCGTAGACGCGCCGCGCCTTGAAGCGCAGCCCACCGACGCGCAGCTCACGCTCGACCAATTCGGCGTCCACCGCGCTATCTTCGACGAGCAAGATGTCGAGTAGGTCGCTCACGTCGTCGAGCCGGGCGCAGAGTTCAAGACCAACCAATACAGCCCCAGCTCGGCGATCGCGCTCGTGAAACCATCGAAGTCGACCGGTTTGACGATGTAACTGTTGACGCCGAGCTTGTAACTTTCGACGATGTCTCGCTGCTCGCTGGAGGAGGTCAGCACCACGATCGGGATGGATCGCGTTCTGGGATCCGACTTGACCGCCTTCAACACCTCCAAACCATCGACCTTCGGCAGTTTGAGATCGAGTAACACCAAGCGCGGCTTGTCATCGAGCGATCGTTCGCCGTATCGGTTCCGCGCGAAGAGGAAGTCGAGCGCTTCTTCACCGTCGCGGACGGTCTCGATTCGATTGGCGAGATTGGCCTTCTTCAACGCGCGCAGCGTCAATTCCAAGTCCGTGGTGCTGTCCTCCACCAGCAGGATTTCGATCGGAAGCCCTTGGTTCATTCCGTCCTCTGCAGACAGCCTAACACCCATCGGGCGTGTGCATACGCCGATGAGATTGCCTATCACGAGCTCCGTTGACGCACACAAGTAATAGATTTGATTGAGGAATACGCTTTGGCGCAGCGCCGTCCAAGCAACCTTGGAGAAGGCCGGGCTCCCCCGTCCAGCATCGGTAGCAAAGCGGAGCCCGGTACCCGTTGGGGCTCGAGCGCGCTCTCGACGCAAAGTCGGGTTTTCAAGGTTTTATTCTCGATTGGTGATCGCAAAGGGGCGGTGCTCCCACTCAGGGGGGTACAGATCTAGGTTGTGGCTGAGAGGGTCATGTCGAAGAAGACACCGGTGATGAAAACCGCTGTAAATTTAGCCCTGACGGCAGTGGTTGGGACCTTCGGGCTGCTCGATTGTACGCACGAGAACACGGTCGGGGGCTTGCCCGGGGCCGGTGCGGGCGGCGGAGCCGGCGCAGCGGTTGTCAGTGACTCGCCCGGTGGGGCAGCGTCGGGTGGAGACTCTTCGTCCGGTAACTCGTCGAGCTCGGGCGCTCCATCGCTAGCGGGGACTGCGGGCTCAGGTGGCGCGGCCTCGAGTGGTGATTCAGCGAGCACGGGCTTGGGCGGCCAAGCGGGCGCGGTCACGGATCCTACCGCAGGCTCGAATAGCGGCGGCGGGCCCACGTCCAGCGCAGGCGCGCCCAGCGTGCTCCGCGGCAACGGCGACGGCAGCTTCGGTAGCAAGGTGGACTACCCCATCGGCACGCGCCCCATTGCGCTCGCGCTCGGGGACTTCAACGCCGACAACAAACTCGACGTAGCGGTGACCGATACCGACGCGGACATCGTGAGCGTGCTGCTCGGAAAAGGTGACGGATCCTTCAACCCCAAGGTGGACTACGCCGCTGGTGATGAACCGTTGTCTGTGGCGCTCGGGGACTTCAACGCGGACGGCAAGCTGGACATTGCGACCGCGAACGCAACGGCCGGCACGACGAGCGTGTTATTGGGCAAGGGTGACGGAACCTTTGCTGGCAAGACTGAGTTCGGCACCGCCGGCCGTCCTTATTCGGTAGCAATCGCGGATCTCAACGGCGACGGTAAACTCGATATCGTTACCGCGGACAATGGCTCGAGCAAGCTGAGCGTGCTGCTCGGGAAGGGCGATGGAACTTTCGCCGCCAAGACCGACTACGCAACCGGGACCGAGCCAAATTCAGTGGCAGTTGGCGATCTGAACGGCGATGGCAAGTTGGACCTCGCTGCCACGAGCGTTACCACCGGTACTGTCAGTGTCCTGCTCGGGACGGGCGGAGGAAAGTTCGCCACCGCGGAAGAATTCTCGGTCGGCAGTGGCCCGCAATTATTGACCCTCGGTGACTTGAACGGTGATGGAAAACTCGATGTCGCGACCGCGAGCGCTTACGCCACCGCGGTGAGCGTGCTGCTAGGTGCTGGTGACGGGAGCTTCGCGGTCCACGTCGACTACGAGACGGCGAGCTACCCTATCTCGCTCACCCTGGCGGACTTGAACGACGACGGCAAGCTCGACATCGCGGCGGCGGCGACCTTCGGAAACTCGGTGAGCGTGCTGCTCGGAACCGGCAACGGAGTGCTGTCCGAAAAGAGTGACTACCCAACCGCAACCAACCCGAATTCGGTGGCGCTGGGAGATCTGAACGCAGACGGCGCGCTCGATCTCGTCACCGCCAATTTCGGTGCAGCGTCGATGAGCGTGCTCTTGGGGAAGACGAAGTAACGACGCGAAGGTCGTGACATCGCGCAGGGGGAGAGGGTGAGCGGCCCTTCTGACGGCTCCCCCTCGCGGTCGCATCGAGGTAACCGCAGCTTCGTGGCGCGCGCCGCCGCACCTCCATCGTTTGTGGCTGAACGACCGGCTGATTTGACCTCCCCGCGCTCCTCCAGTACAACGCCTACAGCAGAAAAATTCAGCTCGGGGGTTCGAGCTGGTCGCTCAGGAGTGGACATTGGGGGAAGCGTCTATTTTCGAAATTGCGGTGCAGCTCCATCGGGCGGGGCAACTCGAGCGTGCGGCGCTCCTTTACCGCCGCGTGATCGACCAAACGCCGGAGCACGCCCCCGCGATGTTTTTGCTCGCCATGCTCGCGTTGAGCTCCGATCGACTCGATGAGGCTTGCGCGCTGCTCGAGCGCGCCGTTCACATCGCGCCGGACAGCGCCTTGTTCCTCTCGAATCTCGGCGGCGTCTACGGGCGGCTCGGGCGACAGCGCGAAGCGCTCGCGGTGTTGCTTGCTGCCATCGCCCGCAAGCCGGACTTCGTCGAAGCGGTGTTCAACCTCGCGCGCACGTTCGAGGCACAAGGAGAATTGCTGGCCGCAGCGGAGTGCTATGAACGGGCGCGGGCTCTGGATCCGAGTCAGTCGCAGGCCGCCGAGCGCCTAGCGAACGTGAAGGCCAAGCTGCGCACGCTCGTGGCAGTAGTTCCGAAAGCGCCCAACCCCGAATCAGACATGAGCCCAGCCGAGCTGTTCGCGGCGCTCGGCGCGACACTGCGCACTGGCGGCGCAACGGAGCACGCGGCCTCTTGGTATCGCGCGGCGCTGACGCTCAATCCACAGTCGCCCTACCTGCACACCGCACTCGGCGCGATTCTCGCGGATTCAGGCCATTTCGACGAGGCCATCGTCGAGTTCCAGCGAGCGCTGGAGCTCGACCGAAGCTTCCATCCGGCCCGTGGCTATCTCGACACCGCGCTCAACGAGGCCGGGCGCCACGATGAGACCGAGGCAGTGTACCGCGAAGCGATTAGGCTTCGCCCCGACGACCCCAACGCGCACAGCGTTCTCTTGTTCAACATGCAGTACTGGCCACACGTCGGCGCGAGCGACATTCTTGCCGAAGCCCGAGCGTGGAATGACCGGCATGCGCGCCCGCTCGCGGCCCAAGCCTTGCCCCTGCACAACGATCGCGCGCCGGAGCGCCGGCTACGCATCGGCTACGTGTCCCCCGATTTCAAAGAGCACGCCATGTCGCGGTTCACGATCCCGTTGCTGCGCAACCACGACCACCAACGGTTCGAAATCTTTTGCTATTCGAGCACCGACCAACCGAGCGAAGAGACGGCGATCCTTCGCGGCTACGCGGACGAGTGGCGCGACGTTGCCACGCTCGACGATGCCGCCTTGGCCGAGCTCATTCGCAGTGACCAAATCGATATCTTGATCGATCTCACCATGCATCTGCTCGGCTGCCGCTTGCTGACGTTCGCGCGACGGCCCGCGCCAATACAAATTTGCTGGCTCGCGTACGCGGGAACCACGGGCCTAGAGACCATGGACTACCGCTTGTCCGACCCGTTTTTGGATCCGATCGATGCCGACACCCGAGTCTATTCGGAAGAGACCCTTCGGCTCCCAGATTCCTTCTGGTGTTACGACCAGCCGACGAACCTCCCCGAGGTGAGTCCGCTGCCGGCGCTCACGAAAGGTCGCATCACGTTCGGGTGCCTGAGTCACTTTCGGAAGATCAACGATGGGGTGCTTCGGCTTTGGGCAAAAGTCTTGAACGCACTGCCCGAATCGCGACTCACGCTCGTGGCACCCGAGAGCAGCGCGCGCACCCGAGTACGCTCGTTCTTCGAAGAAGCAGGCGTAAATCCCGATCGCATCGAATTCGTCGGTCGCTGCTCGCGGCTCGACTATCTGAGCAGGTACCGCGAAATCGATATCTGCCTCGAAACGTTGCCTTACAACGGCCAGACCACGAGCCTCGACGCGCTGTGGATGGGCGTACCGACGGTAACGCTCGTGGGTGAAACCGTGGTCGGCCGCGCCGGCGTGTGCCACGCGATGAACTTGGGCTTACCCGAGTTGATCGCAACGACCGAAGACGAATACGTGCGCGCCGCGAGCTCATTGGCGAGCGACCTGGAGCGTCTGAGTACACTGCGCCAAACCCTGCGCGCGCGCCTCCAGCAATCACCGTTGATGGACGCACCCCGCTTCGCGCGCAATCTCGAGTCAACGTACCGCGACGTTTGGCGGCGTTTCTGCGAAAACGAAGAGACCAAGCGCCGCCTTGGTTGAGTGCGGGTGATGGTCACCAAGAGCAGCGCATGGCGTCGTCGCCTTCGGCGTCACGGGCGTCCGCGTTCGCGCTGCGACGGGAACGCGCGGCGCTGCGCTGGCGGCAAACTGTGGATTTCTCCATGCGCCGCGCTGGGGCGGCTGCGTGCCCCCGATCCAGTCCGTAAAAGTCGCTGCGCTCGACGCAGCGGCGGATGACAGTGCGCTCGCGCGGCGACCTTTTCGTCATCGCCCGCATCTCCCAACCCGCTGAAATTGGCGCTTTGGTGGCGACGCTCGCGCGACCACACATTTTTCGGGAACCTTCGGGGGCGCGCGCTGTCAGTCGATCCGTAGCGACAAACGGCGCGTGAAGTGACGGGCTCCTGGCTTCCGGATCTTTGCCGACTGTTGGGCGTCGCTCGCGGAGACAACATGAGGCGATTCGTTCGTGCGCTCATCATTGGTGGTGTATCTGCCTTTGGAGCGCCTGGTTTCAACGGTGTGCAGACGCGCGACGCGCGTGCTCACGACGCTCAACCCGACATTTCCGAGTGCGTGAGCTTTCGGAACGAGGTCCAGGAGCGGACGATCGTGGTGCGAGTGAAGAACGAGTGCGAGCGAAAGCTCAGTTGCTCACTCGGCTACGCCGTGCGCTGCGAAGACAATCACGGCAAGCGCACCTCCAGCAGCGCCGAAAACACGCACTTTGCGCTCGCTGCAGAGGGCTCCACCGAGCTCGTCTTGTCTGCCGAGCGATGTCCGCAAGCGTGGACGATCGACGCGGTGACTTGGCGATGTGAGCAGCCCCGCTGAGTTTCTTCTGCGCTGAGACTGCGGTAGAAATCGGGCAAATACCGCGCCTCGGGCCCCGCCTGGCAGTCGCCGTGCTTGCGCGATTGCGGGACCGGTTCCAGAATCCGCGCCCATGAAGCGCTCGGGCGTCGGTCTTTCGGTCGCAGCGATATTGGGGATCGTCGCTTGTGCCAGCGAGGAGATCGACCAAACGCCGCTCCTCGGCGGCAAGGCCGGCAATGCCGCGTCGGGCGGCAGTCACGTTGGCAACGCTGGCCGCGGCGGTGGCCCCGCATCGGGCACGCCTGGAGGCACCGGTCAGGTGAGTCAGGGCGGCGCAACCGGGTCGGTTGGCGGCGCGTCGCCGAGTGGCGCGGGCGTCCCGGGTGTCGGCGGCGGAGGGTCGGTTGGCGCGAGCGGCAGCGTCGGACAGACCGGCGCAGCGGGCACTACGGGGAGTGGCGGCGCGGCGCCAGTGTTCGAGAGCGGCACCTGTGCGAGCGGCCCGAGCCTGTCGCTCAGCTACCAGCAGGCGAGCAGCAACTCGAAGCAGATCACCGGTCGCTACCAGTTCAGCAACACGACCAACACGCCGATCCCGCTGGCACAGCTCAAGATTCGCTATTTCTTCAGCAACGAAGAGACGTCCGGGTGGTCCACCGCGATCTATGACGCGAAGCTCGACGGCGGGACGGACGGCTACCGAGCGATCACCGGTGCGACGCTTTCGGTGTTACCCCTCGCCACCATGGTCCCGGGCGCCGACAGCTACCTCGAGCTTTCGTTCAGCAGCGCGTTGAGCATCGAGAAAGGCGCAACTGGTACGGTGAGTTGGGATCTGCAGCCACACAGTTACAGCCCGCCCGACCAGGTACAAGCAGACGACTATTCCTACAACGCTGCGGCCGCCGCATACACGGTTTGGGATCATGTGGTGGTTTACCAGGGCAGCACTTTGATCTGGGGTTGCACACCCAAGGAAGCGGGCAGCGCTGGCGCAGGCGGTGCGGGTGGAAGCAGCGCGGTAGGCGGAAGCGGCGGCACGGGAGCAAATGGCGTGAGCGGCGCGGGCAACGGCGGCGCGGGCAACGGCGGCGCGGGCAACGGCGGCGCAGGAATGAGCGGTACAGCGGGCGCCAATGCGGGCGCTGGCGGCGACTTGACCAATGGCGGCACGACCAGCGGTGGCACGGGTGGCGCGACCGGTAGCGCGGGCAGCAATCTGGGCGGCGCGAGTGGCAGCGGCGGCGCGGGCGGCAGTGCACTCAGCGCTGGCAGCAGCGGCAGCTCTGGCGCGATCTAGCGTCGCGTACTGGGTTTGGGTTAGCGGGCGCGGCTCGGCGCAAGCGTCGCGTAGCTCGAGTGACGGCTGACTCACCAATCTGCGTCGCCTAAGCCAATCGTCGATTTGCTGCACGCGAGACATGCGCGCGCACGCGATGCAGACTACCTTGCGCGCAGCGTGGTTGGCTCGTTACCGGACATCGTCGCACCCGATCTCGAGGTGCTCATCGTGGCCATCAATCCATCCGTTCGGTCGGCGGAGGCGGGCTACTCGTTTGCGTCGAAGGGCAACCCATTCTGGCGTCTGCTGCACGAATCGGGATTGACGCCGGTGCTACTGAAGCCCGAAGACGGCGCGCGGTTGCCGGAGTTCGGCGTCGGTCTGATCAGCGGAGTGAAGCGAGCCACACGAAGCGCGGCAGAGCTGACGCGCGCCGAGCAGGCGCTGGGCGCAAAGCGCGTCGCGCGTCTCGCAGCTAGGCTGCGCCCGCGCTACCTCGCCCTGCTCGGTCTGACGCTATATCCCGTCTTCTTTCCAGGCGGTGACGAGCGTGGACCAGGGCTCAAGACGAGCACCGTGGCCGGCGCGCGAGTATTCGTGTTGCCGAACCCGAGTGGGCTCAACCGCGCGTATCCCGGCTTCGCCAAAAAGCTCGTTTGGTTCCAGGCGCTAGCGTCGCTGTTAGGGCGCTAGAAGTTCAGCGAGGTCGAGGGGACGCGCACGCTGGAGAAGGTGCGGACGCTTCAGAAAGCAGCGGAAGCACTGGTCGTTCGTCCGGCTTTCACGTTCACGGTGACGGACATCCGGCCGCGCTCCGGGTGGATGAACAGCACAGTGTGGGGACCGGAAGGGACTTGAATGACGCGCGGCGCCTTCCCGAGCGGACGACCATCGACGACGAGGCCGGCGGGGGCATTCGAGGTGACGTCGAGAGCGCCGAGCGGCTCGCTGCGGGCTGGCTTCTTCTTGGCGCGCGGAGGCGCGAGCTCGCCGAACTTCTCGAGCGGAGTGGTTGCGGGCGGAGCCACGAGCTGTGACGCCTCCGAAGGCTCGGTGGCGCGGCTCTCGACCGCGGAGGCCTCTGGCGCGCTGGTCTCGAATCCGACATCGCGCGTGGGTGCCTCCTCCACCGTGCGCGGCGGCGCGATGACGGCCGCCGCGGCGTGCAGGTGCCGCGCACTCGTGTGCGGGACGACGCCGCGCAGCAGCGCGAAAGCCCCCGCGGCGACGAGCGCGGCCGATACCGCCAGCACCCACGGATCGCCCTTTTGCATGGGCAAGCGGTCGGGCACATCGTCATCGGCGTCGGACGCGATGAAGGGTCCGGGAGGCTCGGAGTACGGAATTGGACCGCTCTCGGGCGTCGGTTCAGGTTCCGCCTGCAATTCGTGGGTCGCCAGTTCGGCAACGTCCTTGGATTCTTCGCGTTCTTCGCGTTCTTCGCGTTCTTCGCGTTCTTCGCGTTCTGCGGGGCCGATGCCGACCAGCGTGCGGTCGCTAATGTCGAAGTGGCCGGCTGCACTCGAGTCCACTGAGCTCGCGCTGCCGCCGATGCCAACGATCGTTTTTTCGTCGCTGTCGAAGGTGTAAGCCGACAGCTCTCGAACCTCGGCTTCTACCAGTTGATGTTCTTCGTTTTCCACGACATCTAGATCTCCGTCGAACGACGGCGCGAATGGGTCGAGCTCGACACTGCATGTCTCCGGAGTCGCCATGAGTCGTCTCCTCGGTTGAGCTACGCGCACGATATTACGTTCGCGCCGCGCACGCGTGTGAATTCGTGATCTGCTCGCGCAATCGCGCTCGCTTTCGATACGAGTGTACGGATCAGGCCTAGTTGAGGCGCACAATGGCGCAAACCGCCACAAATTTTGACTCTTAGGTTGCTGGGCTGTTTCAAGGATTTCACACTCCGCACTCACAGCGATCCGCCTCGGAGGAACTCAGGGCGCTCGCCTTGCACAAAAAGCGGTCCCGCAAGGGAGCGCAACGGCGCGTCTTGCTCCGCTTGGTCACCTTGCAGCCAGTACACGGACAGCGCTCATCTCGAAGCGCGCGCGACTCCACTCACGAGTCTTCTTCCGCGAGGGATCGTGACACGCGTTCTCGATTCGACGAGGCACGCGCTCCCCGAATTGTTCGCGTTGCCGAGCGGCGCAGTCGATCTCGTTCGCCGTGATGGGGATCGCGAGCAGTGGTTGACCGCGCTCGAGCGAGGCGGCCAATGAGCGCGACCTGCGTCGCGACGAGAGCGCACTGCGTTTTACCTGCCGATGCCGCGCAAGCGCCCTTCTTTCCTACCCTGAGCGAGCGCGGCTTTTCTCTGCTAGATAGCCAAATCATTCGCATGCGAATCATTGGCCGCTGGTGGTGGTACTCCGTCGCTGGACTGCTCACGATTGGCGGCGGCTTGCTCGCTTGCGGAAGTCAGAGCGACGAAGCGGGCACGCGGGGTTCGGGCAACGCGACGGCTGGCTTCGCGAGTGTGGGCGGCGCTGGCGTCGGCGGTGCTATCGTCGATCAAGGCGGAGGTCGTGCGGGCGCGTCGGCCGGCTCGAGCAACAGCGAAGCTGACGCAGGCGGAGGAAGCACCGGGGTCGCTGCTGCCGGTGCGCAGACTGGCGGTGCTGCGGGTTCGGGAGCCGGGAGCGCAGGCAGCGCGGGTGCGTTGGCTGGCGCAGCGGGTTCCGGCGGCGGCCTAACGAGCTGTGACGCGCCGCTCTCCGATGGCGACATCGCGAACCTGACGGCCTCCGAGCAGGTCGAGACTTACTCGATCATGGGCAGCACCGCGACCGCCCTCCGCAGCAGTATCAACGCCAATCGCGGACACGAGTACGACGCGCAGACGAACTGGTATATCGAATGGAGCGTCGAGAACTGCGCGGCGCCAAAGTGGAGTGTCTCACTGACCATCGACTACAGCATGCCCAATTGGAATGCCCCGGCAGGGGCGGATCCGGTGCTCGTCGCTCAATGGCGCAGCTACTTGAGTGCGCTGTATTGCCATGAGTACGGGCACGGCAAACTCGGACTGGACTGCGCCAACCGAATCTATGACGACCTCGCCAGCGTGCCGGGGAACGACGACTGCAGCGTCGTCACGACCGCCGCGAAGGCGCGGTTCCAGGCCATTTTGAGCGACTGTCAGGCGCTGGAAGCGAGCTATGACGCTCAAACGAATCACGGCGCCACCATGGGCGCGGTTTTCCCGCCATAGCTTGGCTCGGCTTCAGTGATCGACGTGCGGATGAGCGCCCGTTTGCCGCTCGACTTCGATGGCCCACTTCGAGGTCGGATACTTGTTGACCATCGCCTCCGCCGCGCCGCGGCCCTCACTCGGCATGCCGAGTCGGTAGAGGCATTTCACTTCGGTGGCGGCGAATTCTGCCGCGAGTGTCCCGTTGGGCCAAAGCGCTTGACCGTGCCGAGCGAGTTCGAGCGCTTGCTCGGGGTCGGTGTCTTCGAGTGCATGCATGGCAGTTGCCAGTGAATCTTCGGTCGGCTTTTCGGGCACGACCGAAGGCTTCGACGGCGGTGGGGGCGGCGCCGCAACCACCGACACTGCTGAATCGCTCGGCACGGACCGCGTTTGCACCTCACTCGGCGCTCCGCCACTTCCGCGCGGCGGCACCGGCTTCGATTTGCTCCCAGTCGAGAGAAGCACGACACCGCCCAACGCGAGAACGGGAACGAGAACGAGCAACGCCCGTAGCTGCCAGTTCATTCAGCCGCCAAGGACGCGGCTGATCATGGACATGTCAGATCCGCGGCGTGCGCTGCTTTGAGATTGTTCATCGGGGTCTGCATCGCGGGCCAGATCGTCGAAGCGCCAGACATCGGACCAGGATTGTCCACGCTCACGTACTGCCAGGCCCAAGCGCCCGCGTACTGGTTGGTGTAGAGCGTGGTGTAGAGATCAGCGCTGGCAACGCCGTCGGTCAAGTCGGTCCAGAACTCGCCGATCACGACCTTCTTGTCGAGTCCCCAATAGCTCGAGGGGTGCGTGAAGGGGCTATTGGCACTCGCGCCGCTATACGTATTGTAATAGTGCACCTGATAGAAATCGAGCGTGCCATTCGGCTTGCTGCCCGCGGTCGTCAGCGCGGAATCGGACCACAGATTCTTCCCGTGTGAAGGCGACAGCGTGCTGAAATTGTTGGCACCGTTGGTTACGAGCGCGCCGGGATCGGCGGTGTGAATCGCGCTCGTGAACCAGTTTGCGGTCTTTTGAAGATTTACGCTCGCGGTTCGACCGCCCGACGGGTTGGTCCAGCCGCCATTGTCGCTCGACATGCCCTCGGGTTCGTTGAAAATCTCCCAGGCAAATAGCCCAGGATAGCCCTTGAGCGCGGTCACCATCGGCGTCAGCACATTGTCGATGTACGCCTGACGATTGACGTCGTTCTCCAAGAGCAGCTTGTTGTTGGCGAGCACGGTCGCGTCGGTCGTTTGTCCCGAGTCCAACATGCCGAACGACCAGAGGCTGATCACCAAGCCGACGCCTTCGGCTTTTGCGGCATCGAGGATCTTCTTCAAATCAGCGATATTTTCGGCCGAGATTGCCTTTGCCTTGCCGCCTCCGTCGTAGCCGGGCGTGGTCATCCCGGTGGTGTGAAACCACCAACGAACGGCGCTGCCGCCGGCTGCTTTCACGTTCTTGAACAACGCGGTAAACTTGTCGATCTGCGGGTTCGGAATGTCGGAGGCGAACTTGAACCACGCAACGTTCACGCCGCTGGCGAATTTGGGATGGCAAACACCACCGTTGGAGCCGCCCATGTTCGCGGCACCGGCCATGTTCGCTGCGCCGGCCATGTTCGTCGCGCCTGCAGAGCTCGTGGAGCCGCCCGAGGTCGGGGCACCGCCGTTGTTGGTCGAGCCAGCGACGCTCGTTGAGCCGCCCGAGGTCGGGGCACCGCCGTTGTTGGTCGAGCCAGCGACCGTGACTAGGCCAGCACTACCCGCGCTTCCGCCGACGACGGTGTTGCCGCCGCTACCGGTGCTTCCACCCGTTGTGGTTGCGCCGGCGCTGGCAGGATTTCCGTCGTCAGAGCTGCTGCAAGCAGCGAGCGACAACAGTGCACAGAGGGTAGCTACGCACGACGAAATCGTCGGCTGACGAAGGTAGGCTGGCAAGGACACGGCGGAACCCTACGACGCGCGAGATCGACGCGCTAGGCCGCGCACGCAGTGTTCGATTTGCAAAGGACCTATCCAAACCCTGAGACAGCAGGTCGTACTGTATTTGTCGCGCGTTGCGAGAATCCCGTTGGTGATGCAGCGTCTTCCGGGCTCCCCATCGGCTCTTCGGCGCGGCTACTCGCTCGTAAAGCCCCGCAAAACTGCGGAAGATCGCGGGCGCGGGGCACACTCGGGGGGAGGGTGTATTCTGGCTCGGGATGACGACCACAACACCACATCTCGAGCCGCTTTGCTTCGTCCTGATGCCCTTCGGCAAGAAGCGCGATCCGAAAGGCGGACCCGACATCGACTTCGATCGCATCTACGACGCAGCGATTCGTCCAGGCCTCGAGGACGCGGGCATGGAGGTCGTACGAGCCGACCTCGAACGCACCGGTGGCGTCATCCACAGGGCCATGTTCGAACGCTTGCTGCTTTGCGACTACGCCGTTGCGGACCTGACGACGGCCAACGCCAACGTGTTCTACGAGCTGGGCGTTCGACACGCCGCGCGACCGCGCACCACCGTCGCCGTGTTCGCGGACAATCACGAGCTGCCCTTCGATCTCAAGTACCTCCGGGGCGTTCCGTACGCGCTCGGCGAGCGGAACGCATTCAGCGACGCAAATGCGCAGGCGTTGCGCAACTCGCTCGCAAAAGCGCTGAGGACGGCGCGCGAAGTGGCGGTTGCGGACGCTGCCGCCGACAGCCCCTTGTTCCACGTCTTGGAAGGGTATCGACCGGTCGATCTGGCGCACCTCGTGACGGATACCTTTCGCGAGCGCGCGCGCTATTCCGAAACCCTGAGGCAGCGCATCCAGGCGGCGCGCCGTGCCTCGGCCGCGCGCAACGAACTGCAGACGATCGAAGACGAGCTCACGCGAGACGTCGATGCCGTCGAGCTGGGCGGGCTCGTGGACTTATTCCTCTCGTACCGCGCAGTCGAGGCCTACGACGCGATGATCGCCCTTTACGAGCGATTGCCCATCGAGCTCAAGCGAACGGTGGTGATACGCGAACAGCTCGCGTTCGCGCACAATCGCCGCAAAGACGGCGCGCGCGCGCTCGAGCTGCTGGAGCAGGTCGAGGCGGAGCGAGGCCCGAACCCCGAGACATCCGGCTTGATCGGGCGCATCCACAAGGACCGCTGGGCCGACACGCGCCAGAGCGATCCGATTGCGGCCGAGGGTCACCTCGAGGCCGCGCTCGAAGCCTACCTACGCGGCTATGAAGCCGATTGGCGCGACTTCTACCCGGGCATCAACGCCTTGACTCTGCTCGACGTGCGCGGGACTGCGGAAGACTTGGCGCGACGCGACGCGCTGTTGCCGGTCGTCAAATACGCAGTCGAACGACGTTCTGCGGGAGTGAAGCCCGGCTACTGGGAGCACGCCACCGAACTCGAACTCGCAGTCCTCGGCTCGGACCGCGCGCGCGCCCGAAAGGCGCTCGGGCGCGCGGTGTCCAGCATCCGCGAGAGTTGGGAACCGAAGACCACGGCCAACAATTTGAGTTTCATCATCGACGCTCGTCGCGCACGCGGCGAAGATGTTGGCTGGATCGAGGAGCTCACTCGCGAGCTCACTAAGCCGCGGTAGGCCAAGGGCGGCGGCGGCGTCGTGTTCCTGGGCCAGCGAGGGCGCCGGCGAGAAGCGACACGGGATGTGCGCCCTCAATGGGCGCACATGGGCGGGCGCCCATCGTAGACGTGCTCTTACCGGCGCACGCGCTCATCGAGAGCGCGAAAATCGCCACGTCGGTGGCAGAAGCTCACGCGCGATAGTGCAACGCACCGACGCGCAACATGGTGCGCCCGAGTGTCCATGATCGTCAGTGACACATAGGACGATCTTCGTCGCTCGACTGCCATCGTCTGAGATCGACCGACAGCGTGCGCTCGGGCATCGTCACGCGGCGTGCGGCTCGGGGAGTGTCGCGCTCAGAGTCGACACGATTGGCACAATCGGCGACAGACAAAAGAGGTGGAGTATGCTCCGAAAAAAGAATCCAGGTGCTGGTTCCAGGGCGACGCTTGCGCTCTCGTTTTCGTTCGCGCTCGCCGCGAGCGCGGTCATTGCCGGATGCGCGTCCGGCGATGAAAGCGTTACGAACGATGGAAAGGGCGAAAATTCAGACACTTTAGGCAACGCACTCGAAGGCGCTCAGCTTCCGAAAATCGAACCGCTCGCTGCGGTTCAGACGTTGATCCAACGCCTGCCCAAGGAGCTGTCGACCGGCGAAAACGTAGCCGTGCACATGAAGCTCCCGCCTCCAACCAACCCGAAGCTTCGCGAAAGCCTGGTACGCTTGCTCGGGGAACCCGAAAGTCCGCTCATCGTCTACAGCTCGGACGCGCTGGAGAAGTTGGGACGCATCGCGAAGAGCCCCGGGAGCGGCTTCTTCACGACGTTTCTACGGCTCGACGACGCGGAGCTGGAAGATCGCGCAGCGATCGAAAAGCAGCTCTCGCAAGCGGAGCGCCCAACCGACACCACGCTGGTCTTTTCTGGCCGTACCCCCATCGCGATCACCACGGCCTTTCCGTTCGACCTCGGGAGGTTCCAGAACGGAGGCCTCGTGCCGCTCGGCGTTTGCCCAATCCGCCCGACGTCCGAGCTCGCGCGCTGGAACGAGTCGCTATTGGTGACCGATCCGCAGGTCGTGCAGGACCCCACTCGCACGAACGACGCCTGCCGCACCAGCGCCGGCAATGCCAATGGCGTTTGGACCTTCAAACACCTCATGGCTGAGCTGGCGGCCGCATCGGGGTTGTCGACCCACGACTTCGTGGTCGACTGGCTCAAACAATGGCTGCACCCCAGCACCGTCAATGACGACGTGGTGGCCGCGCGCCCGGCGATCTTCGCGAAAGTGATTCAACCCTGGGCCAACGCGAGCGGCGTCACCGCCACGCTGCTGAGCGGACCTTCGGGGACCTGGGGGCTCAAGCTGAGCGGGCCCTTGAACCTCGATATCGCGCCGTTCCGGCTGTCCGCGATCGTCAATCGCATCGATCTCGGAGAGACGGTGAGTGGGCCGTCGTTTTACGGTGGAGGCGTGACCTCGGATCCGAAGGATGCGGGTGAGCTGCGGTTCGTGTTCGGCGTGCAGAATCTCGCCAACTGCACGGTCCTGCCGTTTTCCGTGATTTTCGAGTATGGTGTTCCGATCACCGGATGTCAGAACGTGCGTAGCTGGGCACGCAACTGGATCTCGCTGAACTACCCGAGCAGCGGGCCCGCGTTCGGCCCCGCGTGGAACGCAAAACTCGAGAACTTGACCGAAAAGGTGGTGAAGAGCGGGGCTGCTCCGAGCAAGGGAAACATGAGCGCGCTGAACCAACTTCGTACGAACGAAGTCGCGCTCGGACAAACCTCGATCAGCACCTTGCCTCCGATCGGCATCCGGCCGCTGATTTATCCGCCCTGGGAGCTGCGCGAATTCCGGCTCACCGACGAGCAACCCAGGCTCGGCACGGACCTCCCGATCAACGGTGCGCTGCGCCCGCACACGGTCGCGAAGACACCGGACGACGGCGCGTTCTTCCCGACACCCAATGCAACCGTGGACAACTTCGTCGGTACGACGGTCCTGAGCAGCGTTCCCTCGTTCCCGCTCACCCTGCCCGATGATTGCCGCTCGAGCTACGACGTGCCCTGGAGCACGTTGGGTGCGCCATTCCGTGGCGGCAACTCGCTCGCTTCCGGAATCTTCGGAGCGTATTGGCAAACCTCGGTCACCCCGCCCGATAATCGTGAAGCGTGCGCGCGGCACGAGTTCTCCACCAACACTTGCAACGGTTGCCACACGCGGGACACGGCGACCAAGTTCTTGCACGTCGACCCCCAAACCATGCCAGCCAACCTGTCCAGCTTCTTGACGGGCGGACCGACTGGCGTGTTGGAGGTGGCCGACCCGGAGTATGGCGGCCTGATTCCAAACTGGAAATTTGCCGATCTCGAGCGCCGCTTCAATCGGCTGTACGACATCGGCTGCGCGCAATGCGGCACGCTTCACTTTCCGCTGCGAGACGTGCTCGAATTCCTCAAACAACGAAACGTCGTGATTCCTGGTGACCCGATCGGCCCCGGCGATCCGCCACCTTTCGAGATTGGCCCGGTCACGGACCTCAAGGTCGTCAACGACTTGCTCGACGTGGCTCCGAAGTTCGTCGACAAGGCGCTCGACCAGAGTGTTCAACTCGAGGGGATCGGGCGCCCCGCACAAATCTGGAGCGAGTAACCAGCGGCGTCCCGCGCGACCGGCACGAGGATGGCCCAGCGACTTTCGATCGCTCTGCGACGCAACGCGATCGGGCTGTGTCGTCCTCTGCTGGTCGTTGCGGCTCGCGCGCGGCGACTCGACCGCGAGCTACGCGACGAGCTGCATGCGCCACGCCCGCTTAGCCAAAACTCTCGAATAACTTGGCGCGCCATCACGCTGCCTCTACTCAGCGGATCTGAGGACTGGAGGAATCAGTGCCGACGGGCCGACCCGCTTGCAAGTACTGACGATCATTGGAATCGCACGGAGGCATGGTTCTTCCAACGTGTTTTGTCATGCCGCCGAAAAGTCTACGTTTGAAACGCCTGCCCGCATCGACGGTGCGCAGTGTCGCCTACTACTGGTGCGCGCTCGCCTTGCCGCTCTTCGCTTGGCTGGCGATCCCGAAAGCATCGCTGCTTTGCGCGAGCGCACGCGCCGAAGAACGGAGCACGACCTCCGCTTTCGAAGATCGTGAGACTTCACTGGCCCAAGGCCGGCGCATCTTCGACGCGACGGTGAGGCCACGGTTGGACGCCTACTTGGCGCCCAGTGCAATCGAACTCGGGCAACGCGAATGCAGCGCCTCGACCCCCAAAGAGCCGGTGCGCGGCGTACTCGATCGTGCGGTGGTGCTTGCAGCCAGCGAACAATTGAACCTGCCCATGGGCTCCGGGAGCGTGCTGAGCGTCGCAGGGCGTCACTACCTCTTCTGTCTCGAACCGCACTATCACCCCCCGGGTGGAGGCACCGCGCCCGAAGGCTGGCACAAGGGCGTCACCGTGTATCGCGCGCAAACATCGGTGGATCGGGACCGCGCATCGAACGCGGATCCGATCTAGGCCGATGGCTCGTGACGAATCTGGTTTTTGATGGGTAGCGGGCGC
>Ga0164309_10000716_pt1 | contig 17500 bp, 14 predicted proteins | sample Whisoiple_247_MG_FD_109984 | JGI IMG/M metagenome (GOLD analysis project Ga0164309, IMG submission 109984) | Soil microbial communities amended with fresh organic matter from upstate New York, USA - Whitman soil sample_247_MG | ecosystem: Environmental > Terrestrial > Soil > Unclassified >...
CCGCTTGTACGGCGGCTGGGATCCGACCGTGACTCTGGTGAAAGTGGAGCCGCGGCGCCCCCGCTACGAGCTGACGGTCTCCGGCGAGGATTTGCGCCGCGGGTTCGAGGCGCGGATCACGGCCCGGGCGGACGAGCTCGTCGACGAGGTCGACGCGGCCGAGGCCGCGGCCGAAGCCGCGTAGCGGCGCCCGCCTGCGTCCGCAACCCGCCACGAAGTTGCGACCCCGCCGTGACGGGTCGTCGCCTACCGTTCCCGAAGGGAGCTCGCGCCCCCCATGGGGGAATAGGTGGCTCTCACGAAGGACATGGCCGAGGTGGATACGACTCAGAGTGAGGTGCCGGACGTCCTTGGGCCCGACCTCCGGATCGTCTTCGTCGGCATCAATCCGGGGCGCGTGTCCGCTGCGGCCGGTGCCCATTTCGCCAATCCGCGGAATGACTTCTGGCGTCTACTGCACGCCGCAAAGCTGACCTCGCGTCTCTACGCGCCGCAGGAACAGTTTGCGCTGCTCGAGGAGGGAATCGGCGTCACGAACGCGGCCTATCGCACCACTCCAGGCTCGGGTGACCTGCGCCGCGCCGACTTCGCGGGCTCCGCCGAGCGGCTCGCGGACATCGCGCGCGAGCTCCGTCCCGAGTGGCTCGCCTTCGTCGGCAAGGAGGCGTATCGCGGCGCATTTGGTGCGCGGCCCGACCTCGGTCTCCAGGAGAGGACGCTCGGCGAGACTCGTCTCTTCGTCCTCCCGTCGACCTCGCCCGCGAACGCCGCCGTGCCGTGGGACGAGCGGCTCCGCTGGTTCCGCGAGCTCGCCGGCCGCGCGAGCGGGCTCCCCCGGCGGGAGAGCGTGCGTGCCGCCGTGGTCGACGAACGCGGCCGCACTCTTCTCCTTCGCTACGGCGACGAGTACGGCAACTGGTGGGTCACGCCGGGCGGCGGCAGGGAGCAGGGTGAAGACGACGAGCAGACGCTCCGCCGCGAGCTCGACGAGGAGATCGGCCTCGTCGGCTTCGAGCTCGGCCCGCTGCTCTGGGAAAACGAGGGCTGGACTCTCGACGAGCCCGGTTTCGGAAGCTTTCTCTCTCGCGTCTACCTGGTCCGCGTCGAGCGCTTCGAGCCGCCGCACCTCACGGAGGCGCGCGAGCTCCGCTGGTTCTCGCTGGCCGAGCTGGCGCACGTGTCGACGCGGCCGCTGGACCTCGCCGAGCGGCTCAGCTCCGCCAGCGGTTCGTAATCGGCGTTCGGCGGTCGCGGCCGAACGCCTTCGGACGCAAACGCACCCCGGGCGGCGCCTGCCTCCGCTTGTACTCGGCACGGTCGATGAGGGCAACGGCCCGCGCGACCACGTCGGGATCGAAGCCGTCCGCGCTCAGCTCGTCGAGCGAGCGGTCCTCCTCGACGTAGGCCTCGAGGACGCGGTCGAGCTCGGAGTACGGAGGCAGGGAATCCTCGTCGAGCTGGCCTTCCCGCAGCTCCGCACTCGGGGCGCGGTCGATCGTCGACTGTGGAATGAGCTCGCGGCCGGCGCGCTGGTTCAGGTGCCGGGCCAGCCGGAAGACGTCCGTCTTGAACACGTCCTTGAGCAGCGCGAAGCCCCCGGCCATGTCGCCGTAGAGCGTGGCGTACCCGACCGACAGCTCGGACTTGTTCCCGCTGGCGACGAGCAGCCAGCCGAACTTGTTCGAGAGCGCCATCACGAGCGTGCCGCGGATCCGCGCCTGCAGGTTCTCCTCGGCAACGTCCGGCTCGCGGCCGGCGAACGACTCCGAGAGGGCGCCGCCGTACGCCTCGACGACGGGCTCGATGGGGAGCTCGCGAAAGTCGCAGCCGAGGTTCTCGGCGAGGCGCCGCGCATCGGCTCTTGTCTCGGCCGACGAGTAGCGCGACGGCATCGAGACGCAGTGGACGCGCTCAGGGCCGAGCGCCTCGACCGCTAGCGTCGCGGTGACGGCCGAGTCGATCCCGCCCGAGACGCTCACGACGACGGCGTCGAAGCCGTTCTTCCTCACGTAGTCACGCAGGCCGAGAATGAGCGCGAGGCGCATCTGCTCGAGGTCGTCTCCGAGCGGCGCGACCCCAGCCGACTCCGGGTGCTCCAGATCGACGACGAAAAGCGTCTGTTCGAAGCCGGGTGCCCGGGCGACCACGGTGCCGTCGGTCTCGAGCACGAGCGAGTGGCCGTCGAAGACGAGCTCGTCCTGCCCGCCGACCATGTTGCAGAGAGCCACGCGCACGCTGTTCTCTCTTGCGCGGGCGGCGAAGATCGCCTCGCGCTCCTCCGCTCGCCCGACGTGGAACGGGGATGCCGAGAGGTTGACGACGAGCTCCGCGCCCGCCGCGACCAGCTCTGTGGTCGGCGCACCGGGAACCCACATGTCCTCGCAGATTGTGACCCCTACTCTCGTGCCTGCCACCTCGACGAGCCTGGGCTCGTCGCCCGAGACGAAGTAGCGCTTCTCGTCGAAGACGCCGTAGTTCGGCAGGTGCCACTTCTTCACCCATCCGGTGACTTCGCCGTCGGCGCAGACAGCGCAGGCGTTGTAGAGGCCGCCCTCGTAGAGCGGCACGCCGACGAGCGCGACGATCTCGCGGGTCTCAGCCGCGATCCGCTCGACCGAGGTGCGGGCTGCGCGGACGAAGCTCGGCCGCAACAGCAGATCCTCGGGCGGATAGCCGGTGACCGCGAGCTCGGGGAGGACGACGAGGTCGGCGCCGGCGTCCCGGGCCTCCGCGATCATCCCGAGGATCAGCTCGCGGTTGCCGTCGAGGTCGCCGACGACCGGATCGATCTGCGCGAGGGCAATCCTCATAGGTTTTCGATTATAGGTCGAAAACCTCTGCGCGCCGCAACCGGATCGCCTGTAGATCCTGCTCGAGAACCTCGTCGATGTGCGCGACGAGCTCGTCGACGTCGGTGTGCTCGGCGTGCAGGTAGCGACCCGCGAGCGCGTCGTAGCGCCCGCTTGCAAGCTTCGCGACGAGTCTGGGCGCGCACTCCGGCGGCGTCCACGGCGCGTCGTCGGCGAAGTGTCCGTCCGTCATCGCCGTCCGCACCAGCCCGGGGCTGATCACGAAGACGGGGATCCGGTCGCGTAGCGCGTTGGCGAGCGTCTCGCCGTAGCGGCAGACCGCTGCCTTCGAGGACGTGTACGAGGTATCGCTCGCGCCGGGGAGGTACGAGGCGCCGCTGCCGACGATGACGATCCGCCCGGCGCCGCGCTCGAGCATCCCCGGGATGACCGCCCGGCAGCTGAGGTGGACGCCGAGGACGTTGACCTCGAACGTGTGCCACCACTGGTCGAGATCGAACTCCCACTCCTCGTCCTGGTGGTGGGTCCCGGTGCCGGCGTTCGCCACGAGGATGTCGACCGGCTCGGCCGCGTGCGCCCAGGCTTCGACGTCCTCGCGCCGCGCGACGTCGCCGACGAGCGCGTGCCCGCTGACCTCCGCAGCCACGGCCTCGACCTGCTCCGCGGTGCGGCCGGTCACCCAAATCTCCATCCCGGCGCCCGCCAGCTCGCGGGCGACATTCGCGCCGATCCCGCGGCCGCCGCCGGTCACCATTCCGCGCTGTCCGGCGAGCTCGCTCACGCCGGCACTCTAGTTTGCGGAGCCAAGTTAGCGCTCGCTAACCTAGTGGACGCTAACTTCAGACGAGGAGAGGGTTGTGAGAGCACGGGTCGTGGATGTACTTCTGGCCGAGGAGAACCGCAAGTGGTGGACGCTCACCGCGGTCGCGTTCGGCCTGTTCATGATCATGCTCGACAACACGGTCGTGAACGTCGCACTGCCCGCGATCGAGCGCGACCTCCACGTCTCGATCTCGTCGCTCGAGTGGGTGGTGACTGCGTACGCGCTCACGTTCGCGGCGCTCCTGATCACCGGCGGCAAGCTCGGCGACCTCCTGGGACGCAGACGCATCTTCATCGTGGGGATCGCGATCTTCACGCTCTCGTCGCTCGCCTGCGGACTGGCGCCGAGCGCAGGCTTCCTGATCGGTGCCCGCGCGGTCCAGGGAGTCGGCGCCGCGCTCATGAACCCGGCTTCGCTGTCGATCATCAGCGCGACGTTCCCGCCGAAGCAGCGCGGCACAGCAATCGGGATCTGGGCCGGGGTGTCGGCGCTCGCTCTCGCGATCGGGCCGCTGATCGGCGGGGTGATCGTCGACAACATCAACTGGAACTGGATCTTCTTCATCAACGTCCCCGTCGGCGTGGTCGGGATCATCGTCTCGCAGCTCGTGATCAAGGAGTCCCGCGACACCTCGCACGAACAGAGCATCGACCTCCCCGGCCTGATCACGTCCAGCGCGGGCCTGTTTGCGCTCACATATGGGCTGATCGAGGGAAACCGGCACGGCTGGACGTCGCCCGAGATCGTCGGGCTGTTCTCCGCGGCGGCGGTGCTGCTCGTCGGCTTCGTCCTCCTCGAGCGCTACCAGCGCCTGCCGATGCTCGATCTCTCGCTCTTCCGGAACGGCTCGTTCGTCGGCGCGAACCTCGTCGCGATGCTCGTCTCGCTCGGGATGTTCGGCGTCTTCTTCTTCGTCTCGCTCTACATCCAGAACATCCTCGGCTGGACGCCGACTCAGGCGGGCGCGAGCTTCCTGCCGATGACGATCCTCATCATCCTCGTCGCGCCTATCGCCGGCCGTCTGTCCGACCGGGTCGGTTCGCGCTGGCTGATGGGCGGCGGGATGACGCTGGTGAGCATCTCGCTGCTCCTCTATCAGCGCGTGGGTCTTCACTCGACGTTCTGGACGCTGCTGCCGGCGATGCTGCTCGGCGGCCTCGGGATGGCGATGACCATGTCTCCGATGACCGCGGCCGCGATGGGCTCGGTGCCGGTGGACAAGGCCGGCGTGGGCTCCGGCGTGCTGAACAGCTTCCGCCAGCTGGGCGGCTCGCTCGGGATCGCGTTGATGGGAGCGATCCTGGCGTCCTACGCCACGGCTTCTCCGCGCTCGCCCCTCGGAGCGCAGCAGTTTGTCGACGGCCTGCACGCGGCGTTGCTCGTCGCAGCCGTGATCACGTTCGCTGCGGCGATCGTCGCCGTGGTCTTCGTGCGGACGCGGACCGAGGTCGTGCGCGAGCACATCGTGGAGGTGGCCGCATGACCGCGACCGCGCCGCGCATGGCGGCCGCCGACCGCCGGCGGCACCTTATCGAGACCGCGATTCGCCTCTTCACCGAGGGGAGCTACCACGGCACGACGACGGCCGAGATCGCCCGCGCCGCCGGCGTCTCGGAGCCGATCCTGTACCGGCACTTCGCCTCGAAGCGCGACCTCTACCTCGCCGCGCTCGAGGACGTGTGGTCGAGGACGCGCGAGGCCTGGGAGCGGAAGCTGGAGGAGACCCCGGACGCATGCGCAGCGATCGAGGCGATCGGTAAGGGTCACGTCACCGTCCGGTCGCCGAAACTTCAGCTCGCGGAGCTCTGGGTGCAGGCGCTCAGCGAGGCTTCCGAGGACCCTGTGCTCCGCCGCCATCTGCGCCGCCACATGCGCGAGGTGCACGATTTCGTCGCAGACCTGGTCCGGCGTGGTCAAAAAGAGGGAGCAATAGCCCCGGACCGTGACCCGGACGCGGAAGCGTGGATCATGCTCGCAGGAGGAATCCTGGGCATGGTCGGCAGAAGAGTAGGCCTGCTGGACGATAACGAGCTCCAGGCCATCCGCGCCGCCCGCCTTTCCTGGCTACGCGGCTGAGGCACTTGACCTTGCGACGCGACCGACATGAGGGGCGCGGCACTCCTCCACGAGCGGAAAGCACAGCGCCCGCCCACGCACGGACTAAGGCGTGCCTGGGCCAGCGAAGCGGGCGAGTGGTCCAATGAAAAGGCCCCGGCTGCGGCTCCGGGGCCTTCTCCATGAGGCGCGCCACTCTCGGCTGGATCTGAGAGGCGGATCTGCGGCCCACCCGCCTCTTTTCCGTTGCCGGGAGCCCCGGCGCGCCCCCTGCAATCCGTGGCCTGGCGTCCGGCCTGGTTGCAAGGTGCGCTCACTATAGGATGGCCAGCGGCGCTCGTCAAGTAGCTCGGTCAAGTGATTTTGCACTTCGCATGGTTGACCCGATTTTGCGATGGATACGCCCAAAAGGGGGATATCCAAAATGCAGTGGTTGCGCTTCAGTGAAGTATGCGCTTGACTAAGCGCGCCAAGCCGATGCCTACACGCGAGACAACAAGCCGCGCCACTCGCAGAGCCAACGCCGAGGGAGTTCGCCTCGGTGAACGGCTCCGCCAGCTGCGCGTCGCCGCCGGCCTGACGCAGACTGAGCTCGCGGGCGATCGCTGCTCGAAGGAGTATGTCTCCCAGATCGAGCGTGGCAAGACGCGCCCAACCACGGAGACGATCGAGTGGCTCGCCGAGCGCCTCGGTGTGGATGCCGGCTTCCTCGCGAGCGGCGTCGCCACAGACGAGCGCGCGAGGCTCGAGGGAGCCTTGAGCCGGGCGGAGGCGTTGTACGAGGCGCAGGAGGACGAGGAGGCCGCGGAGGCCTTCGATCCGCTGCCCGCGGCCGCGCGCGCGACCGGCATGCCGGAGCTTCAGGTTCGGGCGCTGGTCGGGAGCGGGTTGGCGAAGATGCGCGTCAGCGACCACCGTGGCGCCGTCGTCTTGCTCAACGAGGCGCGTGCGATCTGCGAGGCCGAGTCCTTCTCGGACGTGGAGCGGGCCGACGTGCTCCTCCGGCTCGGTGGCTGCCGCTACCAGCTCAACAGCACCCAGACCGCCCTCGCCCTCTTCAACGAGGCGCTCGGGCTCGCCGAGCGGTCCGGCCTTCCGTGCGACGCGCTCAAGGCGAACATTCTCTCGTGGCGCTCGCGCTGCTGGCAGCGCCAGCGCGACTTCGAGGCTGCGCGCGACGACATCGAGCGCGCGCTGGAGCTGTCCCGTGGTGTCGAGGATCTGCGCACGATCGGGGCTGCGTACTTCCAGGCTTCTCTCATCGCCGACCGCGAAGGCCACTGGGTGCTCGCACGGAACTACGCCGAGCGTGCACGCGAGGCCTACGCCGAGCTCGCCGACCGTGTCCACGTCAGCCAGCTCACGAACAACCTCGGCGGGCTCAACTTCCTGCTCGGCAACACCGACCAGGCGGTTGAGCTGCTCAAGGAGTCGTTCGCGATCGCGCTCGATCTGGGGCGCGAGGCGGACGCAGGCCGGGCCGTCTCGTCGCTCGCTCAGGTCCATCTGCGGACCGGCGAGCTCGAGCAGGCCGAGGCTCAGGCGCGTCATGCGCTCGAGCTGCTCGAAGGCCGAGTCGACTATGTCGACGAGATGGGCAGCGCGCAGCTCGTGCTCGGGCGCTCGCTGCTCGAGCAGGACCGGCTCGACGAGGCCGATACGGCCTTCCTCGCGGCCGAGGCGTGCTTTGGCGAGCTGGGGTCGGGCAGCCATCGCGCTGCGGCCTGGATCGCTCGCGGCGACCTCGCCGCCAAGCGGGGGGATCACGAACGTGCGGCCGAGCTCTACCGGACGGCTGCTGAGGCTCTCCAGGATGTCCGCTTCTAAGGAACGGAAGGAGGTGACGACTTGACCAAGGCGCGGCTTATCCATCTCTTGCTCATCGCGTCGCTCTTCGCGTACTTCCTCGCCTGCACTCGTGGCCACGGTGGCTGGGGGATGAGCGACGGCGGCGGCTTCTAAGGCTTCGCGGCTGCGGCGACCCGCGGGACGTTCCCGGGGTCGCCGGCGGCGGGGCGGCGCCCAGCCCTTACGCGTCGCCGTTGAGGGAGCCCACACGCTCGATCACGATGCTCGGGATCCGTGCCGCAGGGCTGAGCCGCAGGCACATGCGGACGACCTCTGCGCAGTCCTCTGGACGGATCATCTCCTCTCGAGCGAGCCCGGACCACTGCGCCATCGGCGTGTCGACGAAGCCCGGGCAGAGCGCGATCGTGCGGACGCCGTCGGCATCGAGTTCGGCGTTGAGCGAGCGCGTCAGCGCGATCACTGCCGCTTTCGTCGCACCGTAGGTCGCGAGGCCGGGGGTTGGAACGGTGCCGGCGATCGAGGCAAGGTTGACGATCCAGCCGCGCGACTCGCGCAGCAGCGGGATCGCGGCCTGTGTCACGAGGAAGATCCCGCGCAGATTGACGTCGAGCTGGAGGTCGAGGTGTTTTACCGGCAGGTCCTCGATCCGGCCGCCGATACCGACGCCGGCGGAGTTGACGAGCATGTCGAGCGAGCCGAACCGGTCGCGGTGCTCGGCGACGATCCGCGCGCAGTCCTCCGCTTCGGCCACGTTCGCGGCCGCTGCCGCCGCGCCGAGCTCAGCGGCGGCCGCCTCGACCTTCTCGGGCCGCCGCGAGACGAGCGTCAGCTCGAAGCCCTCGTCGCGAAGCATCCGCGCGATTGCGAGACCGATGCCCGACGAGCCGCCGGTGACGAGTGCAGCCCGGGCCATTGGGCCTACAGTAAACGGCGTGGAAGCGGCGGGACTGACGAGCCTTACTGTCAGCGGCGGCTGCGCGGCGAAGTACTCGGCAGCGCGGCTCGAGGAGCTGCTGAAGGGCTTCGTCCCGGCGGAGGCGGACGACTTGCTCGTCGGCCTAGACCCGGCGGACGACGCGGCTGTCTACCGGCTCGACGACGAGCGGGCGCTCGTCTTCACCATCGACTTCTTCCCGCCGCTCGTCGACGACCCGGCCCTCTTCGGGCGGATTGCCGCGACGAACGCGCTCAACGACGTGTTCGCGATGGGTGGCACGCCGCTGCTCGCGCTCTCGGTCGCGGCGTTCCCGGAGGAGCTCGCGACCGAACTCGTCGCGGCGGTCTTCTCAGGCGCCGATGAACAGGTTCGTGCCGCGGGAGCGATTCTGGCGGGAGGCCACACGATCCGCGACACCGAGCCGAAGTACGGGCTCGCGGTCGTCGGCACCGTCCACCCGGACGGCGTGTGGGTGAAGAGTGGCGCCCGGCAGGGGGACGCGGTCTTCCTCACGAAGCCGCTCGGCACCGGACTTGTGCTCGCCGCGAAGGGAGATCTCGAGGAGGCCGCGCGCTGGATGACGACGCTCAACGACCGAGCCGCCGAGGTGCTGCGGCCGTTCTCGCCGAACGCGGTCACCGATGTCACGGGCTTCGGCCTGCTCGGGCACGCCCACGAGACGGCCGACCGCAGCGGCGTCCGGATCCGCTTCCGCGCCTCCGCGCTGCCGGCGCTCGGGGGAGCGCTCGAGGCGGCGCGGGCCGGCGTTCGCACCGGCGGCGATCCCCGCAACCGCGACTTCGCGGGTGCGCACGTCTCGAGCGACGGCGTCCCCGACGAGCTCCTGGCCCTCGCCTACGACGCGCAGACGGCGGGCGGCTTGCTCGTCACGCTGCCGGCGGAGAAGGCGCTCTCGCTCGAGGCCGAGTTTGGGCGGGCAGGCCTCTTCGTCGCGCGGGTCGGCTCGGTGGAGGAGGGCTCGGGCGTGGTGCTCGAGCCGTAGCGCGGGAACCGCTCTACACTCGGGACGTGGATGCGGGGTCCGCATCGGCCGCAGTGCCGCGGCGACTCGCGGCGGCGACTGTCTCGCCGGTCGTCTTCAGGCGCATCGCGATGGCGGCCGTCGGCGTGCTGATCCTCATCGTCGCCACCGGCGCGACGGTTCGCCTGACCGGCTCCGGGCTCGGCTGCCCGCACTGGCCGACCTGCACGACGAAGCACGCGTTACCGCGCGGCTACCACTCGGACATCGAGTTCGCGAACCGCGTCGTCTCCGCCGTCACCGTGCTCACGACGCTGGCCCTGGCGCTCGCCGCCTGGCGCACGCGTGGCCTCGGCCGCCGCGGCCGCTGGCTGGCGACGGCCGTCTTCGCCGGGACGCTCGCGCAGGCGCCGCTCGGCGCCATCGTCGTCTACTTCGACCTGAACCCGTACCTCGTGATCACGCACCTGCTCCTCTCGTTCACGCTGGTCGGGCTCGCGGTGCTCACGCTGCTCGAAGCGTCGCGCCTCGTGCGCGGAGGTGCGGCTCCGCTACCGGCAGTAGCGCGGCTCGGCGGAGCCGTCCTCCTCGCCGCGGTCACGGTGCTCGCGGTGAGCGGAACCGCGGCGACCGCCGCCGGTCGCTTCCCGGGGAGCTCGGGAGAAAAGGTCGTGCCCCGGCTCGGCAAGTTCTATCCCGCCGTCTACTGGCACGTGCGCGCGGTCGCCGTATTCGGGATCGTGTTACTCGTGCTCGCGGCCTGGGCATGGACGCGGCGCAGCACATACCCCTGGCTGATCCGGGGCTGCGCGGGGCTGCTCGCGATCCTCGTGGCGCAGATGGTGATCGGCGAGGTCCAGTACCGCACGTACGGCGACGTGCCCTGGTGGGTCGTGCTCCTGCACGTCGCGACGGCGGCCACCCTCGTCGGCTTCACGGTCGGGCTGGCCGCTCGGCTCTGGCGGCCGGTGGCTGCGAGCAACGCCGACTAGACTCGGGGAATGTCGGAGCTGATCGTCTCCTCGCTGCCAGAGCTGCGCAGCCCGGTACTCGTCGCGGCATTTCGCGGCTGGAACGACGGAGGCCAGGGCGCGACGCTCGGAGCCGGCTACCTCGCGCGGCAATGGGACGCCGAGACGTTCGCCGAGATCGAGCCGGAGAACTTCTACGACTTCCAGGCGGTGCGACCGCACGTCTCGCTCGACGAGGGCCTGACCCGGAAGCTCGAGTGGCCCGCGAACACGTTCATGCACGCGCCGATCCCGGGCCTCGACCGCGACGCCGTGATCCTGCTTGGTGTCGAGCCGAACCTCCGCTGGAAGACGTACTCCGGGCTCGTCCTCGAGCTCGTCAAGGAGCTGGAGGTGGAGCTCGTCGTCACCCTCGGGTCGCTCCTGGCCGACGTGCCACACACGCGGCCGGCGCCGGTGAGCGCGGCCGCGAGCGATCCGTCGCTCGTCGAGGAGCTTGGTGTGGAGCCGTCGCGCTACGAGGGACCGACCGGCATCGTCGGCATCCTTCTTGACGCCTGCCGGCGGGAGGGTCTCGCGTCGGTGAGCCTATGGGCGGCGGTTCCTCACTACGTCTCGCTCGCGCCGAGCCCGCGCGCAGCGCTCGCGCTCTGCCGCCGCTTAGGCGAGCTGGTGGGGACGGAGATCGACCTCGCCGAGCTCGAGCAGGCGGCGGAGGAGTACAACGAGCAGGTGACGGAGGCGGTCGCCTCCGACGCCGAGACGTCTGCCTACGTCGAGGAGCTCGAGCGCCGGGTCGACCTAATCGAGGCGGCCGAGGATCTCCCTTCCGGCGAGAGCCTCGCCGCTGAGCTCACGCGCTTTCTCCGCGAGCGGGACGAGGAAGAGGACGCGGGCGAGAGCGCCGGCGGCCCCGCGGGCTAACGCCAGGTGACGCCGCCGGCGTCGTAATTTTGCGTCAGGCGGATCGGATCGCTGCCGTTGGGATTGACGGTGTAGACGTCGACCGGTGCGGTCGCCGTTGCCCGTGCGGTGACGACCAGTTGAGTCCCGTCGGGCGACCAGGCGAGTGCCACCACGGTGGCGAATGGGAACGTCGACTGACTCGAGTCGACGACAACGGTTCTGCCGTTGTTCCTGAGGTACGCGAGCTGCCCGTTCGGCGACCACGCGGGGCTTCGTGCGCCGCTACTGCCGGCGATGGGAATCGCGTCAGTCCCGTCGGGCTTCGCGGTCCAGATGAACGTACCCGCCGGCTCGCCAGACGGCGCCATGCCGACGTAGGCGATCTTGGACGGCCACCATGCGACCTCGTAGGCACGGAAGCCGAGATCGTGCACGGCGCCGCCGCTCGCGGGGACGGTGTACAGCTCGGCCATGCCGGTCCCGCTGCTGCAGAGGTTTCGCCCGAAGAGAATCGTCGCTCCGTCCGGCGACCAGGTCGGGGACGAGTCGTAGTTGCCGGAGCACGTGGACGAGGAATTCGGTGGGCTAGTCAGCATGTGCTCGCCGGTGCGGTCGGCGTTGAGAACGCCGATCCCGGACGATGGTTCGCCGCAGCCAAGTCCGGCGCACGGGTTCCCCACGAATGCGATCTTGCTTCCGTCCGGCGAGAGCGCAGGAGACCAGTACATCGAGTGTGACGTCGTGATGCGGTGGACGGCGCCTCCGCCGGCGGAAACCGAGTAGAGGCTGAGCGCCGGTGACCGGCAGGTGCTGGCATAGACGATCGAACGGTTGCCGCGCACGAACTGGGCCGCGCCGAAGTCGGCATATCTCTGTCCGGTTACGGTGTCGCACGCCGGCACCTGGGTGTACGTCTGCGGAGACCCACCCGCAGTCGGCGCGACCTGGATCTGGAACTCGTCCCCGGCCGGAACCTTGAGAATGGCGAGCTTGCCGTCGGCCGACGTTTGATTGAGAGCGAAGCGGTCGGACGCCGCGGACGTCTTCCCGGTTGGGACGTCGACGCTCCTCGCATGGCAGTTGCAGGAGCCGTAGCCGGCGAGGACGATGTGGCTGTTGCCGTCCCACAGGATCTGAAGGTCGCTCTTGTTCAACCGCTTTCGGAGGAGCACGCGGCCGGTCGCTGTGTCTACCTGCAAGGCGCGCTTGTAGGCGAGCGCGAGCCGGCTCCCGTTCGGAGACCAGGCTGACCACGGCCACGACGTCTGTATGCGGGCTATGCGGCTGAACCAGACCTTGAACCGAAGATGCCCGCCCTCGTTGTAGACAGCGATCGTCTGGCGGGATCCGACTGCGGTGCCTCCGGTGTTGAGCGCGAGGAGCCCGCGCGCCGACCACACTCCGGAACCGCGGCCGCCGATCTTGATTCTCCACAACTTGCGCCCGCGAGGCGAGACTGCGAGAGCGTGATAGGAGTTGGTGCCGCTGACCGACTCTGTCACGAGCACGCGCCCGTCGGGTGACCAGCCGTAGACGCGGCTCGCGTTGGGCACGTGTACCACCGTGCCGCCGCGCCCCACGATCAAGACCACGCCGCCCGTGCCGACAGCGAGCAGGCCTCCGTGTGGCTGCCATGCGAGCTGTGCGCCCTCGCTTATGGGCAGCGTTGCGACCCGCTTGACCCCGGATCCGTCGATCCTGACCTCGTAGACGCCCCATTGGCCGCTCCGGTTACTGATGAACGCGACCTGCTTCCCGTCCGGCGAAACGACCGGATCCGTGTCGACGGCCGCCGTGTCGTTACTGAGGTCGACGCTGCGGCCGGTCGAGTCGATGCGGTAGATCTCCCCGGAGAGTTGCGGCGCGCGGTCGGCCGAGAAGACGATGAGCGCAGGGCCTGCAGCCTGGCTCGCGGACGCTCCGCCCGCGATTGCCGTGGCTGCCGCCGCGGCTACGAGCGCTCGCCGCACCCGATGGCCGTTCACATCCGCTGAGACGTACCACGGACCTATGCGGTTAGCGAGCTTGCGTCAGCCGCTGTCGGCGGCCGGCTTCGCTTCGGCTGTCGCCGGCTGCTCCGGCTTTGCCTCGCCCGTTTGCTTCTGCTGCGCGTTCTTCGCGGCGTTCGCCTGGCCGCCGCCCTTGCGTCTCCGCCGCCGGCGCCGCCTGCTGCGACCGCCGCCCTGCTTCGGCGCGGGGAGGTTCTCCGCCAGCGCCAGCGCGACTTCCTGGATCGCGCCGAGCCGGTCGCGCGCGTCGTCGATCAGCTTCGTCGATCGCGGCGTGTAGCCCTCGGCCGAGGCGAGGAGCGCGGCGCCGACCGGCAGCGGGAGCTCGAGCGCGGCCTTGACGAGCTTCGCCGCGTTCTCCTCGTGCCGGTGGCCGCGCGAGTTCGCGAGCGCTCCGAGCAGCCGTTTCGCCTCGGGATACTCCGCCGACGCGCGCCGGTCCTGAACCTTCCGCGTCGCGCGCGCGAGCCGCCACGTCCAGCGCGCGAGGATCTGTTCCGGCGCGTCCGGTTTCTCCTCGCCGATCGCGCGCAGAAGCGTGCGGATCCCCGGTAGCCGCTCCTTCTCCCACGTCGGTGCCTGCGTCACGAGCGTGACGAGATCGTCGAAGTCGGCGCGCTCGACGCGCATCGAGACACGGTCTTGCAGCGCCATCATCCGCAACCGCCGGTTCGGGTTCTCGGCCGCGGCGGTGGTGAGGAACTGCTCGAGCGCCGCCTTGCTCGCGCTCCGGTCGGTCAGCTTCTGGACGAAGGAGGCGCGCTCGTCGAAACGGATCTGGCGGCCGGCGATGGTCGCCCAGTAGCGCTGCTCGTCCTCGTCGAGGTACTTCGGGTCGATCCGCTGCCACTCCCGCTGGATGACGCCGATGCGGCGGCGGACGTCCGGCGTGACCGGCACGAGCCACGGCGCCGGCGTGAGGCGGCGGCGGGCGCGGCGCTGCGAGCGACGGCGCGGCGCAGGCGTGACGCGCGCGCCCTCGCGATAGAAGTCCGCGTCGAGCAGCGAGTGGAGGGAGACGACTCGCTCGTTGTGCGTCGCTCCCTTCGGGACGAAGTCGACGACGATGCCGGCCTCCTTGCGCGGGTGAAGTCGCATGATGCGGCCGATTCGCTGCTGGTAGACGCGGCGCGAGGCCGTCGGCGCGAGGTGCATGCAGACCGTCGCGCGCGGCGAGTTCCAGCCCTCGGCGAGCAGCTGCGCGTTGATGAGCACGTTGATCTCGCCGCGCTCGTACGCGGCGAGCGTCTCGGCGAGGCGCACAGGGGGCGTGCGGCCGGAGACAGCCTCCGCCTTCAGCCCCGCCGCGCGGAACTCCTTGGCGAGGTTGTAGGCGTGGTCGACTCCGGCGGCGTAGACGATCCCGGGCGTGTTGTCGAACCGGTCGCGGTACATGCCAGCGGCCGCCTGGTTCAGCGCCTGGTGGTCGAGGGTCTTGGCGAGGATCTCCTGATCGAAGTCGCCGCCGACGATCGGAACCGCGTTGATCGCGGCGACCGGCGGCACGCGCAGGTCGCGCAGCGGCGCGATGAGCCCGCGGCGGGCGGCGTCCTGCAGCGGCAGGTCGTCGACCGAGGCGGGGAAGACGTCGGAGACCTGCTTCGCGATCAGCTGCTCGGTCGCGGTCATGCCGATGTAGATGGGCTCCGGGAACGAGCGGATCGCAGCCGAGGTCTTCTCCCCGAGCGCCGTGTGCGCCTCGTCGCAGATTACGAGCTGGTACGCGTCGCGGTCGATCGAGTCGACGTGCCGCGCGAACCAGGCGTACGTCTGGATCGTGAGTGGGGACTGCTTCGCGCTGCGGCTGTCGCGCAGGATCACGTCCGTGAGCCTGCCGCCGTATCCCTCCGTCGTGAGGTCGCGCGTGAACTGGGAGACGAGCAGTCGGCGGTGGGTGAGGATCAGGACGCCGAGCGTGCGCGCCGCCTCGACGAACCCGGCCGCGGCGATGGTCTTGCCCGAGGCGGTGGGATGGCGGAAGCGGTAGCGGCGAACGGCGCCGGGATCGTCTGGCTCGGGCTCTTCGGGAAGCTCTGCGTCCTCGATCTCAACGACGAGCGTCGAGTCCTCGTCCTCGTCCTCGACCTGCAGCTGCTCGAGCTCGTCCGCCGTCGCCGTGTGGCCGTTTCCGTTTCCGTTTCCGTTGGCGGCTGCTTCGTCGTAGCGCTGGCTCGCGGCGATGAGCTCCGTGAGCATCCCGGCGAGCGCGTCGACCTGGTGGCGGCGGAGGAGCGTGCCGGACGCGGTGCGCGGCTCGGGCTCGGCGAGCACGCGTTCAAGGCCCAGCAGGAGGCCGAAGCGGACCTTCCACTGCGGCGACGGAGTCTTCCGGCCGGAGTCGATCTCCGAGATCGCCTCGTCGAGCGCGCGTCGGCGGGCTGTCCCCTCGGCGAGCACCTCGTTCAAGTTCTCGCCCTCGCGAAGGAACGGCTCGCCCGCCCACGCTTCCGCGCGGAGGGCTGAGGCGACTCTCGGGTCTGACGCCTCCAGTGAGCTGGTCGGCTGCTGAATGGCTTCTTGCATATGCGCAGCACGTTGGAGTGCTGCTCGTTCAACGAGAAGATGCGCGGCGCTCTGCTGATTCCCCTGTGCGAGCGGCGCCCAGGAAGAATACCCGATTACTGGGCTAGACCGCCGAAAATCGCGAACGGGCTTTGCGGAGTCGTCTCCCAGACGACCTCGCCGCCCGCCTCGACCTCGCCGTGGAGGCGCTCCGCGAGGGCGTCGGCATCTTCTCTCGTAGCGGTGCCGACGACGAGGTAGTTGAAGCTGCGCTGCGGCTTGTAGCCCTCGGCTTCGAGCTGCTCCGCGAGCTTGCGAGCCTCCTCGCGGGACGGGCACTCGACCCGCACCTCCCACGGTGCAAAGCCGCGGTCGAGCTCTTCCTCTTCCCAGGTCTCGCCCGGCGGCTCGTCGTCCCACCGATCCTCTTCGTCGATCCAGTGCTCGACCCGGCTCGTCTTCGCCTCGATGCCGTGCTCGCGCAGCTCCGCCTCGACGACCGCGTGGGCGCTCTCGGCTGCGGCTCGTGTCGAGGCGTAGACGAAGATCGTCTCGTCGTCGCGCGAGACCGCGAGACGGTGGGACTCGAGGTCGCGCGCGAGCTCGCGGGCCTCTGAGCCGAGGTCGCCGGTGAGCCGATCGAGGAGTCCTCTCGCGTGCTCCTCCTCCTCGACGTCGATCCGGATCCGCCAATCGTCGTTCGCCATGTCGGTTCGAGCGTAACCTGCGGCGCGTGGAGTGGCGCGAGCGGTACGAGCGGGCGGCGGCGCGCTACAAGGGAGGAGAGACGCGGGAGCTCGACGAGCGGCAGCTCGTGCAGCTCGCCAATGCGGCCTGGGCGGCCGGGCTCTCCTTGTTGATGGACGGCGACCGCGAGGGCGCGACGAAGTGGCTGCGACTCGCGGCGGCTCGCTACCGCGAGAGCTGGGACGCTGGCGCGGCGGCGGACGCGTGGGGGCGGCCGATCGGCGCGATGAAGGCGCTGCTCATCGCGGGCGACGACGCGCGAGAGCCGGCTCGGTGGGCGATCTACGCAGAGGCGGCAAACGCCGAGTCCCCGATCGGCCGCTATGCGGCTGCACTCGCTCTGCTCATTCTCGACAACGACGAGATGGCCGCCCGGCACGCCGCCGACCTCCAGCGTGAGGCGAGCTTCCCGCGAGATGTCGCGGATTCGCTCGCGGCGATCGCGAGCCGCGACGCCGACGCATATGCAGAGGCGCTGGCGCGAGTGCGCCGCTCGTTCGATGAGCGAGAGGACTTCCTCGAAGACGTTCCCGTCGCGGACACGGCGCTCGCGCTCGACGCGCTCGCGGCCCGACGCGGACTCGTCTAGAGCTTCGCGGCGGCCGCCCGGTCGAGTACGGCACGCGTCGTCCCCTCGGTCGCGCGCGCGAGGCTGCCCGGGGTCTCCGGCGACGGCTCCCCGACGAGTGCGCGGGCGACCGCGTCCGCCTTGTCCTCTCCCGTGACGAGGAAAACGAGCTCGCTCGTCGAGCACAGGCGCGGAAACGTCAGCGTGATCCGGTCGACGAATGGCTCGTATCCCGCTGCGGAGCCGACCGCGTCGCGGTCGGCGATCTCGAGCGCAGGGAGGTTCGGGAAGAGCGAGGCGACGTGGCCGTCGGGGCCGAGCCCGACCAGGACGACGTCGAATACGCCGACGCCGTCGAGCTCGTCCTCGTACTCTTTCGCA
>Ga0164309_10000718_pt1 | contig 17405 bp, 17 predicted proteins | sample Whisoiple_247_MG_FD_109984 | JGI IMG/M metagenome (GOLD analysis project Ga0164309, IMG submission 109984) | Soil microbial communities amended with fresh organic matter from upstate New York, USA - Whitman soil sample_247_MG | ecosystem: Environmental > Terrestrial > Soil > Unclassified >...
GAAGGACCAGCACCCCGACTTCGTCCGCGGCTACGGATTCCAGGGTGGGGCGGGGCGGAGCGGGTGGGGGCGGGGTCTGGATGGATTCGGGGCCGACTTCAAGAACAAGCTCATCAACGAGCGGGGCCCCTGGACCTTCGGGATCGGGGGATGGGGGGAGTGCCTCCCGCGGAGCGACAACTTCGTGGCGATCGACCCCCGGCTTACGGCCAGGTGGGGGATCCCGGCACTCAAGATCCAGTGCACCTGGAGCGACAACGAGCGGAACATCCTGAAGGACATCCAGGTCACTGCGGCCGAGATGTTGGAGGCCGCGGGGGCCAAGGATATCAGCACCTATGACAGCAACCTCGCCCCGGGGCTCTGCATCCACGAGATGGGGACGGCGCGGATGGGTCGCGACCCCAAGACCAGCGTGCTCAATGGGAACAACCAGATGCACGACGTGAAGAACGTCTTCATCACCGACGGGGCGTGCATGGCGAGCAGTGCCAACCAGAACCCGAGCATCACCTATATGGCGCTCACCGCCCGCGCCGCGGCGTATGCGGTCGATGCGATGAAGCGGAGGGAACTGTGAAGCGACGAGATCTTATCGGAGGGATGGCGGTGGGGCTGGTGGCGGGCAGGGCGGACTGGGCGGGCAAGGCGGACAAAAGCGCGTCCGCCCCGTCCGCCTCGCTCGCCTCGTCCGCCTCTCACGGAGCCGGACGATTGAAGCAGAGCGTCAGCTACTGGCCCTACGGCGGGATCCCCCTCGCCACCTTCGCCGCGCGGTGCAAGGAGATCGGCCTCGTCGCGATCGACCTCCTGCAGCCGGAGGAGTGGAAGGTGGTGCAGGACGCTGGGCTCGCCTGCTCGATGGGCTACCCGAGCAACCGGCGTGACTTCCTCAGCACCGGGTTCAACGACACGGCGAACCATTCGCTGCTCTTGGGGGAGCTGGAAAGGTCCATCCCGCAGGCGAAGGCCGCCGGGGTCACCAACGTCATCACGATGTTCGGGAACCGGCGGGGGAAGAGCGACGCCGAGGGGCGGGACAACTCGATCGCGGGGCTCAAGAAGATCGCGCCGCTGGCGGAGCAGCACGGCGTCACGCTCCACGTCGAGCTCCTCAACAGCAAGGTGGACCACCGCGACTACCAGGGGGACCACACCGCCTGGGGGGTCGAGGTGATGAAGGGGGTGGGCTCCCCCAACGTGAAGCTCCTCTACGACATCTACCACATGCAGATCATGGAAGGGGACGTGATCCGCACCATCCGCGACAACATCCAGTACCTCGGCCACTTCCACACCGGCGGGGTCCCGGGACGGCACGAGCTCGACGGGACCCAGGAGCTCAACTGGAACGCGATCGCCAAGGCGATCGCGGATACGGGGTACACCGGATATGTCGCGCACGAATTCATGCCGACGAGGGACCCGTTGACGAGTTTGAAGGAGGCGTACGAAACGATGCGGGTCTAAAGGAAAGGGCGGGCCGTCTCGGCCCGCCCTTTCTGACACGGAGGCCCGCCGAGGGACCGCCCTCCGGGCGGTCCGTTAGCAGGATGCTAGTTCCTCGTTGTGGACCGCCCGGAGGGCGGTCCGTTCGCGGGATGGTAGCTCCTTGTTGCGGACCGCCCGGAGGGCGGTCCCTCGGCACAGCTCCTTGAACGATGCGCCGCTTCGCGGGATCGTCAGTCTGCCGGATCCCTGCAGCGGCGGCGCGAGGCGCGCCGCCCTCGGCGCGGTTCCCTTAATGCTACGCCGCTTCGCGGGAGGTCGACCCGCGAAGCGGCATCTTTTCGTTGGAGCGCTGTCATCCTGAGGGCCGTTCACGGCCCGAAGGATCCCCGTCCTTCGAGTCCGTGATCTCCCGCTTTACCCTAGTCGCCTCGGTCGGGTCGACGGACAGCCAAGAGCGCGATCCCTGCGATGCCAGCTGCGACACAGGCGACATGCAGCGTAGCGACATCGATCAGGTGGTACAGAGGGTTGCTGTCGAGGAACGGGCGCCAGGGAAGGATGTCTTCGTGCATCACCCCGTCGAGGAGGGAGTGCATCAGTCCACCGATCACGCCACCGACCATCGTCGGGAGCGTTCCGAGCTCGCGCCTCCCCGTCTCACCATCTGCACCAGGGAGCCGCCGACCGATCAGGGTCACGACCCCGCCCACCATCGCCCCCACCACGACTCCGGCGGTGAAAGTGTGGAGCACGCGGTGGACGGGGTACTCCCCCGTGAAGAGGTAGTACCCTGACTCGATGTCGATCACGACCTGCGTCGCGGCGTACGCTGTGAAGGAGAATCGCCTGGGTGCGATCCCCTTGATCAGTAGCCCGGGCCCGAAGTGGAACGGGGTGAATGGCATCTCAGCGGCCCCAGATCCGAGTCACCGGTACCTCACTTCCCACAACCTGAACCCCCCCGCGCACCACTTGAACACCAGTTCCGCGATCGGTCCCGATCGCCAGGTGGCGTGCCAGGTGAGGAGGCCGGTCATCGAGCCTCCATACTCCGTCTGGTCCGGCGCCTTCCGGAGCCGATCGTTCACGTCCTTGAGGTGGACCCGGACCGCTGACTTCGTGTCCTCGAGCTGCACCCGCGCCGCACCGGTGAATGAGGTGACGCGTCCCCCTCGAGTGAAGTGGAGGTCCCCCGCGACGAGTGGAACGAGGGAGTCGACGTTCATCGTCCTGAGCGCCGACTGGAGCGCGGGAAGGGAGGGAGTCTCCGCGCCTTCGGGTTCGTAGCGGAGTCCCTGGTCCCCCGAGACCCTGATGCTGCTGACGTTCCCGGCGGTGTCGACCTCGAGGGTGTAGTTCCGTCCCGCCCAGATCAGGAGGTTGCCCGGGATGTCGCCGATCGGGTCGGCGCTGGTCGGTTCGCCGAAGCGGTCGGCCACCGGGCGTGCGGGGTCCCCGAGCGCGACCCCGAGGAACGGCCGGGCCGTCGTCCCCTTGGGGCCGGTGACCTGGATCCCCGTCACCGTGCGGCCGAGGCTGGAGTCGATGGAGAAGACGATGTACGACCCGATCTCCCGGTCGATGATGTAGACCCGGTTCGCGACCCCCTTGGCACCCTGGAGGACACGATAGGGAGCGCCGAGTGCCGAGTCGATCGCACTCTCCTCCTGTCCCAGCAGGAAGCCGTTGAGCTCGATCTGGCTCGGCGGGAAGTCGGGGAGAGGCTCCTCGAACTCATTGATGATGAAGACCCACTGCGGGCGGCCGGTGGTGTGAAAGGTGCCGAGCCACCGGGTCAGCAACGTCACCCGGCCGCCGGTCCGGATCTCCTTCCCCAACGCCTCCTCCAGCGTCGTCTGGATCGGGATCCAGAACGGGTTCCCGTTCTCGACGAACCGGTACTCGTTGGTGAACCGCCTCACGATGGTGGAGTCGTTCGCCATCGCCTTCCCCCAGCTCTCGATCACCCGGCGCGCCCCGTCGCTCAGCGGTCGATGCTCACCGGTATTGACGACGGTGACCCGCTGCGGGTGGTTGTTCCCGGAGATGCTGATGTGTCCCTGGATCCCGGGGCTCGGCGCAAAGTCGAGCGCTTGGGATTCCTCCCACACCACTTCCTGGAGAGTGCCAGGGAGGTAGGCGGCCCAGCTGCTCTGGGCGAGCGCAGGGGCGGGGAGCGAGAGACTAAGGAGTACGGCCCAGTGGAGATAGTTGGGTCGGATCACGGCGTAGATGTTTTGGGGGGTGCGGGAGGATAGGCCGCAGTTCGGTCCACGACGGTTCGACAGAGACCGAGCGGTGCTCAAGGCTCGAGCGTTCAGTTTGAGACTACAATGCCGACCGTCCGGTCAGACGAGAGAGCTGGCCCCGACACCAAGGCTTCGCCTTGAACAAGGGCGGGCAGCGCCTTCTTGGCCTCCGATCCGAGAACCGCTTCAAGGTACTCCAGACCTGTCTGGTCCACACTCTTGAACGCGATGACATTCTCGCACTGCGAGAGAGCACTCTTCGCCACGACCGCTGTGCGTTGGGAGATCAGTACTATCGTAATCCCATACTTTCGGACCTGCATCATCAGGAGCCCGAAGGCGCTCGCGCTGTCGCGCCCCGGTGCGTTGAACCCAAGGCCTGCAGGCTCTGGGACATACTGATGTGCCTCGTCAATTAGCAACACTCTCTGAAGAGGCTTCCCGCTCTTATACTCACCGTATGCGAGCTTCACGATCTCTCGAAGGTACTTCAGTGCCTCGTCCGGAAGGACAAGGCCTGGTTTGTGCTCGAGAACACGGAGCCCAGTTTGGAGATCATCCGCAGGGCCAGAGTAGGGCGTGAACTGGTGCTTCCCCACCCATTCTCCAGTTTGATCCAGGACCGTGACTGACGCTGTTTTCGCAAGCTCAGCCGCCAATCGTCGCGCAAGAGTGCTCTTCCCCATGCGGGTCATGCCGAGTATCGCCAGGTGTCCCTGACACACCTGTTGAGTATCAAGCGCAACTGGAATGACAGTTCCATTCAGGTGCCCGAGCACTACTCCTTGGGGGAGGACGCCCACTCCCCCGGGAGCGGCAGGCCGCTTAAGTAGGCCACCCGGCCGGGAGACCCATCGGTACTGAGTCAACCGGCCAGATTTCGGCTCTAGGTAGCCAATTTGCGAGACGTGTACACGAACGCTCTGCTGTGCACCGCCCTTGACTGTCTTATTCTCGACCTCGGCCCACCGTACTTGGTGATAGACGGTTCCAATTGGGTCTTCCGTCTCAAGAACGTCACCCACACTCAAGTCTCCGATTGCTAAGAACTGTCCCGTCGTGTCAGTGGAGCCCTCGAGGAGCATCCCGACGGTGCTCGATTGGGACAACGAGACCGTGGACAGCGAGACAACATCCCTTCCTGCCAACACCTCACATCGAAGAGAATCGGGGATATGCAACTGCCCCCAATACCCATCTGCCTTGCGCAGCCTCGTCGTAAGTACGCCCGTCACTTCGGTTCGCCCTGCCGTGACTCGCACCTCGGTCCCGATTGGCGGGAGCGAGTTTGAAGTAACGATCAGGGTTGTTGGACCTATCATCGCTTCTACGCGGCACGGCCCGGGAGTCCCTCGCAACGCGGCGAAGACATCCGCCCAGTTTACCGATCCAAGCCAACTGATAGCGCCCCACGAAACAACCAGAATCCAGAACTGGACCGAGTTGAATTGCAGAACCTCCACCAGAGCAAGAAAAAAGACGACCGACCAGATGACGTTTGCAGTAGCAACCCGTGAAACAGCAAGCGCGCCGTTACCGATCCGCGAAAGCCGCCCTTCGGAGGACTTGGCACCGAAGAGAATCGCGAGGAGACTGAGTAGGAGCAACAGGCTGAGGGCGGCGAGGAGGGCCCACCACCCAGTTTGTGCAACGAGGTGTGGGGTCGTAAGGTAAATCACGACACCGAGAATGGAGTTCGCGAGGACATCAACTGGGCGCGAATAGAACGGCTCGAGGAGCTGCGAGCCAATGATCACAGACAGCAGACCGGCGGTGAACCAAGTTGCCGCGCTATATGGTTGGCCGGTCGCCAACCAAGTGGCGCTGCCGAGCAGCACCAGTTGGACAATGACCGTCGCGAGTCGCCACCTGATTGTCATCGCTTCTCCTTAGACCCCATCAGGGAGGTCACGGAGTGCTTGCTTGATCTTTCCTGCGGCATCATCCAACTCACTGAGAGCCCGTCGAGCGTTGTGGGCAGCGTCTGGATCATTGGACTGCCGGACGCGCCCCAACGCACTGATCGCGTCATCGATTGCGCTGAGAGCGCGCTTCAGCTTGTCACGAGCCGACATTGGGTATCCTCACGTGGTTGGTTGCAGAGTACCGAAGAACAAGCAGCCAATGCGCCAGTCGAGGATTTGGCTCGGCTGGTTGGGGAACGGGATGCTGCAAGTCGGGGCAAGCGGGGGTAAGTAGACCGCTCCGACGCGAAAGCGGACGCATCGAGGATTAGGCGGAGATGTTGTGGGGGCAGCTCGGAAGTCCGCCCACGATAGGGGTAACGGGTGAATCGCGCAAATCGCACTCTGACAACGCCCTATAATCGTCCCATTCTTAGTCAGTTTCCCATCAATTCCTGCCGAAAGTCAAAAAAGTTGACACCACAACGAAAAGGGCCGCCCTCACCGGGCGGCCCTTTCTTCTAACGTCAGGCGCTTACCGCTTGGCCGTCGCCAACCACTCCTCGAGCGCTGCCCCGGTCCGCAGAATATCCATCCGCACCACCAGGGCGGGGTCGGTCTGTTCGGGAGTGTACTTGGTCGGCCGGCCATCCTTCTCGGCCACGATCCAGGAGTTCTTCGGCTCCTTGGGGCGGTCTCCCATCAGGGTCCGCTGGTTGAGCCCCGTGAGCTCCGCGACGGCCCCGTAGGTCGCCCGCTGGTAGTTCTTGCCGAGGAGGCGGACGATGGTGTCGAGGTCCTTGAGATCGGTTTCGCTCATGGCGTTCTGTCCGGGCCGGGGGAGAGAGCACGAAGATCGCTGGGAATGCGGAGGCTCGACTCTGCATCGCCGCTTCGATCTCCGGTCACGACCGGCATCGGGCAGCACCTTTAAGATAGCGGGTTGCACCGATCGGGGCTTGCCGGCGATCAAAAAGGGCCGCCCTCCATCGGGCGGCCCTTCCCGGCTCACGGTCGCCGCGGAGGCGACGGCGTCAGTAACACCACCGGCTGCGGCTTCAACGGATTGGTGCAGTAGCTCCCCGCACGCGCCCCCGCCCCCGGCATCGGCACGGCCGGCGCCCCCGGTTCCAGGCCGGTCACAATCCCTGAATCCCTGCTTTTCTCCCCGCCCAGCACTGGCATCGGGCAGTTCAAGGCGGAGACAGGCACGATGTAGATCTGGGATTGGGCGAGGGTCCACTGAGCCCTGGGAGAGACCGGAAGGGGGACCACCTCGAGCTGCACCCGGATCAGGGAGTCGGTCGGGGTCGGCGCGGTCTGCGCCCCGCTGACCCTTGGGAGGACAACGATCCCAAAGGCGAGCCCGGCAGAGGTAAGGAGTGGACGCATACGCATACAGATACGGTACGAGTTCCTGATCGGGGCGTCAATTGCTTGGCCCAAGGGAAGGACCGGCGGGGGCAGAGACCCTTAGAACCCTGAGACCCTGAGGGTCCCTGGCTCCCACTCCCCGCCAACGTTTGTTCTTGTTGTTGCAGTTGTCAGGTTCTCAGGGTTTTCAGGGTCTCAGCCCCCGCCCATCTCGCTGTCAGCTTCGATCCCGTTGTCCCTTGGCCCTCAGCGACGCTACGAACACCCCAATCGCCCCGAAACAGAGCGCCGCCCCCGCCAGGAAGCAGGGGAGGTAAACATAGAAGAGCCCCCCCGGTGACTCCCGGTTGAAGTTGATCTGCTCCGGGAGCCAGAGTGCCGTCGCGACGCCGAGGAGTGCCACCGGCACCGACCAGTAGATCCCGAGCTTCCGCATCGCCTCGGACGACTCGGCGTACGGCCGGAACTTCCCCGCCACCCACCAGGAGTAGAGGCCGGCGACGGCAAAGGGGACGAGGAGGACTCCGTTCAAGCGTTGCGTCCTTTGTACCGAGGGGAAGGTTTGGCGGGGGCTGAAACCCTCAGAACCCTGAGACCCTGAGGGCTTCCTGCTCCCACACCACAAAAACTGTTGTTCTTGTTGTTGCAGTTGTCAGGTTCTCAGGGTTTTCAGGGTCTTAGCCCCCGCCCATCTGACGTTCAGCACCAACAGCAAGTCCTCGTGTTCGACCGGCTTCGCGAAGAGCGCCCCGATCATCGTCGCGAGCATCAGGACGCTCCCCACTCCCCCAAAGAGCCAGATCAGGGTCAGCATCACGGGGGTCCCAGGGGAACCCGGGGTCTCGGGGACCTTGGTGGAGAGGAACCAGACGGCGAGCCCGGTCGCAACGATCACGACCGCACCCCCCAAGAGGATCCGCCGCTTCATCGCCCGCGAGGTCTGGGCGGTGCGGAAGCCGGCGTAGCCGGTGGCGCCGAAGATGGCGAAGAGGACGAGGGTGGAGAGAACGGGGCCCATGCGGAGAATATGCAGTCACCTGGGCGGTTCCGCCGCAGGCGCGGAAAACCAGCCCCCGTTGTCATCCCGAGGAGGCGAGCGAAGCGACGCCGACGAGGGATCTCCGGCCGGCCCTGTTGGGAAATGCCTTGCACCAACGAGTGCCTGAAGCACCGGGCGCTTGGGGATCCCGGCAGGGCCACCCGGAGATCCCTCCCCTTCGCTGCGCTCAGGGTCGGGATGACAGCGCGCAAGGCAACCCGGAGATCCCTCGTCGCTCCGCTTCCCTCGTTGCGCTCGGGACATGCCTCGGGATGACTCGGTGGCCGAGACCTCCGCGGCTTCCTTCACTACGCTCAGGACAGGCCGCCGGAAACAAAAAGACCCCGCCTTGTGAGCGGGGTCCTTCGTTCACGCGCCTACCGGGCGGGGCGAGCCCCGCCCCTACTTCTTGGTTCCCGCCTGCATCTCCTTCAGCGTCAGCGCCAGGAGCACATCGAGCGGGCTCGCCGACCCACCGGCGCCGCCACCCACCGCGATGTCGGGGACCATCTTCAGGTTCCCGGTGCTCAGGTTCCGGAAGATGTCCATCGCCGCGTAGTACTGCGGGTCGACCGACTCCACCTTCTTCTTCATCACCGCGGCCTCCGACTCACCGATTGCCGCGATCTTCCCGGCCTCGGCGTTGCCGGTCACCTTGGTGACCTCGGCGTCGGCCGCGGCGATGGTGGTGCGGGCCTCCGCCTCACCCTTCGCCTTCTTCACCGTCGACTGCGCGTGGTAGTCGGCGATCGCCACGCTCCGCTCGGCGTCCACCACTTGCGCCTGGGTGTTGGCGAGGGCCCGGGACTGCTCCAGCGCCTGACGGGTGGTCTCGGCCTGCCGCTGAGTCTCGAAGGTGATCTGCTCCTGCTCCGCCAGCTTCCGGTCGGTCAGGGTCTTCATCAGCGACTCGGGCGGGACGATGTCACCGATCAGGGTGTCCACCGCCTGCACGTCGTACTGCTCCAGGGCGTGCTGGATGTGCTCGCGCGCCTCCGCCTGCCGCTGGGTCCGCTCCTTCAGGAACGAGATCGCGTCCGACTTCTGCGCCGCGTTCCGGAAGTAGTTGCCGATCGTCGGCTCCAGCACCTGGGTCACCAGGTTGTCCATCGACCCGAACCGGGCGATCACCTTGGGCGCCGACGAGCGCGGGATGTGGATGATCTGCGACACGTCGAGGTTGAAGGTGAAGCCGTCGCTCGAGCGGACCGTGATGGTCGAGAGCTTCGCGTCGAGCTTGTGCGACTCCGTCTTCCCCGTCGCCCAGTTGAGCACGACGTTGGTCGTCGGCACCGAGACCACGTGGTTGGTCTTGGTGTTGATCGGGTACATCCCCGGGTCGAGCGGGTCGACCCAGACACCCTTTTCGCCGCGGCGCACCAGGTTGCCGTGCTTGAACCCCTCGCCGGTGACGTCCTTCCCCTCCTCACCCACGAAGGCGATCACGACGCCGGCGTGGCCGATGGAGACCTCGGTCATCGCCGCGAGCTCGACGGTGGCGAAGTTCGGGTTCAGGTAGTACGTCCCGGCCAGCATCACCTGGCTCTGCAGTCCCTTGGAGCCGCCGTTCTGGATGAACGCTTCGCCGTCCTGGAAGAGGTTGTGCGACGGCACCTCCTTGCCGGCGATCTCCCCCACCTTGAGCGGGACGCCGTCCTGTGTGGTGACGAGGCCGACCTTCCCCTCGGGGATCTCGAGCACGTCCATCTGCTTCACCGTGAAGAGCGACGTGTTCACCCGGTAGGTGCCCGGGGGGATGACCGAGAGCTGCGGTCCGCGCTCGCCCCCGCGCATCAGGAAGGCGCGCGCGTTCTGGAAGGCGTCGCACTCCACTTCCTTGCCGAAGACGCGCTCGGAGAGGGGGGCGCCGTCAGCGGCGTCCACCACCCCCACCCGGCCTTCGGGGATCATGAGGAAGCGACTCATCGACACCTCGTACTGCCAGGGCCAGTACATCCAGTGCAGGCCGGGGGCGAGGGTGTCGGCCTGGTAGCCGGCCTCACCGTTGAGGGCGATGATGCGGCCGTCGGGGAGCGTGCGGTTGCTGCCGAGCAGCACCCAGCGCTTCCGGACGATGCCGATGGCGTCTCCGGGGATGATCACCGCGCCGAAGAGGCGCAGGAGCACCTTCCAGAAGAGGACCACGACAAGGATGAGGACCACCCACCAATACGGCATCAGCAGGTCGATCATATCCAGCGCCTGACTCCTTCCAAACGTGCGAGAGAGGACTGCACCACCACGGGTCATTTGCCCGCGAGGGAACGAATGTAGTGGAGTTCGTCCGGCGCGCAGGACGACGGACGACGCACACGAACTGCAGATGGTTCATGGGAGCACAAAAAAGGCCGGAAGGCGCGTTCCACGGCCCTTCCCGGCTGTTCCACGGATTTCGGTCGGGCGAAAGTGCGTGACCGCCGAAGGCGCGGAACGCCACCGCTCGCTGTCATCCTGAGGGGTCTTTAGACCCCGAAGGATCTCTGTACGACTCGAATGGCAAGAGATCCCTCGGGGCCTGAAGGCCCCTCAGGATGACAACGGGTGTGCGACCATCCGCGGCTTCGCCGGAGAACAGAGGCGCTGACGTCTACATCACGCAGTGAACTTCGCCAGCAACCGATCGACAGTGTTCATGTTCCGCCAGGTGCACGCCATCCCGATCTTCTTCTCGAACGGCACCTTGAAGAAGGCCGACGCGCTCTGGTTCACCTGGCAGAGCCAGTACGCCTCCCGTCCCACCACCGTGAGATCGCTCTCCGCGTCAGAGAACCCTTCGATCACCTTCTTCACCGCCGCGGTCGGCGCCTCGGCGAGGAACCCGACCACCAGGACGGTGGCGCTTGCGTGCCGAGCCTTGGGGAAGGGTTTGGTCGCCGCGACCTCCTCGAGCTCCGCGCGGGTGCGGAGGAAGGTCTTCACCTCGTACCCAAGTTTCTTCTCGAAGTGGGTCTCGATCTTCGCCTCGAGCGCCGACGCCTTCCCGGTCCCCTCGAAGGTGACATTCCCGCTCGCGATGAAGGTCTCCGCCCCTTTCACGCCCGCGCCGGCGAAGAGCTTCTTCAGCTCGTCGTTGGTGACGGTGTGGCCGCCGACGTTGATGGCGCGGAGGAAGGCGAAGTAGCGGGGCATCAGTGCGTCCCGCCCGTAGTGAGCCCCGCGCGCGCGAGTCCGGTGGCCTGTTCCATCACCGCCCACGTCGGATGGATGACGTAGTCATCCGCGCTGACAGTGGAGCAGCTCGTCAAGGCGCTCAGGTCGGTCACCCCATCCTTGCCGCCGGTCCGCCTCACCTTCCGCTGAAGCTCACGCCCATCGGTGGCGCGATAGATCGTCGTGACCTCGGCACCACTCACCGACTCTTCCTCCTGGTCCAGGCAGAGGGTGGTGCGTCCATAGGAGACTTCGATGAGCCGAGTAACGCCGCCAGCGTCGAACCAGTGGGTGACGATCAGTGCGAGGTCGCCCGACGGACTCGCGGGGGATTCCACAGCCATTCGGACCGCTCCCGTCGGATCCTGATAGACTGCGTAGAGCGCCTCCGCCCCCTCCGGCCAGTCTTCGCCGGCGACGCGATGGAACGAGCTGTCCTCCCAGAGCGCCAGTTGGGTCATCCCGGCGCCGGGAAGTGCCGCCATCGAATCGATCTCCCGTCGCATCCGGTCGATCTCGACGACTTGTGCGCTGTCGGAAATCGGGCTGGAAGGGTCGAGGTTGGCAGCGGGAAGGGAGTCAGCGGATGGTCCCGGGCGCGACGAACCGCACGCCATCAAGGCGCCAGCGACCAGGACCGGAAGAATGGATGGGGCAGGGAAGCGCTTCATCGACTCAAGATCGCCTCCCTGTCCCTTCAGGGAGAGGGGACTGGGGGGTGAGGAAAGGGCGGGAGCGCGGTCTACGCGGCCCGGCCGTCGGGCCGACCGTATTTCTTCAGGACTTCCGCACGGCTCGGCTCGCCGTGGCGATACGGAGAACGGACGTGCGCGGACGGCCCTATGCGATACCTGCCGAGTCCCATCATCACCCCGATCGCAACGAGCGAGACCACAGCGCCAACCAGCCCGGCAAGCCTCGTCACGCCGCTCCGTGTAGTGGCGGCCAAGACAGCACTCACGAGGAACACCGGCATCGGCGCGATGCTCACTACCCAATAGCTGACTTTCGAGCCTCCCGTCCGAAACGAGGCGGGGCGGGGTCCTGGCGGTGGTACGGGGGTCGCCGTCCCGATCGCCGTCGGCGGCACCCGCCCGGGAGGTTGCAGCGAGCCGGCAGGTTGGGTCTTCGGATCCATGTCAGTGGTCCTGCTTCTTCTTCGCCACTTCGTCCAGGAACTTCCGCTCCGCCCCCGTCAGGCTCTGCATCCCCGTCGCGCTGATCTTGTCGAGCACGCGGTCCAGCTCGGCCTGCGTCTGGTCGATCGCGGGGGGGCGAGCGGGGGCCTGGGACTTCGGGAGCGGGGAGGTGCCGCCGGCATCGATCCTTCCGGCCAAGACGTGCCGCTCGACCGGGGGCCTGGGTGAGGCGCGCGGGGTGTCGAACTGGCCCCGCATCCCCTGCATCCGGAAGAAGACCCACCCGAAGAAGAGACCGCCGAGATGCGCCTCGTGGGCGATCCCGTCCTGGAAGACCGAGCGGAGAAAGAGGATCCCGCAGAGGTCGTAGAAGGCGAAGATGAGGACGAAGGTCTTCGCCCGGATCGGGATGGGGATCGGGAAGGCGATGATCTCGCGGTCGGGATGGATCACCGAGTAGGCGAAGATGACGCCGAGGACGGCGCCGGAGGCCCCGATGAAGGGGGGGACGGCGTAGACCCGGTCGAGTGCCGCGGCGAAGAGGGCGGCACCCAAGAGGGAGTAGAGGAAATAGAGGAGGAAGGCGGGGCCGCCGAGCCTACGCTCGACCGTGGGGCCGAAGGCGAAGAGGGCGAGCCCGTTGAAGAGGAGGTGGAAGAGCCCGCCGTGGACGAAGCCGTAGGTGAGCACCGTCCAGGGGTGTGCGAACCACCCGCGCGGGTCGAAGGCGAGCGCGTCCCGGACCGCCGGGGAGGTGAGGATCGTCTCCAGCACCAGCTGCACCCCGGCCATCAGGGCCAGGATCCGGATCACCCAGGGGGTGAGGCGGGGGGCAGGGAAGGCGGTGGACTCCATGGTGAGAATCTACTCCGTAATAACGGCTCCGCTAACCTTGCGCGGAAGCGCGGAAACACTGAGTTACGCGGAATGAACCTAGGGGGCGTAAAGGGAAGATCTCGCCTTTGCACCCCCCAAAAGTCTTGTTCCGCGAACCTCCGCGCTTCAGTGCTTCCGCGAGAGGTTCACGGAGCTTCGGCCATAGGACCTACGCCCGCTTTGCCGCGCGGCAACATTGAGTTACGCGGAATGAATTAAGGGAGCGCAAAGGGAAGATCTCGCCTTTGCACCCCCCAAAAGTCTTGTTCCGCGAACCTCCGCGCTTCAGTGCTTCCGCGCAAGGTTCACGGAGCCATAGTTACTGCCGAGTGGCTCCCGCGCAGATCCGCTCGCAGAGCTCCGGGAAGGGGATCCCCACCGCCGCCCCCGACTGCGGGAGGAGGGAGGTCGCCGTCATTCCGGGAAGGGTATTCGCCTCGAGGCAGTAAAGCTTCCCCTCAGGCGAGAGCCGGAAATCGATCCGGGAGTAATTCCCGAGCTTGAGGGCGTGGTGCGCGAGGACGGCGAGGCGCTGCGCTTCCTTGGCGATCTTGTCCTCGAGCTTCGCCGGGAAGATCTCCTCCGACATCCCCGGCTGGTACTTGCACTCGTAGTCGAAGATCTCGTGCTTCGGGATGATCTCCCCCACCGCGAGCGCCTTGCCGTCGAGGACGCCGACGGTGAGCTCCCGGCCCGGGATGAACTCCTCGAGCATCACCTCGTCGTCGTGCTGGAAGGCGAGGTCGATCGCCGGCTTCAGCTGCTCGATCGACTTGACCAGGGTGAGCCCCACGGTGGACCCCTGCTTCGAGGGCTTCACGATGACGGGGAGGGCCACCGGTGCTTCGAGTGCGCGACTTGGCGGCACCATGATCCACTTCGCGACGGGCACCCCTGCTGCCTCGAAGAGCTTCTTCGAGAGGTCCTTGTCCATCGCCAACGCGCTCCCGAGCGCTCGGCTCCCGGTGTAGGGGACCCCGATCACTTCGAGCACCGACTGGATCGTCCCGTCCTCCCCGGCTCCCCCGTGGAGGGCGAGGAAGAGGACGTCGGCTCCCTTGATCGCCGGGATCTGCGACAGCGACCCGACCAGCACCCCGCGCTGCAGCTCCTCGAGCCGCGCGGTGGTGGGGGGCTTGGTGCCGACCTTCGAGGGGACGAGGGTCGCCTCGTCCTCCTCGGAGATGTAACCGCGCGCGGTGTCGACCACCGAGACCTGGTGGCCGCGGCTCCGCAACGCCGCGACGACCTGGACCGCCGAGGCGAGGGCGACGTCGCGTTCGGCGGAGGTACCGCCGGTGAGGACAGTGACCTTCATCGCGTCCCGATCAGCTGCTGCAGCACGTCGTGCCGGCTCACGATCCCGATCAGCTTTCCGTCCTTCTGCACCACCGCCGCCGAGGCGTCGCCGGAGAGGAGGGGGGTGAGGCGGTCGGTCGGGGTCGAGGCGTCGACGACGGGGAAGGGCTCTCCCATCACCTCGCGCACCGGGCGGTCGAGGAGCTGCGGCTGGAGGAGGGCCTTGCTGGTGAGCGGCCCCTCGACGAGCCCGCCGACGACCTTCCCCTGATCCACCACCGGGATCTGCGAGACCCCCCAGGTGCTCATCAGGTTGACCGCCTGCCGCACCTGCTGCGCCGGGGTCACGCTCACGAGGGCGGGAGCGTTCCCGCTCCGCCGCGCCAGGAGCTCCGCGACCGTGATACGCGGGGCGTCGAGGAGCTGGTTCTCCTGCATCCACTCGTCGTTGAAGATCTTGGAGAGGTACCGCTCCCCCGTGTCGCACAGGACCGTCACCACCATCGCGTTCGGGTCGTCGAGCTCCCGCGCCACTTCGAGGGCGATGTGGACGTTGAGCCCCGCCGACCCGCCGACGAGGATCCCTTCCTCGCGCGCCATCCGGCGTGCCATCGTCATCGCGTCGCGGTCGCTCACCTGGCGCCACTCGTCCACGAACTCCCAGTGCACCGTCGTCGGGATCTTGTCGCCACCGATCCCTTCGACCTTGTACGGTGCCCCGGTCCCCATCGTCTTGGTCTTGCTGTAGCCGGTGTAGAGGGACCCCTCGGGGTCGCCGCTGATCACCCGGACCTTGGCGTTCTTTCCCTTGAGGTACTTCCCCCCTCCCGAGACCGTCCCGCCCGTCCCCGCGGAGGCGACGAAGTGGGTGATCTTCCCCGCCGTCTGCTCCCAGAGCTCCGGACCGAGCGTCGCGTGATGCGCTTCGGGGTTGGCCTGGTTGTAGAACTGGTTGGCGAGGATCGCCCCCGGGGTGTCGTGGGCGATCTGCTTCGCCTTGACGATGTAGTGCTCCGGGTGGTCGGGGGGCACGGCCGTCGGCGTGGTCACGACCTCGGCACCGTACGCCTTCAAGAGCCGGACCTTCTCCTGGCTCATCTTGTCGGGCATCGTGAAGATGCAGCGGTACCCCTTGATCGCGGCGGCGATCGCGAGCGCCACCCCGGTGTTCCCCCCCGTCCCCTCGACGATCACCCCGCCCGGCTTCAGCTCCCCCGACTTCTCGGCGGCCTCGATGATCGCGACCCCGATCCGGTCCTTCACCGAGCCGCCGGGATTCACGTACTCCGCCTTCCCGTAGATCGGCGTCCGGATCCCGCGGCCGATCCGCGCGAGGCGGATGAGCGGGGTCCAGCCGATGGTGTCGAGGACGTTGTCGTACGGGGTCAGGTGCTGAGGCTTGTTCACGGGGTCACTCCCGCCCGCTGTGGGTGACGGAACACGATCGGCTGGGTGAAGCTCATCCCGACCACGGCGCCATTCCGCCGCCCCGGGGCGAACTTCAGGTAGTCGGCGGCCGCGACGGCCGCGCTGTCAAAGGCCGGATACCCCGACGACTCGGCGACCTTGGTCGAGTCGTCCGCGAGCTTCCCCGTCGAGTCGACCCAGAGCTTGAGGAGGACGCGTCCCTCGATCCCCTGGTTGTAGAGTGCCTGGGGATACTCGACCGGGATGTCGGCGTTGAGCGCCACCGGGGGCTCTTCCTTCCGCGCCGCGGTGGTCGTCGGGGCGTTGGGGAGCTGGACCAGGGCGGGATTCGGCTTGGTGCAGGCGGCGAGGATGCACACCGCCATCAGCCATCGGCCCTCGGCCCTCAACGGTCGGATCACTGGTCGGAGGCCTTTCGCTTCAGGGCGGCCAGCTGATTCAGCGCCTCGAGGGGAGTCAGCGCGTTGACATCGAGGTTCTTGAGGTCTTCACGCAGCGGATCCGATCGAGGGCCGATGGCCGAGGGGTGATGGCCGAAGAGGTCGGGCTGCGCGGGATCCACGGGGGCTGGGGGCTCACCGGGAGCGACACGGTGCTCCGCCTCCAGCGTCACGAGGAGCTCCTTCGCCCGCGTCACCACCCGCGCCGGGAGTCCGGCGAGCTCCGCCACATGCACCCCGTACGACCGGTCGGTGCCGCCGGCCTCGAGGCGATGCATGAAGATCACCTTCCCGTCGATCTCGCGGACCGCGACGTTGTAGTTCTTCGCGTGCTGCAGCGTCTCGGGGAGCTGCATCAGCTCGTGATAGTGGGTCGCGAACATCGTCTTGCACCCGACCCGGTCGTGCAGGTGTTCGCTCACCGCCCAGGCGATGGCGACGCCGTCGTAGGTCGAGGTGCCGCGGCCGATCTCATCCAGGAGCACGAGGCTCTTCGCACTCGCGTTGTGGAGGATGGCACTCGTCTCGCTCATCTCGACCATGAAGGTCGACTGTCCCCGCGCCAGGTTGTCGCTGGCGCCGACCCGGGTGAAGAGCCGGTCGACGACACCGATGGTCGCGGAGGCGCAGGGGACGTAGCTCCCCATCTGCGCCAGGAGGGTCGCGAGACCGATCTGCCGCAGGATGGTGCTCTTACCCGCCATGTTGGGGCCGGTCACCAGGATCACCCGCGAGGCGGCGTCGAACCGGACGTCGTTCGGGATGAAGGTCGAGGGCGGCATCCGCCGCTCCAGCACCGCGTGGCGGCACCCGGTAAGGACGAGCTCGAAGCCGTCGTTCACCGTGGGGCGCACGTACCGGTGCCGCTCTGCCACGTCGGCGAGGGCGGTCCAGACGTCGAGCCGTGCCAGGCCGCGCGCGGTCTTCTGCAGCCGCGGTGCCGCCCGTCCGGCGAGATCCCTCAACGCACCGAAGAGCTTCGCTTCCTTCGCGGCGATTTTCTCCTCGGCGCCGAGGATCTTCTCTTCGTAGCTCTTGAGCTCGGCGGTGACGTA
>Ga0164309_10000719_pt1 | contig 17391 bp, 20 predicted proteins | sample Whisoiple_247_MG_FD_109984 | JGI IMG/M metagenome (GOLD analysis project Ga0164309, IMG submission 109984) | Soil microbial communities amended with fresh organic matter from upstate New York, USA - Whitman soil sample_247_MG | ecosystem: Environmental > Terrestrial > Soil > Unclassified >...
CGTTCCCGGCATCGGCCCGATCTGTGCCAATGCGATCGCCGCTCTAGCACCGCCGGCCCAGACCTTACGGCCGCATATTTTCGATTAGGTTTTTTTAATTGAAGACCACATAGCACCCATGCCGATCAGGCAATATCTGCAAGGCCGTAAGTTCCGTCTCCTGGTCGTCGCTTTCGAGACGGTGCGCCTCCGGCAAACTGACGGGATCGTCAATCCGACACGGGACGCCGTCGCCCAAAAGATCATAGAGCTTGCGAAACTGGGGAGGCCTCCATCGCGTAGTCCTTTCGGTCGCGGTAACTGCGCGGCGCGCCATCTATTCGAATTTCGAATTGAGCGCCCGTCATTGCGGTTGATCCTGCGCTGGGTGTGGGAGCGGACCTTCGTGCTCGAACACTTGGCCAAGATCACGGCAATTGAGCCAGCCGCCGCAGGCAGGAAAGCGGATGAAGTGTTCGACCTCGTTCTTCGGAGGATCGCCAAGCGGCTACCGATGTACTTGCCGCGCGGGATCACGGCATCGCCTTGAGGTCGAGCTGCGCGTCATAGAATAACGCAAGGTAGACCTGTCGGCTCACCGGTTTTGGTTTTTTTTGCCGCAGCTCTTTTTGCCTTCCAAGCTTCGTGCTTGGCTTTAATTATTTTCTGATCATCCGCAGAGATTGCACTTGTGCAAGCAGTCCCACGGCCAAACCAAGTCCGAGGAACTACGGTGTGACCACCAAGGTACGATGATCGGCTCATCGCCCAAGAAACCGCACAGCCCACATCAAATGAAATGGTTCTGACTAGTTGTTCTCGCGCACTGCACCCGCAATGACAAATTCCCGAAGACAGAGGTAGCTTCAATCGACGGTGGGGGATTGCAAGAAAGTAATCAACTTGGTGCGGTCCTCGGCCGACGCGAGCCCGCCATACGGCTTCATGTTGTTGCCGGGCACAACCTCATCGGGTTTCGCGATGAAGCCGTCGAGCTTCTCCTTGTTCCACACGAAATCCGCGCCCTTCATAGCGCTGGAATAGCCGAAGGTCGGCAACGAGCCGGCTTTCCTTCCGATAATGTTGTGTAAGTTCGGACCCAAGCGATCGTCGCCTTCCTTGGTCGTATGGCAGGTTCGGCATGCGTTGTTGAATATCAATTGCCCCGAGCCGGTGTCGGCTCCCGCGCGCGCCTCCTGGGGCACCGCCGACGACGACAGCAGGATCAGGAATGTGGAGCAGGCTAGCCCGACGATCGCGATGCGAGGCATGAAGGCCTCCTTATCGGAATGTGTGCCCCTGCAATGGAACGCGCGGCGGAGACAATGTGTTCCTCCATACGTCCATCGTAGGGGATGAGCGGTTCGCCGAAGAGACGACTGCGACGAGTCGCTTGGGCCAGACGCATCGATCGAGCCGCACGAAGAGTAAATGCGTGCGTGTAGGGGAACGCACATGTGTTGGTACCGCGCGATCGTCGGCTGCACCCCTCGCGCGCGTGCGATTCCAAACGCATTTTCGCAACATGGAAACTGTAATTGGAACCTGGTCCTGCCTGTGCCATAATTGCGAGCATGGCAGGACATGTCATTATCCGAATCACCGAGCGCCTTGGGGGCGGTGAGCCGCTTCGCACCGCGTATGCCGTTGCTGAATCGAATCAGCACAGAGCGATCGCTTTATTTAAACTAAGACCGGATCACACCGCCGACGAGCAGGTTGAAGCAGTAGCCGAACTCACTCAATCCGCGTTGGATTCCTTGGGGCTTAAGCCTGGAACGATTAAGCCCCTATGACGGACAAGGTCAGTTTGTAAGGTCATTGATCAACGACGGCTGCAGCGCATAGTGACCAGATGTCAGCAGGATGGAACATTCTGGTCAGGATTCCGAGGGAAAACCTGGAATCGTGCGGAATTTCCTTGCCTACGAATCAGATGAGAAAAGAGCCATCGAATTGGTGCGCAAGAGGGTCCCCGTGAACGAAGGTGAGCTGGCCGAAGCCATTGCTAAAGTGGAGGAGAACCAATTTGTGGGCCCAGCGATGAGACCAGGTGACGTAATTCGGCTCGCCATGAAGGCAAACCTTGACGAGGGACAGTGACCTTGCCGCCCATCATATAGCAAGTGCGAGGCGGCTTGCTTGATCTTGTCATCCGAACTCGTCTTGCTCCTCCCTCATAGCCTTGGCGGTTAGCTGGTACAAATGCTCCTCGTACTGCGAAGGATTTCCCGTTGGCTGTAGCAGTAGATCAGTCACGGCTCCCGCCCCTGACCCAGTGTGCAGTGCCCTAGCGTGTCCCGCTCAAGGGCGGTGGCATCATCATCAGGTCCATAAGCTGCGGCACGATCTGGGCAAGAAGAAACAAGACGGCGGCCGCCAGGATGACGGCTAACGCAAACGCGACAACGTCAATGCCGTAAGATGGGCTGGCCATCGCTTGGGGCGCTCCAACTCCCCAAGATGGTGGTTAGGGCGCCGGCCGAGGAGGGCCTAGCAACCTCAACCGGCCGCTCATCGCGTCGAGCACGCGCGACCGACTGCTAATCGCAGCGTCTGATCGTGCGCGTGCTTCCGGCTCGCTCGATGGTTACCGTCCGGCAGCCCCCGTAGCGCCGGTCATAGGCATAATCGTGATACCCACGATAACGCTCACGGTAGCGGGGTCGACCAACGTCAACTGAAACACCGCCGGGGCCAACGTACACACCTTGAGCCAGTGTCGGTGCCGGAGTCGCGGCAGCCGTTGCTGCAACGAATCCAACCGCGATCAGAGATGCCTTAATCCACATAAGCGCGTCCTTTCTGTTCCCTCTCTTGAAATGAGAACTCGTAAGGAGCGGGCACGTTCCGAGTGAAACTTGTGGCCACGTTCACACCGAATAATGCATTGATAGATTAGTTGTTCACCCCGTTGGTTCGAGTGGAGCGCGTCATCGGACCGTTGACGGTCATCGACCAGAACCAGCGCGGATTGTCGCGACCGCCACGGGTCTCGCAGATGCGGCCGACCTCCCACTCGCCGGTAACGACGATGTAATCAGGCCGGTCCTTGCCGATCCCGGACCGAGGCCGGTCGGGCGGAACTCGAGGAGCATCGCTTACTCCTAGACTGTCTGATAGCCAACCGACGCCAGCGCTGTGCTGTGAGAAGGTGATGTCGCGCAGCAGGCCGTGATCGAGGTCGAGCAGGTGCTTACCGCAGACGAGTGCAGGCGTCATTCCGCAGAATGCCAGCGGTTGGCCGAGCAAACTCCAGGCATGGACAGGGTCACTAGCCCGTCGTAAGGGATCTATGGGCTAGTGGCGAACACACCCCCCGAACACCCCCCGTGAACGTCGTTAGTCCGAGAGCCCCGGCACCCCCATGTCGGGGCTCACTCGTGGAGGCCGGAAAAACATTCCCCGTTTTCGGTAATGATTCCGGTCTCGTTCCGCGGAACGTTCGGTAGTGGGTCAGCAATATCCACGATCAGCTTGCCGAGCTGGTTGGGATCGCGCGGGCATTTAGCGGTCATTTTGTGCGATGTCTCTAGGGCGCGACGAAATGCAGGACGATGGCAGCCACGATGCACGTCGCAACGGCAATGATCGCGCCCCTGCGCCTGTCTGGGAACAAGCCTAGGGTAAGTATCGCTAGAACGGCGAGTATGGCGATTTTGATAAAGGTCCAAACCATGAGCCGCTTCCTTCCCTTCTCGGGAGAATATGCGCCCGGTATCGGTCAGTTTCCAGCCCGTCCGGCTGCCACTACCGAACGTTCCCGCGGGCTCTGGGGTACTGGCCGGTTTATCCGCTAGTGGCCTGAGTTGAATTACACTGGCCGAATTGGGAATTGCAAAAATGTCACGGTTGCAGAATGTTGATGTCGCACTGTTGCCGAACCCGCACTCTTCGGGCACGCTGTAAACAATCACGATCCCGCCAGACTCGTGATTGCGCTGCACAAGAAAGCCCCGGTGACCGTGTCCCGGCCCGGGGCTTTCCATTAAGCGAACCCGTGTCATGTCATTCACCGCGACCTTTGTCTCCCTCGCCGTGATCGTCGGCGCCACCGCGATCGTCCTGACTGCTGTTGTTGGGTTCGGGTGTTACAGATTCTTGCGAGACCTTTTCGGTAAGGCGCCAGAGCAGGCCTAAAGGCCCATGATAAGGCCGCCTCCGATGGCGGCCTCGTCACTCGTCATCATCTGGTTCGCGAACGACCGCCGGCTCGTCGTCGCGGTGCTCGTCCTCTTCATCGTCTTCGTCCTCATCGTCGTCGTCGTTGGGATCGCGCGGCGGCATCGTGTTGAGGATGACGGAGACGATGCTCCAGTTGACCAAACAGGCAGCAAAATCCTCGGAGATGTGCAGGGTCATGTCGGCTCCTGTTGGATGTCGCGACATTCACAGGTGAATGCTATTCGCGTCGCGGTCAAAAATAAACTCCATCCGTTTCCGACGCGGTCTCGCTTCGGCCTCCCGCAACGTCACGCGCCGCCCTCAGCGCTCCCTTGCGCATTTTTCTTCTTCTTCTTCTTCTGCATGCGCTCACGAGCAGCCGACAGGCTCGACGACTGTTGCAGCCCCACGGGGCGCATGGACCTGCGATCTGAGCAAAGGCGTTGCCGTTCCATTCCCGGAACCTTCTGTCTGAAACCCAACGTGATTGAACGCTAGCCTGCCTGGAACGTTCCTGGCGCGGACCCCTTGGCAGTTCCGGCGCTCCCCCGAGCCCGACGGTCCCGACAGCGCCGCTTCGAGGGGTCCACTCGTTCGTCAAAAAAGTTGCCGTGGGACAGGAAGCTTACGAATCCTTGTGCGTTGCTGGGCCGGGCAGCCCAGTGTCCATCTCGGACCAGGGCTCGCCTGAGTTTGCGTCCATCGCCCACCTCGCTGGGCCACATGCAAAAGAATGCCGGCCGCACATTGTCCGTTCCACATCAATGGCATTGGGTAGCGCCAGTTAGAGTTGGTCGTGGAGGCCGCAATAGCGCTCCCGCCTCTGCATTGCACGGAGTGAAGCGCATGCACCAATATCGTCTCTTAATACCTTTCGCGATGATGGACACTTTTCAGGCGTCCAACGCATCGAATGTGCCGACGAGAGACAAGCAGTCAAACAAGCGCGGCGACTTGTAGACCTCCAGGATGGCGAGGTTTGGGAGAGAGACCGCCTTATCGCGCGATTTCCCGAGCGTCAGAAAACAACCGAGTAAGTACGCCTCAGTTGACCGCTGCGACCTTCTTCGGCGTCGCGTCATTTATAATGGCGCGCGCACGGGCTTAGCCACCATGGCGGCAGAAGCCCCTAATCCAGATCTTGTTCTCCGATGGCCGCCCTGGTTGGCGGCTCGTCGCGCGCGCGAACGACGACAGCATCCGCGCACTACTCATGACGGAGCGATCCTCAATACCCCCAGTGAGCTTCTTTGGACGAAACCGTATGCCGACTCGGCCGTTGCTGTCTTGTGGTGATTTGCTTGCGCCGCATCGGCGCATATGCAAGTGATGGCCCGCCGGGCGTTCCACTATTGCGGCTGGCCACAGAGCGGTCGACGGCAGGGTAGCTCAATTGGCAGAGCGCGTGTGTGAACAGCACGAGACGGTGGTTCGAACCCATTCCCCCGCCGCCACCATCAAAAATCATCATTCCTGGTTCGCGCAGGCGCAATTTTATCGTCATCGTTGCTTGTTTTGGCGGACCTCTCCAGTTGCTTGACGAGTTCAGCAAGACGCGCAGGGATAGGCTCCGCGGTAGCATCATAGTCCGCCCTGAGCCGACGCCCAATCGCAAGCAGCCAAGCCCGTTGGTGCGGCAACATTGACCTCCCGCCCGCCGAACTACCAATGGGGAAGCGCCCCGAGGGGTTCCGTTGCAGCCACAGCGAGAACGCAGTGGAGCCTTGCGCTTACTCGCGGCCAAGCGCCACGCCAAAGCCGCTGGCGTCGCCCCTAGCTGCCAACAGGGTGCCACCAGCAATATGTGGAATCTGCACCGCGCCGGCGGTTCGCGGGGCCTATGAAAACGTCGGGGGCGAGCAATTCTATTCGACTTTCGAAAGCGCCCATTTCAGGCTCCCTCCCACCTTCCGCAGCCGGGATTTCGGCCAAGGGCGCGAGGCGATCATCGGTGCGCAGCCCTGCCGGTTGGCCGGGACGTGGAACGACCGGCCAGCGCAACTGATCGGGGCCGCCGCGCGTTTCGTAGATGCGGCCGCCCCCATTTATTGGGCGGTGTAGTCGTTGCGGTCGCTGTCGATCGCAGAGCCGAGCCTCTAACCGGAGAGATCATCATGGACTCTAAAACCTGGCCATGTGCAGTCATTGCCATTTTGATGTGCGCGGCGGGCACGATGTCACAGGCGCAGGAGAGCGGGCCGCCGCAACCGACGCCGAGGGATGATCCGGCAACATCCGGCGCCGGCCCAACGTCCCGGGCGCCCGGTCAGTTCGATTATGATCCGCCGAAGGGAGCGTCCGTCACCACGGACCAGCGAGGACACACAACAACGAACTCCACGAGTGGTGGCTCTACGCCCGGCAACCCGCCGCGGGACCAGGGCAATGACAGCATCGATGCAATTGCACCCAAGAATTAACGGCTGTGTCATTTCCCGCTTGCGGCAGCCGATAGCTTCGACACGGCATTGCGCGAATTGATTCGTGTCCGAACAGCTCGCCCTCTTCTCTGACGGCGCTGCCGCCCCCCGAGGCCTGCGCTACCAACCGAGCTTCATCACCGCCCAGAGCGAGCACGAGCTCATCGCCCAAATCCGCGCGCTGCCGCTCGCGCCGTTCCAATTCGGCGCCTTTGAAGGCAAGCGCCGCGTCGCCTCCTTCGGGTGGCGCTACGACTATAACCAGCACAAGCTTGAACAAGCGGAAGACCTGCCCGCCTGGATCGCGCCCTTGATCGTGAAGGTGCAAGCCTTTGCGGGCCTCCCGGCTGCTTCCATCCGGCAAGTGCTATTCACGCAATATGAACAAGGAACCGGGATCGGCTGGCACCGCGACAAGCCGCACTTCGACCAAGTCTTTGGACTGTCGCTTGCGTCGGCCTGCAAATTTCGCTTTCGACGCAAGACCGGACGTACCTGGCAGCGGTTCACGCTCGAAGCCGAACCGCGTTCTCTCTACATGATGGCCGGCGAATCCCGCAGCATCTGGGAGCACAGCATCCCACCCGTCGACTCGCCGCGCTACTCCATAACGTTCCGCACCATGGCCGGCGAGACCACACCAGCCTTCCGGCCGCCAGGCCAGATCGCACGGTGATTTCATGTTCTCTCTGCACCAGACGCCGAAGGACCGTGCTGGCATGCATTGACGACGGCGCGCCGTGTCATGGCTTAGCCTTGGCGTACGCAATGAACTCGAGGACGGTTTTGGCCCGGAAACGATGGATTCACCACCATTGACTTGGGGCTAGCGGGTGATGGTTGCGACCGGCGCGATGTCGCGGATGAAATTGAAATTGAGCTCGTCGTAAAGCATCGCGTTGATCGCGCCTGACGGGCCGGCCACGAGAAGCGTGTAACCGTCTGGCGCCGCACGCACAACCGCCTCGGTGGCGATATTGGTGCCGGCGCCCGGCCGGTTCTCGATGACGAATTGCTGGCCGCGCTCCGATAGCCATTGCCTATCAGGCGCCCAAGCACGTCGGCCGTGCCGCCGGCGGCAAAGCCGACCGTCAAGCGCACTGGACGTGACGGATAGGCCTGCGCCCTGGCGATTTGACAGCATGCCGGGATTGTAAATGCCCCGCTGCCAGATGTCGGAATTTCCGACGAGCAATTCGCATGGCGCCTTCTCCCTCACGTGCCGTGGGCTTTGCTTGGCCGAACCCCAAATAGAAAATCACTTGTGACGAATATGACGCCGTGAAAAACTCGAAGGGCCCATACGCACGGATCATTCCGTTGACGGGTCCCATGAGCCGCAATTTTGATTGTCACCCGACAAAGGCCATGAGGTACCCACCAGGAGGGGTCGATGCACCATCTCACCCGCCGTGCCCTGCTTGCCGGGGCGACCGCAAGCGCGGCAACAGTCCTCGCGCCTATTTCCGGGATTCACCGGCTGGTCGCCAAGGCGGACTGTCTTCGATCCCTCAAGGAGTTTCTGCAAGAAGCACGCCAGAACCAGCTGACCAGCGGCCAGCGCAAGTTGATTGTCGAACAAGGAATCACGCTGCTCGACGAGTTTTACTGCCACCTTCCACAAAAGAGACAGTTATACGGTGCGCGTCCAGTAGAACGCCTGCGGGACCTCCGCGAAGTAGCTGGCGGACTCAACGACGATCTGCGCTTCCACGCCAGAATGATGGCGATCTTCACCGAGCTTCGCGACCAGCATACGCGCTATAAGCCGCCGAGGCCGTATCTTAGCGCCCACGCCTTCCTTCCATTCAGGATTGAGGCGTGTATCGAGAACGATCGGCGCAAATACATCGTAAGTCGCATCGTCCCTGGGTTTACGCACCAAACATTCCGCCCCGGTGTCGAGGTCATCCGCTGGAACGGCACTCCGATCGAGGGCGCGGCGGATCGTGCGGGCGGAGACGGCGCCACCCCTAGCGCAAGGGGGTGCATCGGCTTGGCGCGTTTGACACAACGCGTCTTACAACTCCATCCGGTACCCGAAGAGGAGTCGGTGCAGGTCCGCTATCGAGCGGATGACGGCCAGGAACTCGATATCGAGATTGCCTGGCAGGTCATATCGCTGCCCGATTCCTGCAACAGCAATTGCGACGAGATGCAACAGATGGGCGACTTCCGCAAATTCCTGTTTGCGAAGTACGACGTCTGCAGCGCCCCCATCGATTCTAAATTTCACACGACGCCTGGGGGCGACGTATTCGGATATATTCGGCTCTACTCGTTCGAAAACGTTTCCCCTTTGGACGGGGATAAGTGGGTCGACGAGTTTAAAAAACATGTGGCGAAATACAGCAACACCAAAGGATTGATCGTCGACGTCCGCGACAATGCGGGCGGAAGCATCCGGACGAGCGAGCGCATATTGCAATGGGTCGCTCCACCCGGGCCGATCGCGCCCTCCACTCTGTATTTCCGGGCGACGAACACGACGCTGAGATTCTGCAATCTGCCGACGTCTGTCAGCGAACTAGGGCCGCCCCCGGAGGGATTGCATAAATGGAGTGAGTCGATCAAGCGGGCGTTGGACACCGGCGCGACGTTTTCGGACGCTTTCGAGTACACAACTAAAGCGCAATGTAACTCCGACGACCGCATTGTATTTCCACGCCCTGTCATCGTCGTGACAAACGGGATGACCTGGAGCGCGGGGGAATTCTTCGCTGCCGGCTTCCAGGATCACGGCGGCACGATTCTCGGGGTGGATGAGACTACAGGCGGTGGCGGTGCCAACTACCGGCAAATGAGTCAACTCAGCAAATATTTCACAGATGACCATCAAGCCTCACCCTTTGAGCCCTTGGCGAACATGGCGAATGGCGCGGATTTTCTGGTTGCTTTTCGCCGGAACAAACGGGTGGGCCGTGGGGCCGGCAAGGAAATCGAAGATGCCGGCGTCGTGCGCAATCGAGCCTACGCCATGACGCGCAACGATGTGCTCCACGACAACCAGGACCTGAAGAATCACGCCGCCAGACTACTTGCGCAGATGCCATGATCAGAGCGCCAGCACCGCTTTGCTATCGGACGGTACATTCGTCCGGCGGAGTGCGGTCAGAAGGACGGCGATCGCGGGGTCAACACGACAATCTGGACAATGCAGGGCCCCCTACGGAGGCGAAATGCCGACAGGTGTGCGAATGTTGAACGGCACACGGCAAGTTGATCGTTGCCATGATCGCCCCGCAGGGCCGCAGCAGACCGTCAAATATCGATCTTCGTGGTGCTGCCTTTGTACGTCACATCATACGGCGAACCACCCGGCTGCTTCTTGATCGTGAGTTGGTCGTTATTCTTCTTGCGTGTGATGGTGACTGCCACGCCTTCAGGCAGGTTAATCTCCGACAATGCCTGCTTGGTTTCGGCTGTCATGATGCCGAGCTTGCTGGCGATGTGCTCGACAACCTCCGGTGGGAGACTGACTCGTGGTGTCGACGGTGAACTCTCGGTCTCCTGTGAGTCCACCGAAATGCCAATCCCACCCATTCGGCCCTCCATCAATGTCGGCCAGCTTACAAGACTCGCTGGCAAGTAGGAACTCTTATGGCATATTATCCATAACTTTCGGTGCGGCAAACGGGCCCACAAGTACCGATCGTGGTGTCCGATCGCACTGAGCAATGCCTCGTCGTCACTTCGATTTGGGACGATCTAATCGAGCGATATTCCTGCGAATTCCACGACTTTGCGCCATTTCGTGTGTTCGTCGGCCATCCATTGTCCGAACTCGGCAGAGCTCATTGGCATGGGCACCCCACCTGCGCTGACAAACCGGGCGGCCAGCTGAGGATCGGCTAGCGCGGAATTGATGGCTTTGCTCAACACGGAGGCGATCTCCGGTGGCGTGCCCCTCGGCGCTACAATGCCGTACCAGACGTCCGCCTCATACCCGGGCACGGTTTCGGCGATCGTTGGAATATCTTCCAACCCTCCCCACCGCTTCAGCGAAGTCACACCCAGCGCCCGCAGCTGGCCAGCCTTCACGAAACCGATCGCGCCCGTCAGGTTGCCGAATATCACGTGGACATTGCCCGCCATAAGATCCGGGTAAGCACTGGCGGCACCGCGGTAAGGCACGTGCACCATTTCGATCTTGGTCATCGCCTTGAACAGTTCACCCGACAGGTGCACCGAAGTCCCGTGGCCGGTCGAGGCCATCGATACTTTTCCGCGATTGGCGTTTGCGTAGTCGATGAAGTCTCGGACGCTGCGAACTGGCAAAGAGTTGGGGACCGTCATGAGGTTGGCAAGCCGCATCACGCCCGCGATCGGCACGGTATCGCGCAGGAAGTCGAATGACAGCTTCTTGTATAGCGACCCGGCGATGACGTTGCTTGGGGCCGCGAACAAAAGAGTATGGCCATCGGGCGGGGAATTGATGACCGCTTGCGCGGCGAGGTTTCCGCCCGTGCCGGTCCGATTCTCGATGACAACTTTTTGGCCCAGACGCTGTGACAACCATTCGCCAAGCATTCGCGCCGCGAGATCAACGCCTCCTCCGGCCGAAAACCCAACTATGAGCTGGATTGGACGGGTCGGATAATCCGCGGCCCTGGCCGCGGGATTCAACGCACCGACAAAGATGCCAGCGAGGGCAGAGAGGGGCACCGCGAACTTCAACATGTTAGCTAGCCTAACTTTTTACCTGGGCCTAACTTTGTTTCTCAGCTGGAAGATGAAAACGGTTCGCTTCCGCGCTTGTGGCGTTGGCTTATGCACGCATCCGTCACTCGGTTCCATCTGCAATGAATGTCTCATACTCCAAATATTTTCGCGTACCGTGCCTTGATCTCGTCAGCGCTCTTTTCGACGCCAAGAGGATCGTCCTTAAGTGTTTTGATTTCCTTGAGCGCTTTGCCGCCGGGCTTTTGCTGGACCAGCGCGTGCACGGAATGGGTGCGCGCGAAGTCGACCAGCAGCTGCTGGGATTCACGGGAGTTCAGCCAGTTCTGGAAAAGGCGCGCCGCGTTGGGATTCGGCGCCGCCTTGAACAGCGCGCTCGGTCCCGTGATCAGGGGAGTACCTTCGGTCGGATATATGATTTCTACAGGCTGCCCCCGCTCCTTGAGTTGGATGAGATTGTACTCATTGCCATCGGCCATCACGCGCGCTCGCCGAGAGCGATCTTCTTCGGAGTATCGGTCGAGGATTGAACCTGCATCACTCGCTGCTTGGCGAGTTTCTCAAGATACCCCCAGCCGAACTCGCGCACAATCTGGAACGTAGCCGTCATGATGGTGCCGCTGTAGGAGGGATGCGCCTTAACCATCTTCCCCGCCCACTTTGGGTCAAGCAGGTCCGCGAAGCTCCTGGGTGCCTCCTCCGGCTTTACCAATGTCGTGTTATAGCCGAGCGAGGACAGCCACACGCGTGTCGTAACGAAAAAGCCGTCCGCATCGTAATATTCCTTCGGATAGTTGCGCGCGACCTCCTCCGGCAGATACGGAACGAGCCAGCCGTTTCGCTTCCACACGATGCAATGGGCAGCGTCTGCTGTATTGACTATATCAACCGCATAGATGCCGCTGTTGTATTCCTGCTGAATGCGCTGGAACAGGCGCTCGGCGCCCGAGCGCTCGACGCGCACAGTGATGCCGGGGAATTTGGCTTCGAAAACTCGGCCGACGCGCTCAGCAACCGGCAGATCCATCGAGGTGTAGAAAGCGACCTTGCCCTCCTTCTTGGCCACCGCGACCAATGCGGACGTGATTTCAGATGGCTCGGCTACTTGGGCACATACCGGTGCCGCAAAAACGGTTGCGGCATTCGCTCCAGCGGCCTTGAGCACGTCGCGTCTCGATAATCGGCCCCTAGTCATAAGAGCGCTTTCCATCGGCGCGCAGCGCGCGTGGGATGCCCGGCATCCTGGCAGACTCTGCCCCATACAGACCTTCGATGCCGTATCCTCCACCTCGACCGGACCTTGGACAAGGCCCGCCGATCGGCGTCACACAAGCTTCGCAACCATCTGGAGGACTCTTGAAGCGGTCCAACAGTCCGGTGCGATACCGACCTACGCGGCGCGAACGCCAATGCTTGAAGCTCGAGTCCAAAACACCAAAGGTAAATCGCCACCAGAGCCTGGTGGGCACAATTCGGGCCCATCCTGTCGAAGGAAGCATCACGTCTGCGCAATTTCATCAAGCAATGCCCGTGCCCCCGCAAGGTCTGCCGTCTCCAAGCCTTCGGTAAACCAGCCGTAAACGGGAGTCAGCACCGTTCGTGCGGCACTGGGATCCCCATGGTCTCGCAATAGCTTTGCCATATCCATTGCCGTCCGCAATTCCCAGAGTTTGGCGCCCTGTTCGCGGGCAATGGCCAGGCTGGAGCGCAGCAATGCGACCGCGTGCTCGGCATCACGCGCGCCGTAACGGGCGTGTAAACGGATAATCTCCGCTTCGCACCATCGGGAGCCGGTCAGATTGACGATTTCGGCCGCCCGCTCGAGCATTACAGCGGCCGTGGCAACGTCGCCCGATTGGCCGCACAACTCGGCTGTGGAGGCCAGGTACAGGGGCAACACCGCCCAGTTCTTGGTAGCATCGAGGCGGTGAAGAAAAACCTGCATACGGTCAAACAGCACCGGATCGGGGCGGGCGCACATCTGCGCCCAATCATGAAAGAATGTGCCCTCCCAACTGCCCTTGTACGTTTCGTATTCAGCACGAAGCGCGATCAATCGGTCGGCCAATTCAGCAACCCTCCGAGCATCCTTTTGCACCATCGCCTGAGCGCAGGCCCGGCGCAGGCCGAGATTGAGGCTGACCGCATGACCTAAGCTCTCGGCGCGCTCGACGGCGGAGCGACTCGTAGCGGCGCCTGAATCAACCTTGCCGAGAATCGTGAGGCATATGCCGAGCAGCACAGAAATAGCGACCTTCGGATCCCGAGTACTCATCATGACATTCGGTCCGTCGCGTTCCGGATCGAGACTTTCCATCGCGTCGCGCGCGGCCTCGAAATTGCCAAACAGGAAGTTCGCCAGGGATTCTGCCCTCCTTTGCATGAACAGCGCTTGGCGGTCACCGATCCGCTGGTGAAATGGAACCATGTCGCGCGTGTATTGAATGATCTTTTCGGGCTGAGAACGGATGAAGTAGTAATTCACCAAGAGCCCGTCGTAGACCCGCGGCAGCATTTCCACTTCATTAAGCGTCAAGCAAAGCTCACGTGCACGCTCGAACGTCGCGCGCACGGAATCCGAGTCGGCGCCTTCGTGATCGATCACCGCGCGGCCGAGTTGCAGTTGTAACGCGAGCTCACGACGCTGCCGCTCTGCTGAATCCGGAACATGCGCCATTTGGCGCAGGGCGTTGCGAAGATGGTGAACCATCTCGGCCAGCGCGAACCGGCCGGTGGCGTGTTCGGCGGCCTTTCGATAGTACTCGAGCGATTTGTCGGGCATGCCGCCCTCCGCAAAGTGCCAGGCGATGACTTGCGGCTCTGGCGCTTCGCCCGAGGCGTCTTCTTCCAGCACCTCGGCGAGGCGCCGGTGGATCGCGCGGCGCTGCTCGCGCAGCAAGGAGGCATAAGCGGCCTCCTGCACGAGCGCATGCCTGAAGGTGTAGCTGGCGGACGGAGGCTCACCATGCGGAACAACGATTTCAGCTCGTGCAAGCTCGGTGAGCACCTCCTCCAAACGTTTGGCCGGCAGCCCCGATACGGCCTGTATGAGCTCGAATGAGAACTCTCGGCCGATGACCGCTCCGGTGCTTGCGACGTCCTTACCGACACGCAGTCGGTCGAGTCTTGCCATGAGCGAGGAATAAAGCGAGGGAGGAACGACATCGGCCGAAAGCGACGCAATCGATGCATGCTCGTCTTGGAGCCTGCCAAGAACCGTCTTGGTCAGCTCCTCGATAAATAGCGGTACGCTGTCGGCATGTGCAATGATCCGCTCGATCACGTCGCGCGGTAGCTCCCGCCCGCTGGCAGTCTGCTTGATCAGCGTGGCCGCAAGCTCATCGTCCAGCCCACTCAGTAATTTGACGGTGACATGCGGACGAGATGCCCAGGGGACATTCACCTCGGGGCGAGCCGTGATGACGAGGAGCACGGGAAGCCGTTGGATGGCCTCGACCACGTGATCGAGTAACCCAAGCGTAGTCGGGTCCGCCCAATGTATATCCTCCAGGATCGCGAGGATCGGCTGTTTTCGCGCTGACTCATCGAGCTGACGGAGGATTGTCGCAAAAGCCATCGACTTGCGATGTTGCGGCGTCATCGTCTTGAGGAAATCGGCATCGGGGTGTTGGATCGAAAGCAGCTCAGCCAGCAGGGCCTTGTCTTCCGAAGAAGCATCATTGGGAAGCATGCCGCCAAGCTTGTTCCATTTCACCGATGGAGAGTCTCCGCGCTGAAACTTTGCCGCTCGCTCGGTATGCTGGATGATGGGGTAGAGCGGCGTATCAAGGTGGTGGGGTGAGCAAAGAAAGCGGAGACAGAGATGCCGGCCGGTGGCCGCATACTGTTCAAGCGCCGCGACCAGGCGAGATTTTCCAATGCCCGGTTCACCGGTCAGTAGCACGACGCGCCCTCCGCCGCCCCTGGCCTGCTCCCAGCGCCGCAGCAACAATTCAAGCTCTTCCGTGCGGTTGACCAGTGTCACCTGACCGCGGCGCAGCGCGTCATGGCGGCTGTCGATGACGCTTTCGCCCAGCACTACCCATGCGCGCTCGACCCCGCGACATCCTTTCAGGTCGGGCAAAGCGAGCTCGCGACATTCAAATAGACTGCCAACGAGGAGGCGTGTGGCATCGCACATCACCACCGTGTCGGGCTCGGCTGCGGACTGCAGGCCAGCGGCAAGGTTGGGCGCAGATCCGAAACCGATCAGGTCGCCCACGACCACGAGTCCGGTGGCGATGCCGACCCGAACCCGGAGCGTGCCCGGGGGACCCGCCGGCGTGTTCAGTCGCTGGACCGCATCAATGATCGTCAAGCCGGCGCGGATTGCCCGCTCGGCGTCAGCTTCATCGGCGTGCGGATAGCCGAAATAGACCAGAACGCCATCACCCATGTGGCGGGCGATGAAGCCGTCGAAACAGGCAACCATGCTCGTGACGTGGGCATGAAAGGCGTTGATGGTTTCTCGCAGGTTGTCCAGATCGAGACGTTGGGCGATGGCCGTCGACCCGACCAGGTCGACGAACATCACGCTCAGCAGCCGGCGCTCGACTGCGGACACGCCGGCAGAGATTGGTGGAGTGCGCGCCATAAGTCCGCGCGCAGCGCCGCAACCGACACAGAATAGCTTGTCGGGCAGATTCTCGCCGCCGCAGGCGCCGCACTGCCACGGCAGCGGGGCGCCGCAGTCTCCGCAAAACCTCTTGTTGGCCGCGACCACCGCGCCACAATGGGGGCATATCATACGATCGCCCTCTTACTTTTCGAACCCCGGCGAGGCTCTTTGCGCATTGGCCTTCATTCTAAAAAGACTACAGCGTAAAATCACCAGGCGGCATCGCGACAAATAACTTGAACGGAGTCTTGACCACGCACTTAACAACTGCCGCAACGGCCACATTCTAACAGATAGTTTGTACCTCCAATCTACGGCCCTTGCGCTCCTCAGCGCTTCCAAGTTAGGCTTTTTTCGCGTGAGGGAAGCGTGTCGGTGGAAATATTTATGTCTTTCCGGAAGTGAGGTAGATCACATACAAACGAGCCAAAAGTCGCCGCCAGGGCGCCTGCCACCGTAATGAAGACAACACGTAAAAAAAGCATTCGCCGCGGCGAGCACAATAGCGATGGCGGTACAATGCCTGGCGGGAACGTTCCCGCCAATGTGAAGACGACGTCGGTGCTACGACGCGTCTCATTGGGGCGTCCGTTACATTACGTCAACGCTCCAGGGCTGGAGGGGAACGTTTGCGCATTTCAGTTGGCTGCGAAATCACCGCCCATCCTTGTCGAGTCCGTTTCGGGACGCATGCAGACAGTGGTTGCGGGTGATGTCTTCCTCGGGACACCGGGAGCTCGGGAGTCGAACATCGTGCTGGTGGGAGGTGTGCCTAAGGGCGGCCTGATTCCAGGCACGACATATTGGGTGATTTCTGAAGGCGGTGTGGTCGGCGAATTGATTACCAACACGCCGCTCGCAAGGAGATTCCTCGGCGAAGTCACATACCTTGGCACAGTCATTGATGCTGCCGGCCGAACGCTCACGCTGCAGGAATTCGCCGTACCCCCAGTCGCCCGTTTCAAGGATCATGGCGCACCGCTTTCGCTGATCGTTGGAACCGGACCTGAGGTCGGCAAGACGACTGCCGGTCTCGGACTGCTACGTACGTTCCTTGCCAAGGGGCATACGACCGTAATCGTGCTGAAGGCCACCGGCACCTCATCGTTTGCCGAGATCGCGAACTATCAGGATTACGGGGCTGCACAGGTTTTCGATTGCGTGGACTTTGGGCTGCCCACCACCTATCCGTCAGAGCGCAAAGACATGCAACGGATATTCGACAGGGCACTCGATACCTGCCTCACGATGCCTGCTGATGCGGTCGTCATCGAATGCGGCGGCGACATGCTCGCCGCAAATATTCCGGTCTTCTTGAAGCGTCTCAAACGGCGGCGTTCGCGCGCGACGGTCGTGCTCGCTGCGGCAGATCCTCTCGGGGCATTCGGTGGGACGCAAATGCTCCGCGACATCGGACTGCCCGCAAACCTGATCACCGGCCCATGCACGGACACGCCGGCATCGCAACAGCGAACCGAGTCGCTGTGTAAGACGCCCGCCATGAACATGCTCAGGAGGGAGAGCTGATCC
>Ga0164309_10000720_pt1 | contig 17347 bp, 11 predicted proteins | sample Whisoiple_247_MG_FD_109984 | JGI IMG/M metagenome (GOLD analysis project Ga0164309, IMG submission 109984) | Soil microbial communities amended with fresh organic matter from upstate New York, USA - Whitman soil sample_247_MG | ecosystem: Environmental > Terrestrial > Soil > Unclassified >...
CCGGCCTCGTCCGGCGCCCAAGGGCAAGTCGCTCGGTCTACTTTGGGGTGTGCTCGGGCTGCTCGGCTTGGGCGGCGTCGGCTTCGCGCTTTGGCAACGCAGTCACGACGGCCTCGGACCCAGCGCTCCGAGCGCGCGTTCGGCCAGCGACGGCCCCTCGGAAGCCAAGCCTGCCGAAGCGGACGGCTCCACTCCAGCCCGCGGGGCGGCCGACGACGGCGCGCTGACGGGCGCCGCCGCCTCGGCCGAGAGCCTGTGGGTGCTCGGTCCCGGCGATGCAAAGCCCTGTGATCAAGTCGCAGAGCCGCCTGCGGACGTGACGGCGCTCACCCTGGCAGCAGGCTCGCGCGCCTGGGAGAAAGCGCGCGACTTGCTGGTGCTCGGCGACATGCAGGGGGCTCAAAAGCAGATGTGCACCGCCGTATTCAACCATCCGCAAAGCTTGGCGCTGGAGGGTCTAGCGGGGCTCTACCTCACGTTGCGCACCCCGAGCGAAGCGTTGCGTTGGGTCGAGCAGGCACTCGGTGTCCGGCCCGGTCGCGCCAAGACACTCGAGCTGTACGGCGACGTTCTGGTCATGCTGGGACGCGAGGCCGATGCCAAGAAGGCCTGGCTCAGCGGCCTGAAAGTCCCGGCCGACGATGCCAAGACCCTCCAGCTCTTGTCGGGAAATCTGACGGAAGAGGCCGACAAAGCCCTGCGCAGCGGTGATTTGCCCCGGGCCGAGCAGCTCTCCAGGCGGGCGGCTGGGCTCGACATGCAGAGCGCCCGCGCCGCGGGCACGATGGCGGCCGTCCTCTTGGCGGCGGGACAGACCGAGCTCGCTGACCGCTGGACTCGCCGCTGCGTGTCGCTCGGGGAGAACGAGCCGTCGTGCTTGCTGGCGCAGGGGGACTGGGCGATGTCCAAAGGTGACCTGAAGACGGCGCGTCTGCGCTACGAGAAGGTCACTCGCCTTGCACCGGGCGATCGTCGCGCCTGGCAGAAGCTCGGTGGCGCTGCGCCGCGTTCGGACGCCGCTGGCGAGCCCGAACAGGTCGCCCCTGTCGACGAGCCGGCGGTCGAGCCCACGCCCGCGCCCGAACCGGCTACGGAGTAGACTTTTCCTGCGCCACGACTTCCTCGGGCGCAAGCACCAGGCGCTTGCGTGCGAACAGCCAGAAATAGGCGATTCCAGCCCCGAACCAGGCGGCGGCGGCCCACACCACGCGGCGATAGATCGGGTCAGCCAAGAAGAGGCTCGCAAGCGTCACCAGCGCGATGACCAGGGCCAAAGCGGCGCCCGGGATCCCGAGCGGGCTCCGGTAGGGGCGCGGCAGATCGGGGCGCTTCAAGCGGAGTGCGATGAAGCTGAGCATCTGCAGCACGTAGGAGATGACGGCGCCGAAGACGGCCATGTTGAGTAGTGTTGCGCCGACCGGGTGATCACTGCCAGCCAGGTGGATGGTGAGGGCCACCGCGTAACCGAGGACCGCGCCCGACACCAAGGCGACATGGGGAGTTTTCCTCGTGGGGTGCGTGAGCGACAGCACACGAGGGAAGTAGCCAGCTCGGGACAGGGAATACACCTGCCGTCCGTAGGCGAAGATGATGCCGTGGAAGCTCGCCAGGAGCCCGCTCACCGCAAGTAGCGGCAGCACACTGGCCCCGAGCCCCTCGCCGAACTGCGCGCGAAATCCCCAGAAAAGAGGCTCGTCACTGGCACCCAGGCGGGCGGCGCCCGGCTCGATGCCGGCCGAGAGGATGAGGGTCGAGAAGGCACACACCACCAGCGTGCCCAGGCCCCAGAGCAGGCCGCGCGGCAGGTCGCGAACCGGGTCGTGCGCCTCCTCGGCTGCCAGAGGCAGCTGTTCGATCGCCAGGTAGAACCACATGGCGAACGGCAGTGCCGCCAGGATCCCCCGCGTGCCCCGCGGCAAGAAAGTGGAGTGGCCGGGCTCCGCCGGGATATCGAAGGCATGCCGCTCGAGATCGAGCTGGGGAAGTGCGCCCACGTAAAAGACGACCAGGATGGCCAAAGCGACGCACGTGATGAACACCGTGAAGCGGAAGCTGGCCTCCACGCCCAGGACGTTGAGGCCGACGAACAGCGCGTAGACGCCGAGCCACCACAGCGGTTCGGCCGCCTCGGGAGTACCGAAGATGGCACCCAGGTAGCCGCCGATGCCGACCACGATCACCGGTGGCGTGAGCAAATACTCCATATTTTCAGCCAGCCCCGTGACGTAACCGCCGAATGGTCCGAGCGCGCTCCGCGCAAAGGAATAGGCTCCCCCGGTGTGAGGCAGAGCAGGGCTCATCTCCGCGATTGAAAAGCAGAGGCCCACGTAGAGAACCGTCATGACCACGGTGGCGAGCAAGAGGCCGCCGAACCCGCCTGCAGCCAGCCCGAAGTTCCAGCCGAAGAAATCCCCCGAGATGACAGCGCCGACGCCGAGTGCCCAAAGCGACCACACGCGCGCGTAGCGCCGGAGCCCCCGCTTCTCGAAGTAGTCGGCTTCGACTTTCTGATAGCTGACGCTCATGGTCGGACCGTGCTCATCGTCACTCCATGACCGCTTGGCCGATGTGCAGCGTGAACTCGTGCGCGATCACGTTCTGCAGCACGTTCTGTTGGGTCACGCTTCCGTCCGGCGTCGCCGCGACCTGTGCCTGCATCACGCTTCCTATGCCGAGCGCGTACGAAAAGCCTATGGTTGTGGCGTATTTGAGGCCTTTGGGCTTGGCATAGGGAACACCGTTCTTCGAGTAGATGCCGTAGATGGTCCCCATTTCGAGGCCGATCGTGGCGCCATAAAAATCGAGCTGCGCCTCCTGGAACTCATCGGGCGTGCCGTTCGGGCTCCGATCCGTGAACAGACCTCCGCCCAGCGCTATTAGGTCGCCGAGCTGGTGGCGTGCGCCCACGCGGGCATTCCAGGTGGCACGGAGGTCGAGGTCGAGTTGCTCGTTCGTGAACGGCAAGAGCAGGCTTGCATCGACGGCGCCGCGCCAGCTGGGCGAGAAGTCGTGCGACAGGCCCGCGTGGAAACGGAAGGGGGAGATGATGCTGGTGTCGATGGCGAGCGACTCGGAAAAATCGTTGTTGCCGTTGGCCTGCCCATTGCCTGCAAACTGCATGGTATCCACGAGCGCCGTGCGCTCCGCCATGAGCAGGCTTGGCGAACGCATGACGCCGGCGATACGCCAACCAGGCAGGAACGTGTAGCGAAAGCCGAGAATGAACTCGGCGCCGAGCTGCACGCTGTCGAGCGTGTGATGCCTGTTCTCCAGCACGTCTCCGCCGGGACGCGTGGTGATGAGGCTCGTCGTCAACGTATCGACGAGCGTCTGGTAGTTGACCAGGAACGAGCCACCCAAGGAGAGCTTCTCCGTGGCATCGAAGCCGAGAGCGATGCCGGCATGGTAGCTTTGAAAGCGTGTCGAGGCGTCGTAGGCGTAGTCGATCGCCGTGCCGTCGTCTGCCGGCGGCGAGCGAAAATGAGTGCGGAGGGCCACCGCGGACTGTGCCGGCACGAAGAGACCAAACGCCGCACCGAATGGGCCGAAACGCCGGGTGAGGGTCAGGGCAGTCGGCACCACGTTCAGGTCCAGCCGCGTGAGACGTGTGACTTCCGTCCCTGGCGTGGGTGGTGCAAGGTCAGCCGTTCCACCGAAGCGCAGTGCGTAGCCATTGACGCTGACATCGAGACGCATTCCCGACAGGGACGCCAGCGCAGCAGGATTGTACCAGGCCGCGCCGCCACCCTGGACGTCGGCGCTGATGGCTCCGGCCTGCATCGCTGCATCCCCGCTCAAGTAGAACGCGTCGAGGTTGCCGGCGGCGGCCTGAGCAGCGCAAAGGGTCGTGCTCCACCCGAGAAGCAGGCCCCTTCGTCGTGCGGGCCAGCGGGAGGCGACCTTCATGCGGCAACTGTCTCAGGCCGCGCGAGCACTCGCAACGGGGACGCGAACGACGCTAGGACGAGTCGCCCAGGTTGCTCGGGAAGGTAATGGTCATCGTGGTACCGCGGCCTTTCTCGCTCTCTATCTCCAGCCGGCCGCCGTGTTTCTTGGCGATGGAGTAGGTGATGGACAAACCGAGGCCCGTCCCTTTGCCGACCGGTTTCGTGGTGAAGAACGGCTCGATGACTCGCTCTTTGAGCTCGTCCGGGATGCCCGCACCGTCGTCGGCGACGGAAAGGCGAAACCAGTCCCCGACCACGTTGGTCGAAACGACGATGCTGCCGCGCTCTTCGATGGCGTCGATGGCGTTCGACATCAGATTGAGTAGGGCCAGGTTGAGCGGCCCAGGATAGCAGTCGACCTCGTCAGGTCCGGACAGGTGCAGCGATACCTCGATGCGCTCTTGCAAGCGGTGGCCCAGAATCATCAGCACGGAGTCGATGCATTCCCGCATGCTCACGGTCTTGCGCTCCCCTTCGTCCAAGCGAGAAAAGGTCCGCAGCTGCAGGACCAAGTCCGACACGCGGCCGAGTCCTGACGTCATCTCGCGCAGGCGAACCGACGCCTTGTCCCACGCAGCGAGTATGGCCGGTGTGTCCGAAGCCAGGACGAACGGCGCTACGACGTCGAGGCTTTGCCGGGCGGTGGCCAAGTGGCTCGACACGAATGCCAAGGGGTTATTGATCTCGTGGGCCACACCGGCCACCATCTCACCGAGGGCGGCCATCTTGGCGGATTGGACCAGCTGCGACTGCGCTACACGCAGCTCCGTCAGTGCGCGCTCGACCGCATGCCTGCCCTGGTAAAGGTCGAGAAATACACGCACTTTGCTGCGCAGGATCACCGGCGAGATGGGCTTGAACAGGAAATCCACGGCCCCGGTGCCGTAGCCCCGCAGCACGTCGTCTTCGGTGTCGTGCTTGGCCGTCAGAAATAGGATGGGCACATCCTTCGTCGCGGCGTGGTTGCGAACGTGGGTCGCCACTTCGTAGCCATCCATTTGGGGCATCTGGACATCGAGCAGGATGACGACGAACTTCTGCTTCAACAGCAGACGCAAGGCCTCGTCGCCGGAGCGCGCCTGGACGATCTCACAGTCGAGACCATCGAGGATGGCGCCGATGGCGACGAGGTTCGCTTCGACGTCGTCGACAATCAGGACGCGGGGCTTGGAGACGCTCATGACGGATCCAGATGCCTCCAGATACGCTGATTGGGCAGGAATTGGTCGAACCTGCCGCGCATGCCGGCCGGAATCGTTTCGCTGCTACCGAGGCACAGGAATCCCCCCGGGCGCAGGCCCGCGGCCAGCATCGAAAACACACGCTGCCGGAGCGTATCGTTGAAGTAGATCGCCACGTTCCGGCAAAAAATGACGGTCATTTCACCCAGAGCGTAGTCGCAGCTGAGATCGTGTTGGAAGAAATCCACGTTCGAGCGCAGGCTTTGGGCCATGGAGAAGTGGGCGTACCCCCTGGTTACGTAGTCCTCGATGGCACCCTTACCACCAGCCGCTAGGTAGTTTTGGGCGAACTGATCCAGGCGTGCATCCGGATAGATGCCTTCGCGGGCCCGGTCGACGACCGCTTGGTCGATGTCGGTACCGTAGATCTGGGTTCGTTCGTAGAGATCCTCTTCCATCAGCAAGATGGAGCACGAGTAGACCTCTTCACCCGTGGCGCAGCCCGCATGCCAGATCTTGATTTCCGGGTAGGTGCGGAGCATCGGTACGACGTCGCGTCGGAATGCGGCGAAGAAGGACGGATCACGGAAGAGCTCGGTCACTTGCACCGTGAGCTGGGAGAGCAGCGAGCGGAAAACACCTTCATCGGTGAGCGTTTGGTGCAAGAACTCGCCGAGGTTGGCAACTCCGAGTCGATGCATGGCCGTCAGCACCCGGCGCTCGATGGAGGCGGCGGTATAGTGTCGAAAGTCGTAGCCATAGCGCTGGTGGATTGCCTCGAGCAGTAGGCGAATCTCCAATTGCTGTACGGTATCAGTGGGCACTTCTCACCTCCGGAGCTCGTGTCCACCGGTGGAGTGTCGACAGCAGCTTTGCGCCGTCGACGGGCTTGGTGAGGTAGTCCGTCGCGCCTGCCGCAAAGCACCGGTCACGCTCACCTGGCATGGCCTTGGCGGTGAGGGCGATGATGGGAATGTCGCGAAAGGCAGGGCGCTTCCGGAGCTCCCGCATCGCTTCGTAGCCATCCATCTCCGGCATCATGATGTCCATCAAGATGCAATCGACGGCTGGGTCTCGCTCCACCTCGGCCAACGCCTCTTTGCCGTTCTCGACGACGGTGACCCGGCAGCCACGGCTCTGCAAGAGGGCGATGAGCGAATACGCCGTCCGCATGTCGTCCTCAGCAACCACGACACGCAACCCTTCGAACACGTGATCGGCCGAGGTTGGAGGAAGGGCGCCCGTTTCGGGCGGGTCCGTGACTTGGATGTGGTGCACGAACAGGCGCAGCTCTTCGAGTAGACGGCGCAAGGAGCTTTCGTCCTTCAGCACGACAGCCTGGGCGTATGCTTCGAGCTCGCGAGTCTCCTTTTTGGTGAGCGAGCGGCCGGTGTGCACCACGACGCCGATGCCGGCGCAATTTTCGCGCTTCCTCAATTCCTCGAGCAAGGCGAGGCCGTCCATGTCCGGCAGACCTAGGTCGAGTACGATGCACGAGAACTCTGCCGTCTCGACCATGCGGAGGGCGTCCCCCGCACTTGGCACGAGGACCGGATCGAACTGCTCGGCGGTCAGGGCAGCCACGAGGGATTCTCCCTCGGCTGGATGGTCCTCCACGATCAGGATGCGTTGGCCGCGCGTGGAGGTGCCAGGCGGCGAAAGCTTGACGATCAGATCGATTAACTCCGCGCGGGTGGCCGGTTTGGTCAAATACCCGACGGCACCTCGAGCGAGCCCGCTGCCCGGAGCGTCGATCGCCGACAGGAAATGGACCGGTATTGCCTTGGTTTCGTCCGATGCACGCAGGCGCTCGAGAACCGTCCAGCCGTCGATGTCGGGCAGTTTGACGTCTAAGACGACGCCGCGTGGCGCGTAGGCCTTGGCAAGAGCCAGCCCTTCCTCGCCGGTGTGAGCGAGAAGCACCTTGAGCCCTCGACCGTGAATGATGTCGAGGAGCTGCTCGGAGAGCACGGGATCGTCCTCGATCACCAGGATGTGCGCGTCCGCCGGGGCCAGGCCTGCTCGGTCGTCGCTTGCCGAAGCCGCCTCAGTCGGTGGCCCCGGAGCAGGCACGACGTCCGGCGGCTCCTCGGGCAGGATCAGCGTGAACGTGGAACCTTTGCCAGGGATGCTGGCCACGCTCAGCTCACCTCCGAGCAGCACTGCTGACTCGCGCGCGATGGACAGCCCGAGCCCCGTACCTTGATAGCGCCGAGCGGCTGATGCCTCGATCTGCTCGAAGGGCACGAAAATGCGCTCCAGTTCGCCTTCGGGGATGCCGATGCCCGTATCGGACACCGAGAACGCGACGGCGTGTGCCGCAGCCAGGCCCGGTCGGTCCAGTCGCAGCTCCGCTCCTGGCCGACCGATCTTCAGTGTCACCGTCCCCGCCTCGGTGAACTTGATGGCGTTGCCGAGCAGATTGGTGAGGATGCGTTCCACACGCGAGCGGTCCGTTTCGATGCGCTCTGGCGTTTCCTTTTCGACCAACATGCGGAGGGCGAGACCTTTGTCCTCCGCCAGCGGACGGAAGATGCGGGAGAGCCCCTCCACCATGTCCATGATGGGCAGCGAGCCGACCTTCACGTCCTGCTTGCCTGCCTCAATCTTGGACAGATCGAGCACCTGGTTGATGAGCTGGAGCAGATCTTCTCCCGCCGAGTGGATGGTGCTGGCGTACTCCACCTGCTTGCTGGTGAGATTCTGACCGCTGTTTTCCGCTAGCAAATGCGAAAGCAGCAGCATGCTGTTTAGCGGGGTCCGGAGCTCATGCGACATGTTGGCCAAAAATTGCGACTTGTAGAGGCTCACCCGGCCGAGCTCCTCGACTTTCTCCATGACCCGCTGACGGGCCAAGTCGAGCTCTTGGTTGCGATCGCTCAGCATCGAGCGTTGCGTCTGGAGTTCTTCGTTGGCATGGCGTAGCTCCTCTTGCTGAGCGGCCAACTCTTGGTTGTTCTGGCGTAGCTCCTCCTCCTGAGCCGCCAGCCGCTCTGCTTGCAGCTGGGTTTCGACCAGTAGCTCTTCGCGCGCGAAGCGCGCCTTGGCTGCATCGAACGTCACGGCCAACGTGCTGCGAACCGACTCCAAGAGCTCGCGCGCCGCTAGATCGAGATCGGCCAAGAGCGCCAACTCGATGACACCGACGTTCTCGTCGCCCCGATTGATGGGGACGAGCACCACGGCAGTCGGCACCGCCTCACCGAGGCCGGAGATCACTTTGAAATAGTTGGATGGCACGTCCTTGATGACCGTGAGCTCGCTGCTAGAGAAGGCGGCACCAATCAATCCCTCGCCGATGCGAAACGTCGGCTTCACGGGTCGCGCGCCAGCGGGCAGTCCTTCGCTCCAGCTGGTTGAGCCGCTCCCGTCTCGAGCGTAGGTGCCCGTCAGACTCAGTCTGTCGGGCCCATCGAGCAGGTAGACCGCACCCGCGACGGCACCCGTTCTTCGCACGAGTAGACGTAGCGTGCGCTCGGCCACCAAGTTGGGGTCCAAATTGCCGCGCAGCTTGTCGGCAATCTCCATTTGTCCGGTCTTGAGCCAGTCGTCCTTGTCTCGCGCACTGGCTAGCTCCTTCAGGCTTGCTGCCATCGAGTTGGCCGCCCGCGCAACGTCACCCAGCTCGTCGTTCGTTCGTACTTTCACCGGCTCGGCGAAGTCGCCGGTCGAGAATCGTGCGAATCCGGAGGAGAGCGCCGTGACGGCACGTAGGACTCGGCTACTTGCCCAATAGCCGATCAGTAGCACCAGCAGCATGCCGCCGATCCCGATGCCACGGCGGTACGCGGCGGCCGTTGCCGTCGTCTCTCGTGCGCTGGCGAAGGCAGTGGCGAGCTCGCTGCGGTCCACCGCGGTGGTTTCCTGAATGACCTGTTCGGCCGCGCGCAGGCGACGCTGCATTTCGGCCATCTGTTGGAGTTGTCGTTCACCCTGCTCGCCTTGGATCAAGAGCGCGGTCACCGTGAACGCAGCTTCGTAGTAGTCCTGCACCGACCAGCGCAGGCGCGCCGCTGCTGACGGAGCGATGGCGTTTCCGGCACTCGCAACCAGCTGAAAGATACGGTTCCTCGTGTCGACCGTCGCATTCAGCGCAGCCCCGTCCTGCGCTGCCGCGGCGTCCTGGAACTCCTGTCGCAAGTGAGTGAATTCCGCCTGCACCCGGGGCCCCACATCCATCCGTGGCAGCAATCGGGCCTCGATATCCCGCAGTCGGGCTTGGCTTTGGGACTCGATTAGGTCGCTCTGGACGATGACGAGCGCCAAGGTCGAGACCGCGCTCAGGACCAGCAGGATGAACTTGAGGCGGAAGGTAAATCGCATGCGACTACCGCAACGTGACGACCCGGATGCCGTCGCCGTCGACAGCACGGCTGACGTAGCCGATCGCGCCTGGGTTCTCGCGAACGTAGCGAATCACGGCGGCATCGGAGTCGACCTCGGGCGGCGGCACATCCCGGCCGGAAAAGATACGCTGCTGCCAGTAGCTGCGCACGGCCTCGACCGAGCGCTTGAGAACCGCCTGAGAGAACTCGTGACGAACGTTGGCTTCACGCCTTTGATCGACGGGGTGGATGACCTCATCGTTCGGCCAGCGGGTGCGCTTCTTCAAGAAGGCATCGGCGACGAAGGCGCGGTCCAGGACGGCTGCCTGCTCGTCTCGGCGCACGATGACGACGAATCCCGGTTCCGCCGCGCTGAGCTCGAGGGCTATGGAAGCCACCAGTGAAGCCAACAGGGCGCCGAGTGCAGCCCGCCGCAGCGTCGGCAAGGTGCCGAGGCGGACTTGCAGTGGCTGCGGGGGCAAGCGAACGCTGGACATGGTTGCGGGCAGGGACGTCTGTTTCAGAAGTAGGCGGTCGTCTTGATCAGGAAGAGGCCCCAGTCGGGGACAAGCTCGGCGGCGGGCGTCCCGTCGTTCAGCGCCGGGTTCAGATCCGCGGTGCCGTGCATGTAGTGGCCCTCCAACTTGACCAGCCAGTGATCGTTGATGTCGTAGCGAGCAGTGACGGCAACGTCGTGTTGCTCACCAGCGGGGCCAGAGCGATTGGCCATTCTCGGAGCAATGTACGAGTAGTACATGCCGGGCGAGAACCACGACGCAGCCCGGAAGCTCGCCATGACGTAAAAACGCTCACTGACGGTGCTGTCGAACGGAACCGTCGGGGCGAGCTCGGTGTAGACGTCGCCGGCCCACTGGCTGTACTCAGCCGCGACGAGCACGTCGTGCGCCGAATACTCGATCGAGGCGATCGATAGCGTGAGCGGGAAGCGAACGCCTAGCTCGTTACTCGCCTCGGGCGGCAAGGCGCCTGACGCCTGATACATGGCGAGCTGCTCTGGCGTCAGGATCGCGTCCCAGTCCAGGCGGAGCGATTGAACCGTCCCGCCGATCCTCAACCCGTCCAGCGGGGTTTGCCAGGTCAACCTCCCGCCGACGACGAAAGGAATGTTGAGGTTCTTCACAGCCTCGTTGGTACTGGTGTCGAGGTAGATCGTGCCGCCGTACGCCCGGTACTCCAGGCTACCCACTGGCCCGAGAGGGATGTCTCCGTAGACCTCCCCGCCCGTCTGCGCGAGCAGGAAGTCCCGGTTGGCGGTGGGGTACACGGATTGCGGGAGCAGCACGGGCACCCGTGCGGCGTCGATGTCGTTGATCTCGTTGTAGAGGCCGAACGGAATCTTGGTGCGTCCGGCCCGAATGCCGAGCCAGTCGAAGAAGCGATAGTCCAGGTAAAACCAGTCGAACTGCGGCTTGTAATTGCCGATCGGTCCAAGGTCTCTCATGAAGAGCTGCATGCCGACCCGCATGCGATCGGTGACCTGACTGGTGAAGTTGATTCCGACCTCGGTGAACTCGAAGCTACCTTGCTCGGAGTTGGCGAGATAATTGTTAGCGGTCGACTTGATGAAGCCCTGGCTCACGAAGCCGTGGACCTCTGGGACCAGTCTGTCGATCAACGTCGACTTGGCACTGGGAGGATCGGGCAGTGGAGGCTCCGTCGCGGTAACGGGCGGGGACGCCGAGGCAACCTGCACGACGCGATCGGGTGGAAGGGGTTCGGTCGCGCTTTCGGTTGTCGCCGGCTCGGGAGCCGGGAGCGAGTCGCTCGGAGCGGGAGCCTCGGCATGCGCGGCACTCCAATGACCCAACACCAAGAGAGCGCTTAGCGCCCCGCTGCCCTTTCGCCCTTGCCTCGACCTCTGGACCTTCACCGCGTGCCCCCACTCGATGCCAGTCAAAGTATCCGAATCTCCTCGACTTGGGCAAACCTGGCCCGCCCTACGGTCGGCCCCTGGTTTTTTCCTGCTCCTTCGCGGGGGCGGAGGTCAGGGGAGCCAGATGGGCGGAAACCCGAAGTCGGTCAGAGCGGGCCGAAGGGACACGAAGAACCAGGGCGCGGTGAGCAGCATCCAGACGACCGTGCCCGCGTGGCTCAGCCAGCGAGGCGTCCCGCGCGGCGCCGGAAAGCGCTCACCCAAGAGCACCGCGAGTCCCTGCACGAGAAAGAAAGCCGTCATGGCGCCTGGCCTCGTGGCGGTCCCTGAGGCCCCGTAGGCGAAGTACTCGTGAAACAGCGCGCTGGCCGCGAACACGACCAGTGTCACCACCGGGCGCGGGAACCTGGCCCCAAGGGGGCGCGCAACGTGCCTCAGCGCGAAGCGACTGATGTAGCGATTCCAACGTCGACTCCAGAACTCGCGTGGCGAGGTCGATAAGAGCGGCCAATCGAAGAGCTCATCCGTGTCGGCACCGAGCAAACGTGCGAGCGCCAGCGCCAGGTCGGCCAGGGCCGTCAGGTTGAGCACGAAGTAGACGACGAGCAGCACGGTCTTCAGGGCGGCCGGCACGCGGTCCGGCTCGAAGTAGGTCAGCCCGAAGCCGAGTGGCTCCCAGCACAGCCGCTTGACGAGCGCGCGCCCGAGCAGAGGCAGGGCGCCACGACGATTCGCGCTCCGGCGAGCGGGGTCGGTGGGCAGGGAGCGCACGATGGGCGTGTAGAACCAGAGCAGGCGCGACAAGCCCGATTCGTCGCGCGGCCGGGTCCCCAAGTCGGGCAGCCGCGTCGCGACGACGACGCCGAGACCGGTGACGATGGTGCTCGGCACGCCGCGCGTCGGGCAAAAGAGCGGAGCCGAGAGAGCGATCAGCGCCAAGAGCCAACGTCGACGCTCATCCGGGCGGGCCTGATCCGGTAGCGCAAAGAGCAGCGGCACCAGGAGCAGCATGGCTGAAAGCAGCCACCCTTGGGCCGTCGCGTCGAAAGCGGACATTGAGCGAGGCGCAGCGTGTCAGCCTCGCGCCCAGGCTCAAGCAGCGAGTCGTTCTCGCCGAAAACGCCCCAGCAAACGCTGTGGAATTACACCGTTACTTCACGATGACTGTCGGGCAGCCGTACTCCACGGAAATGGACTCCGCTCCCGAGGCCTCGATGTCGTCGCAGTACGAGCCGACGATTTGGATGAACGTGTTCGTGCTGTCGCCGAACTGCCAGCCGTTGTCGGGATCCTTGGGGACGACTTCGCCATCGATGAACACGTTGACCAAGCTCGGGTCGGGAGGTGGTTCTTCGGCCAGGATGTCGCAGGAGCGGATCACGCCCTTGGTGATGTCCTCGAGTGTTTGGGAGAGGCCGTCGGCATCCTCGACCTTGTGGTATTTCGGTGAGGTCAGCTGAGCCGGCATGCCACCGGCCACTGCCAGCGCGTCGAGGACGTCCTGGTAGGCTTCCGAGCCCGGCATGCCGAGGACGATCGTCTTGATGCCGGCGTCGGCGAGTGCGGTGACCGCGTCGAGCGTGGCTGCGTCGTCGAGGCATTGCGTCGACTCGAGGCAATACGAGCCCTCGCCGGGGCAGCCGGCGCCGCCGCAATCCTCGATGTTGATCGTGCACGTTTCGGCAGCGTCGAGGCCGCAGTCATCGCTCGGTTGGCAGCCCTCGGCGGGCACGCAGCTGTCGCTCGTTCCGCAGTTGGGTCCACCATCCGTGGCCAGGACCACGAAGCCTTCGCCTTCCAGGCTGGAGCCTGCGCCCTCCTTGAAGTAGTCGAGCGCGAGCTGGAGCGCTGCTGCCGTCGGTGTCTGGCCGTCGGGCGTAGCATCGGCCAGTGCGGCGTCGATGTCCGGCAGGGCGTCCGCACCCGGGGCGACATCGACGTCCACACCGCCTTCCAGCGCGCAGGCGTCAGTGTCCGTATCGCCCGACGGGTACAGCTTGAGCCCCATCTGGATGTCGTCCTGCACGGCATCGAGCGCGGCCCCGAGGGAGGACACCAGCGTGTCCCACTTGCTGTCCGTGAAGCCGTCCGGGGTGGCGTCCATGCTGCCGGACTTGTCGATCACGAACAGCACGTTCGCCACCACCGGATCGGCACTCACTTCCTCGCCGCCGCACGCCCCGCCTTCGCCGCCGAGTCCGCTATTCGAGCCGCCGGTCGAGCCGAGGTCCGCGCCTAGGTCCGACCCGCCACCGCTGCTGCCATTATCCGTGTCGGTGCCGTCTGCGTCACCGCCGCTGTCGCCGCAACCCGTGGTGGCCGAGACGCCGGCGCACAGGACGACGAGCGCGACCGCTCCCAGGCTACGTGCTCCACGCCGCTTCATTTTCGACAAGCTCATTTCCTCAGCCTCCCGCAAAGCGGCAGATTCCACCATCGCAGGGGACATCGTTGCAGCAGTCGCCGCCGTCCGTGCAGTCCTGTCCGTAGAGGGCGCAGGAGCTGCCGCCGCCGCTGCCCGTATCGCCGCCAGTGCCCGAGCCGCCGCCGGTGCCGGAGCCGCCGCCGCTCCCGTCCGGTGGGTCCGAAGACCCGCAGACGCCGGTGGCGTCCCCCGGCTGGAGCACGCAGCTAATGCCAGCGCAACAATCACCGTCGTTCGTGCAGGGTCCCGTCACCGGGACGCAAGTGCCGTCACCGGGCGGATCGTAGCAGACGAAGTGACCCTCCTCGTCCTGCACACAGGGCAGGTCGTCGCAGCAGTCGGCGCTCGTCCCGCACGACTCGCCGGCGCCGACGCAGCTATCTCCGAGGGCGTCGCAGCGCGGGATCAAGAGGTCGTCGACACCGCAGAGGTTCATCTTGGGCCCGGTCGGCTGGCAACAAGACGTGCCCTGGGGCGAGGAGATGTTCTGGCTGCAGGACGTCTCCTCCAGGATATCGTACCCGCAGATGGCGCCGTGGGGCGTACAGCCCGTCTTGCTGCAACGGCCGACGCCGTCTTCCTGCACCTCGCAGAAGCCGCTCTGGTTGCCAGCGTGGGTGAAGTTCGGATCGCCGCCGCAGCAGTCGAGGTCGCTTGCGCAGAGCTCACCTTCAGGCCTGCAGCCGCTCGGCGGCTGGCAGATGAATGCGCCGCCTACGCCAAAGGGACCGCACGATTGCGAGCAGCAGAGCGAGCAGTCCCCGCCGCAAACCTCACCCGCGATCAGCTTGTTGTCACAGCGCGTGCCCTCACCGCGGCGGCCCACGCACACACCGGCGCTCGCACCATCGCCTTTGACGCAGATGCCCTGGCAACACTCGGCGTCGACGGTGCAGATGTCGTAGTCCTGGACGCAATACGAGGAGCCGCGTGAGCAGACCCCATCAGCGCACAGCCCGGAACAGCAATCGCCGTCCCCGTCACAAGCGTTGCCCGAGGTGAGGCAACTCGGGTTCGTGCTGTCGCCCTTCGCTTCGGGCGGGAGCACGACGCCTTCCAGGTTGTTCAGGTCGCCACAGGTGCCAGCGTCCGTGCAGATGCCGCTGCAGCATTCTCCGTCGACGCTGCAGTCGGCGCCGTTGCCAGTACAGGCGTCGGCTTGGCAGGTGCCGCCCTGGCAGTTGAACGTGCAGCACTGCGTGCCATTGGCGCAAGCATCACCGTCCTCGCCGCACGCGGTGGACCCACCCGAGAGTGTGGAAGCACACACGCCGAGGTCCGTGTCGCAGAGGCCGGTGCAACAGTCGGCTGTCGTCTCGCAGGCATCGCCGAGCTCCGACAGGTCGCCACAGCCTTGGCTCTGGGTTCCGCCGCTGGCCGTGGACCCAGCCGCTGCGCCGAGGCCCGTCGCCGCACCCGACCCGGTGGCTCCACCGCTTCCGGTCGTGGCGCCGCCGCCATCCGTTCCACCGTTGGCGCCGTTGCCCGAGCCACTCGAGCCGTCGGGGGCGTCCGTTGTGGTGCCGCTACCGCAGGCAGCACCGAGGGTCATCGCCACGCCGAGCGTGAGCGTCAAACTTGCGAGAATTCGTCGTGTCATGGGTGCTTCGGAGTGTGTGGGCGCTACGGCGGCCGATTCTGAGTCGGGTCGCGCGGATCGCCACATCACGCAGCTGAATTCTGCGGTCAGCGGGGCGCCCTGCCTACCTCGGGGCACAAGCGCAGCCGGGCGGGCGGTCGCTCAGCCACCGGGCCGGCGGCGCCGTGCGGCTTTCCCCGCCACGAGCGGGCTACCCTCGCGCAGAGCGGCACCCCGTGCGAGCTTGTGATCTGCTTATGCAGGAGAGCGCCGCGTGTCGTGGTCCTCGTCGGCCACGCGTGATCGCATTCTGGCTCGGTATCGGGCTGCTGAGCCTCTCGTGCCTGCTGCCGGCCTCGTGCGCGCCGATCCGGCGGCTGGTGGTCGGTGATCTCACGGGCGAGGGAGGGCAAGGTGGTGCGCCGGGTCCGATGTGTCAGTCGGCCGGGGGGCCATGCGTGTCGGCAGCCGATTGCTGCGACCTCTCGTGCTTCGCGGGCGCCTGCCAGAGTGCTTGCATCTCCGACGGTGAGGCGTGCGAGCAAGGCGCGGAATGCTGCTCCGGCCGCTGTGACCAAGGGACCTGTGCCGCACTCTCCACGACCTGCCGGACGGCCGGAAATGCCTGCACCGCTGCGGCCGAGTGTTGCTCTGGCTTGTGCGCCGCCGACGGCCATTGTTCGCTCGGTTCGTCGTACTGCGTGCAGCCCGAGGACGTGTGCGCCGCAGCCGACGACTGCTGCACGGGCGTCTGCGACATCGAATTGGGCGCGAGCCTCGGCGTGTGCGCACAAGCCCCCAGCGGCGCCAGCAACTGCTCCGGCGGCCTGGCGGGCCTGCTCTGCTCGGATTGCAAGACCTGCTGCAGTCGCTTGTGTGCACCCTACGGCCAGAGCGGCGTCAGCATCTGCATGCCGGCGCCTGGCTGCAAAGTGACTGGTGAACTCTGCACGAGCGATGCGGACTGCTGCGGTGGTGATCCGGAGGGTGGGCTTCCGGGAGCGGGAAATGCCAGCTGTGACATCGCTGACGGTGCCGAGGTGGGCGTGTGCCGCAATGCGATGGGGTGTAGCCCACAGGGCAACGTCTGCCACTTGCAAGACTACACGTGCTCGGTCAGCGCGGCGTCGAACCGCTGCTGCGATGGCTCGGCCGCGGGCAGCTGCGAGCTCGATCCGGCCGGCATGCCGCGCTGCTCGGGTTTGGGTGACGCGTGTCAGCCGGTCGGAGAGGCCTGCGCCTCGAGCGTGGATTGCTGCGGCGAGGCCACGTGCACGCCCGACGGAGCCGGTCATTTGCGTTGTCGGGAAGCGCCATGAGCTGGAAGCGAGTCCTGTCGCTGGGTGGGACGCTTCTGGCGCCGACGCTGGCTGAACCAGCTCGAGCGAGCGAAGCGATCGAGCTCGGGCCGGCGATCCAGTTCGACGGCTTGCCCGGCTGCATCGACGAAGCCGAGCTCGAAAGGCGAGTGGCCCCGTTGGTTCGTCCCGAGCGACTGAGCCCCGAGCGGCGGGTGGAAGGGACGGTCGAGCTCGAGGGTCCAGGCCCCGTCGCGCAATTTCGGGTGCTCGAAGGAGATCGGTTGGTCGGGCGCCGCCGGCTACAGTTCGAGAGCTCGGATTGCGCGCCGTTCCGAGAGACCGTGGAGGTCGTCGTCGCCTTGCTGCTCGAGGGACACGGCTTCGACGAACCCACCGAACCGGCTCAGGCCGAACCGCCCGCCCCGGTTGCGCCTTCGCCGCCTCCGCCCGCACAACCGCCCCAGCCGGAGGCGAATGCGGCGTCGGCGCGGCGCGCCATCGGTCATTTTCGCGTCGGCGGGGAGCTCGGGCTGGGGGTCCTGCCGGCTCCCGCTGCGGGCCTGCGTCTGGAGGGTGGTGTCGAGCTCGCGATCCCGCTCGAGCTGAGGGCGCGCGCCACCTGGCACCTGACCAGCACGACCGCGATCGACGGCGGAGGCCGGCTCGAGGTCGGCGGTTATCGGCTGGCAGGCACC
>Ga0164309_10000724_pt1 | contig 17300 bp, 17 predicted proteins | sample Whisoiple_247_MG_FD_109984 | JGI IMG/M metagenome (GOLD analysis project Ga0164309, IMG submission 109984) | Soil microbial communities amended with fresh organic matter from upstate New York, USA - Whitman soil sample_247_MG | ecosystem: Environmental > Terrestrial > Soil > Unclassified >...
CAGGCTGTCGGCCAAGCGCTTGGCTGGGTCGATGGTGATGCACAGCACGCGCTCGCCCTGTTGAGCAAAACCCAGCGCGATCGTGGCGGCCACCGTCGTCTTACCGACCCCGCCCGCTCCGACGCAAACCACGATCCGTTTGCCATCCAGAAGCGGGCGCAGCGAGTCGGCCATGTCGAGCCTCGCGTGTAGCATGAGAACGTCTGCTACCCTCCAAAACTTGGCCCTGCCGGCCCGGGCGACAAAAATGCCATTCTATGTTCGACCCCAAGCAGGAACGTCGTCAGGCCCGCAGCGAAAACACCCAGGTCGCCCTCACCCGCTTGCTGGAAGCCGCGCGGCGCTCGGCAGCGCTCGAGGCGCTGGCGCTCGGAGATGAGCTCGGTTTGCTGGTCGCCGGCGCTGGCGCTGCCGAATTGTGCGACGAACTGGCGGCTGTCGCTCCCCTGTTCGGCTCCGCGAACGCTTCCGTCCCGACTCACTTGAGCGTACTCGGCCGGGGCACCGAGGTGCGTCGCTTGGCGGTCGACGGCTGCGAGATGTTCATTTCCGGGCGGGGCTCCGGCGTCGATCAGGCTCTGGGTGGGCTCGAGAGCGGTTGCCGCCGCATCCTGGTCGAGAAAAAGACCCGCCTTTCGCACTGAGCGAAAGGCGGCGCGTGCAGGGCGCCCGCGCGGGACTATGCTCGGCGGCATATGAGCGGATTCATCGACCTGCACTGTCACTACGTGCCCGGAATCGATGACGGAGCGAGTTCGGTGCAGGATGGCATTGCCATGTTGCGCGGTCTGTACGGCCTGGGCTTTGCGCGGGTGACGGCGACACCCCACACGCGACCGGGGATGTTCGACAACACCGCAGCGACTATCGGCGCTGCGTTTACTCAATTCGAAAATAGCGTGCCGACGAACGAGCCCCTGCCGGAGCTCGCGCTCAGCAGCGAGCACTACTTCGACGAGGTCGTGTTTCAGCGGCTGCTGAAGGGGGAAGGTCTGCCCTACCCAGGTGGCAAAGCGGTCCTGCTCGAGTTTTATCAAATCGATTTTCCACCGATGATCCAGCATCGGTTGTTCGATTTGCGCACGCGCGGCCTGCTGCCGGTGATTGCGCACCCCGAGCGCTACCAATGCCTGTGGCGGGACCCGCAGATCTTGGAAAATCTGGTGGACTCGGGCTCCGCAGCGCTGCTCGATATCGCTTCGCTCGTCGGCAAGTACGGCCGAAAGACTCAGGAGTGCGCCGAGGTGCTGCTCGAGCGCGGGCTGTACCACGCCGCCTGCAGTGACGCGCACCGTCCGTCGGACGTCGAGGAGGTGGCGCGAGGCATCGACCGTCTGCGCACACTCTACGGGCCGGAAGAAGTGACGTTCATGTTCCGTGAAGCGCCCGAACAGCTGCTCGCGGGCGTGCTCCCGGAGTGACGGCGCAGAATTTGTCCGCGTGCGCACGGACCTGCTAAGCGAACAGCGATGTGGAAACCCACGCGTGTCTCGCTCGGTATTGCCGGGATTCTGCTGGCAGCGGGGCTATTGTTCGCTCAGAGCGCGACCGCGCGGGTGGGCGGTGACTCCGAGTACAGCAAGGCGCAAACGTACAGCGCTGCCTTGCGCTACTTGCGGGTCGATCTGGGCTACGAGGTGGTCGAGCGCGATCCGGACGCGGCTTACCTGATTTTCCGCTATCAGACGCCCGGACAAAACAAGAGTAACGCCACGGGCACGGTCGAAATCGTCGACGCGGACGGTCACGTCAAATTATTCGTCCAGATCCCGTCCATGCCCGAATATCACGAGCGGGTCTTGCGCGACGGCCTGGTTCGGAAGCTCCACGACGAGTACGGCACCCCCCCGCACAAACCTCCGCCAACTGCCCCGCCCCAGAAAAAACCCGAAGCGGACGCCGGCACCGATTGAGCGGTTGAAGCCCGAGGTGGGCCGAGCATAGATGGAGGCTCCAAGGCATGGAGTCTTCAGAGAGAGCACTGCCGGTGCAGATTGGCCGCTACCGGATCGAGCGCTTGCTCGGTCGCGGTGCCATGGGCCGCGTGCTCCTCGCTCATGATCCAGTGCTGGATCGCAGCGTGGCGATCAAACTGCTACGGGACGACCTGAACATTCCGCCCGAACAGCACGACGCACTCTTGCATCGCATGCGACAAGAGGCTCGCGCCTCGGCTCGGGTCAGCCACCCGAATATCGTTGCGCTGCACGACATGGGTGAAGATCCGGAGCTCGGGCTGTGCTTGGTCTTCGAGTACGCCGAGGGTTTGACGCTCAAAGAACGTTTGCAGAAGGGACCGCTCGGCCCGGAAGCGGCCGCCAAGCTCGCGCGTGAGGTCGGCGATGCGCTCACGACCGCGCACGCAGCCGGCGTGCTGCATCGTGACATCAAGCCCGAGAACATCATCTTGACCCCCACGGGAGCCAAGGTCGCAGATTTCGGGATCGCGCGCGTACCGGACTCGACGCTGACACGCGACGGCGGATTGCTCGGGACTCCGGCCTACAGCGCGCCCGAGTGCATCGCGTCCGGGAAATTCTCGCCGCTCAGCGATCAATTTTCGCTCGCCGCCACGATGTACGAGGCAATCAGTGGGCAGCGCGCATTCCCGGGTGAAGATGCGATCGCGGTTGCCACGCGCATCACCACCGATGAGCCGCCGGCCATCGCGGCGTACGCAGGCGTCGATCCGCACGTGGACCGCGTGCTGTCGCGCGGTCTGTCGAAGATTCCAGGTGCACGCTTCGAGGACGCCCGCTCGTTCGGCAAAGCGCTCGCGGAAGCGCTCTGGCAAAGCCCGCGCGTGCAACTGCCGACGATTCCGGACCTGCGCCATCGAAGCAGCGGACCTTCGGCGCAAGAAAGTCGCACCACGCGCTTGGTGCTCGGCGGCGCGGCAGTCGGTGCCCTGCTCGGTATCGCCGGGTTTCAGCTGAGCATCGGCCTGCGCGAACCCGAGCACCCGCCGGAACAGCGCGCCGAACAGGTTCAGCCTGCGCAACCCAGCAGGGTGAGCAACCCAGCCGCCATCGAACCCGCGCCGAAGAAACCGAAGCCCGTTCGTAAGGACAGCGCAAAAGACGCAGGGGTGCGCGCCGCACGCATCACGGATGCAGGCGCATCGACGAACGGCGACGCGGGCAACGAGCAGGCTCCGCCGTGAAGCATCGGCCGCGGCTCGCACTCGGTGAACGCCTGGTGCTGAGTGTCGCCTTGGCCTTGCTCCTGTCGTTGACTGCGCTGCCAGAGACGCACGCCGACAGCCCGGCTGTCGAGGTGCTCATGCCCTGGCCGCTCGGCGAAAGTCCGTTCGAGACCGCTCTGAACGGGGGACTCAAAGTGTTGCGCGCGCGCGGTTCGCTGATGATCCGCGTACCTGCCTCCGAGTTCGTGATGGGCTCCACGTCCGCCGAGATCATCGACGCGACGGTGCTGTGCGAGCGCGAGCCGCTCGCGGCGAGCTGCGACGAAAGCTCTTTCGCCGACGAGTCCCTGTCACACCGCGTGCGCTTGTCGGGCTATTTTTTGGATCGCCGCGAAGTGACGGTGGCTGAATACGATGCTTGCGTGCGCGTCGGACGTTGCAAGCCTCCGCCTTTCGAGCGAGGCGCAACGCGCTTCAAACGAGCGAATTTCCCGGTCACGCTGGTGACCTGGGACGACGCACAGGCATTCTGTGCTTTCCGCGGTGCGCGTCTGCCGACCGAAGCCGAATTCGAGCGAGCGGCGCGCGGTCCCGCGAGCCGTCGCTTTCCCTGGGGACAGCTGCCCAACTCGCGCCTCGCCAACCACGGGCGGCTGGGCATCGACATGACCGACGACACGGACGGCTTCAGTGAACTCGCGCCCGTGGGTTCGTTCAACGCCGGGCGCACCCCCGATGGATTCCTGGACTTGGCGGGAAACGCCGCGGAATGGGTCCACGACCGCTACGCGACCCAGTACTCGGACGCCGAACAGTTCGATCCCCAGGGGCCCGAGGCCGCGCAAGCTACCAGTGCCCGCGTAGTCCGCGGTGGCAGCTTCGATTCGCCCATGGCATGGCTGCGTGGCGCCGCGCGCGGCGCCTACTTGCCGAACGAACGGCGCCCTTCCCTCGGCTTCCGTTGCGCGCGTTCGCAGCAGCCCTCAACTGCCGACGACGGCCAGACACATGACCTTCGATAAACCCCTCGACATACCCAAGCCAAAGCTGCGCCTACCGATCCACGATGCCACGCAGTTCGTCCTCGTGCGTCCGCACTATCCAGAAAACGTGGGAGCCGTAGCGCGCGCGATCAAGACGATGGGCTTCACTCAATTGACCCTGATCAAGCCCGGCCGCCTCGCCGTGCCTGAGCACGAAATGGCTTTCAAAATGGCCGTCAAGTCTTGGGATGTGCTGAATGACGCCCGCCGAGTCGATGACGTGGGCAGCGCGCTCGCCGACGTCGGCTTGGTGCTCGCAACGACGGCTCGCCGGGGCTTTTCGGGGATTTTGCAGCCGCGGGAAGCGGCGGCGCGCGCCGTCCAATACGCCGCAACGGGTGGCAAAGTCGCCTTCTTGTTCGGCAACGAAAAGACCGGCCTGTCCGAGGCCGATCATGCATGGGCAACGTTGCACGTGCGCATCCCGATGGCTGCCGACCAGCCCTCGGTGAACCTCGCGCAGGCCACTCAAATCATGGCTTACGAGCTGTTCGTCGAAGCGCTCGCCGAGCGCTCCCGCCAAGGCGCGCCCGCGACGCTCGACAGCTTGGACGACCCGGACTGATGCGCGCGCCGCGAGCGTACATCAGGGATCGAGCGGTGCTTTCACGGCCGTGGTGAAGTCCGGCACGGAGCCGGGATCTTTGTGCCGCGGGTACCAGCCGGCGATGGTCAAGCCCCAAGTGTAGTAGTCACGAGCACCGTCGAAGCCGAGGCCCAAGCGCCACATGTAATTGTCTGGCCACAACCCGAACACGTTCCACACCAGCAGCTTGAGGTCGAGACCACCCGTCGCGTGCATGCGCGGCTTGGCTTCGTCGAAGCGAGTCGGCTCGAGGTAGGTTCCCGCGCGTAACTTCAGGAAGTCGGGAAAAGCGCCGACTTCGACGCCCAAGCGCGGTGAGAGCACGACGTGTTGACCGGATCGCTGCACCGTTTGATTTACCAGGCTCTCTACGCCCACCGAGTTTTCGACGGCTCCAGAGAGCAGCATCGAAGCGGCCACTTGCACGTAACGGCGGTTCATCGCCGTGAGCTTCTTTTCGATCTTGGTCTTCTCCGTCAAGAGGGCGATCTCGGCGGCGCGCTCTTCGGCGGCGATGCGTTTGTCGTACTGTTTCTCGATCGCGGTGCGTTCGCTGGACGTCCGCGCGATGGCGAGCTGGCGATCGCGCTCCTGCTCGTACTCGAGCTCGCGCAGCTCGCGTTCGAGCAGCTGCCGTTTGATCAGCTCTTCGTCGGAACGCCAAGGGGGATTGATCGGTCGGGCGCCGAATTGTACGGCAAAGCCGAAGTTCAAATCCCAAGGTGAGGAGACCGACTTGGGCAGATACACGCTGGAACCGTCAGAGCGCTTGAGGATGAGATCGCCGTTCGCGTTCGGCAACAGCTTATCGCTGTACGAGGCCTGAGTGACGATCGGCGTGCGATAGGCGATTCCGAGCCGGAGCGGCAATGATTCTGGCTTCCACACGCCACCGAACTCGAACCCGGGTCCGGAAGAGCGGAACAGGAACCCGCCTTGGTCCGGCTCGTTCACCGTCATCGAGACGTAGCGAACACCGACACCGAATACCAATTGGTTGTGCTCGAAGCCGCGCGCAATCTGCAGGTGCGTCGTCGGAATCGTGGCCGTCACGCCGCGGCGCTCGCCCTCGACCGGAGCGGACAGGGCATAGTTCTGAATCGCGAGGTTCAGACCAATCGCGAACTCTCCCCACTGTAGGTTGACGGCCGGCGTGAAGAACACGAACGAGTTGGGCGGGTTCGGGACGTGCGTCTTGCTCCCGCTGTTGAAGAAGTCCATGTTCTGGAGATCGGCGGGGAACGTCACACCGAAGCCGAGCCAGTAGTCGAAGTGCGTGTAGGAAAAGAACGGACGCACGGCGGGCGCAGCGGGATTCTGAAGATCACCGTCGACGTCTTCCGCGATCGCCACGTACGCGCCGCCGAGGCTGGTGACGCGCGATCCGGCGAACAACGGTCCTTGAAACAGATCGAGCGAGTACTCGCTGGTGGTGATCGGTTTGCCGTCGCTTCCGATCGGGCCGCCCGCGCTCGCGTGCCCACTCGTCAACAGCGTGGCCAGCGCGAGCGACGCCGTGGCTGCCACTCGCACTGCGGTCGAACTCGGCCATTCCGTCGCGCGCGGCTTCCTTTCGGTGTGCTCGCGCAAACCCGAAACTGCAAGCGTCAAGTCGAGTTCTCGTGGCAAGCTCATCCTCATTCTTCGATCTACGAAAGCGCTACTCAGCGTCGGACGTATTGCGCGAGATTCGTCCGGCTCGAGACCGTAGTGGAGAACTAGAGGGACTGGAAGACGCCAGGGGCGGCAATCCGGGTTGGCGTGCCACGGAAGAGTTCGGGAAAACGCCATTCGCTTCGGGATGCCTGATTTCTCCGCCGCGGCAGCCCGCGTCGACGCGCCGAGCCGACGTCGGACGAGCCGACGTCGGCAGGCCGGAGGACGCGGGCTGGCTTTGCGGAAGAGCGGGCTGGGACGCCGAAGGCTCGGCCGAAACGTGCGAGCTTCGTGACCATCAAAAACCTATAGTAACCTCGAACCGAGTCATGAGCAGCGAGCCCACCTTCGATTCGCGGTCAGATGCCGTGACTGGTTCTGGCCGCGAATTCCGCGAGGCGCTGGGCAACCTGAAACGCCGGCTTCGACTCGCGCTCGTGCCATTGCTGCTGGTCGCGTGCGCGCCCAAGTTGCCGCCGGCCTACGTGCAAGCGCGCGATGCGGCCGAGAGCGCTTACGCCCATGGCCAATTCATCGAAGCAGCCGAGCGCTGGTTGAGCGCTGCGGACCGGGCCGACACAGCGCGCGATCGGAGTGACGCACGCTACCGCGCGGCAGCGGCCTATGAACGCGCGGGCCGAGTAGAGGACGCGCGTAAGTGGTACGCGGTGCTCGCGAGCGGTAAGAGTGAACGGGCACCGCGGGCGACGTTCGCGCTCGCCGATCTGCGGCTGAAGGGCGGAGACACGGCAGGCGGGCTGGCTGAACTCGAGGCCGCCATCCGCAAATATCCGACCTCGGCCATCGCGGCGCTCGCCCTGCGGCGCTACTTCGCTGCGCTCGCGGACCAGGGCGGCGATCGCGCCGTGCTCGACTACATTCAGCGGGTCGAGCCGGAGCTGGGACAGAGCGAGCTCGCGGAACAACTGTCGTACGAGCGCGCGCGGCGCTTGGAAGCGCTCGGCTCGACTGCAGACGCAGCTCGAGCGTACGTCGCCGTTGCCGACCGCTTTCCGTATCCGTACGGCGCGTACTGGGACGACGCGCTGCTGCGCGGCGCGGACTGCGAGCTGCGCCTCGGCAAGCCGGAGAACGCGATCGAGCTGCTCGAGCGCATGCTGCACGCGCGCGAGACCTCACGCATGTCGGGGAGCTACGAGCGCCCGCATTTCGCGGACGCTGCGTATCGACTGGCGGAACTGTATCGAGACGCGAGGCACGACCCTGCCACCGCGCGCCGCGCGTTCCGCAGCGTGTTCATCGAGTATCCGACGAGTACGCTGCGCGACGATGCGCTGTGGCAAGAAGCGTTGCTAGCTCGGCGAGCGTCCGAGCAGCAGGCGTGCGAGCCGCTGCTGCTTTTGGTAGGACAGCTCCCCGAGTCGCGCTACGCGCCGTGTGCACACGAAATGTGCGCTGAGATCCAGCCCGGCGCGCGACGTTGCGCCGACTACATCGAGCGAGATCTGCGCGAGCGCACCGCCGCGAAGCCAGAGTCAGACGGATCCGAATGAACTCTGGCCGCCGCGCCCGAGCTCATCCCGGCTCTTCTTCTTCGTCCTCTTCGTCTTCGTCTTCGTCATCCTCATCGTCTTCGTCGTCTTCATCTTCGTCGTCGAAGTCGTCGTCCGGTTCGTCCGGCTCGTCTTCGTCGTCGGCGGATTCGCTCTTTGCTTCCGTCTTGAGATCGATGCCGACTTCGCCGAGCTGGGTCTCGAGTAGTTCGAGTAGCTCGTCGACGTCGTCACCGCTCCATTCGTCGATCACGTCGGTCAAAAATTCGAAAAAGTCGCCGTTGTCTAGGCGACGTTCGATTTCCTCGACTTGATCTTCGGTAAATGCCTCGAGGATGTCTTCTCTGAGTGACTCAGTGTCATCCTCCTCGATGGCCTCTTGCGCAGAAAGTCGAATCTGCCGGACAGCGCGTTTGTCGAGGTGAATTTCCATATCCGATAGCTTCCTGGGGACTCGACCCGGCTTTAGACGAAGGATTCGGGTACAGTCAAGCCCGTGACGACGACAATGGTCGAACCGGCTTGTCCCGCGAAAGCCAGGGCGCACCTCCGGAGACGCGCGTACCGCAGGAAAGCCGCTTCGTTTGCATGCGCAGCGCAGGCGTCGCTGTTTCTTTTCGCGTTCGCGAATCGCGCATCGGCCCAGCAGTCGCAGCGACCGCCGCCCAACAATGTGGAGTACTTCCAGTACGGCGTGGCGGTGGCCTTCGAAAAAGTAGTGTCTGGCGGCGACGTCTGTCCGTCGGCCAGCACCGAGACCGCGAGCGGCATGGAGGTCACCAAGAAGGCCACACCGTGCATCCTGGGAAGCGGCGGCGGGCTCGCGATTCGCATGGGCTACCGTTCCCGAGGCCCTTGGTACATCGGCGGGGACTACGAGTTCACGCGCATGGATTCCGGAAATCTGCTGCGTCTGGGCATTCTGCAGCAACTGCGGGGCGAGGCGCGCTATTACCTGGACCGGGGAAATCGGCTCACTCCGTACGGTGCGCTCGGTCTTGGAGCCGTCTTCTACGGCAACGAATGGAAGGTGAGCTCGGGCGGCCCGATGTTGAGCGCTGGGCTCGGTCTGGAATTTCAGATCACCCAGTCCACAGTCATCGGCCTCGGCCTCGGTTACCGGGGGCTTCTGTTCCACCACTGGACCGACAGCACCGGCCAGGTACGGGCCGACGAGTACCTCGGCTTCGGCTTTGCCCACACTGTCGGACTCGAATTTATCCTCGAGCTCAGGAGCCCGTTGGCTCGCTGGTGATGCCGTTCTCGGCACTTCACTTTCACTCTGCCCCCAGTTTGAAGTATTGAAGGCGAGGAACGAAAGATTGGGCAATCGTTGGTGAGGTGTAGCCGCTGCGGCAAAGAAAACCCCGAGTCTCTGAGGTTTTGTCAGGACTGCGGGAATCGCCTGGTTTCAGGCGAAGGGGTCGGTGTCGCGCCGACGCCACCGCGAGGCCTCGCGCCTGTCGCGCAACCTGCCGCGCCGCCACCTCCCCCACCGCCGCCCGCCGCCCCGCGCCCGCAATCGGTTCCCCCGCGCCCGAACTCGGTCGCGCCGCCCTTCTTTTCTCCGCCGAGTGCGTTTGCCTCCGCTCCCCCCGCAGCGCCGCCACAGCCGCGCACGGGCGAGGCGTCGATGCGACCGGCCGCACCGCAGTTCGAGTTCTCGCCGCAGCGCCCACCCGAGCGCAAATGCACGCGCTGCGGCACGAGCAACCCGCTCAGCGGGCGTTTCTGCTCCAACTGCGGCGGTTCGATGGACCGTCCTCACGAGCCCTCCACCGCACCGCAGGCCCGCCCTGCCGCACCAGCTCCAGCCGTCGCCGCTGCCACGCAAGCGGTGCCTCAGTTCAATGCACCGCAGCCGCCAGCCGGCACGCTTACCTGTCCTCGCTGTCGCGGTCCCAACTCTGCGCAAATGTCGTTTTGCCAGTTTTGCGGTGCTCGACTGGCCACCGGACCGGACGATGGCCGAAGCTCGGCCTACGGGCCTGCACCGCACCCCGCCCACGCGCCTCCGCAGCAATATCCGGCCCCCGAGACCAAGCCCGATGCTCGGCTAGTGGTGATCGGTCAAGACGGAAAGCCTGGGCGAGACTACGCGCTAGTGGACGATCAGACCGACATCGGCCGCGAAGAGGGCAGCATCGTGCTGCCCAACGACCCCTATGTCGGAGCTCGCCATGCGCGCCTAACCCGGCGAAACGGCCGGTTTTTTGTTAGGGACCTGGAATCGGTCAACGGGGTATACGTTCGGCTCCGAGGCACCGAGCGCCTGCAGCACGGGGATTTGGTGTTGATCGGGTTGGAAGTGTTAAGGTTCGAGGTTGTGAGCGACGCGGAGAAAGGGCTTAGCCCAGCAGTGGAGCGCGGCACGCAAATCTTCGGCTCCCCGTCGGCGGCGCGCCACATGCGCCTTTGCCAGCGCACCGTGGAGGGGGTCACCCGGGATGTCTATTATCCCACGCGCGATGAAGCGGTCGTGGGCCGCGAACAGGGAGATATCGTTTTCACCAATGATCCCTTCATGAGCCGGCGCCACGCAGCCATCACGCGGGACCCCAGCAACGGGACGTTCAGTCTTCGTGACTTGGGTTCTTCGAACGGAACCTATTTGGCCATTCGATCCGAGCGCGAGCTCACTCCGGGCGACCACGTACGTATCGGACAACATCTGTTTCGGCTCGACGTCGGGCGGGCGGACGCACGATGACAGAAAACGCAGCGGGGTCTGGACTGAAAGTACGCGTCTTCGGCCGTACCGATGTGGGACAGATCCGGGAACACAACGAGGACAATTTCCTCGTTGCTGACCTGACCCGCAGGACGCGCAGTCTGATGGAAAGCGACCGCGAGCCACCAGTTGGCGAGCGCGGCATGCTTCTCGGCGTGTGTGATGGCATGGGCGGCGCCGCAGCGGGCGAGGTCGCGAGCCAACTGGCCGTCGACATCATCTACGAAAAGCTGGTCCAAGGTGATGCGCCGGCCAATCACGACGATCTCGCGCGCCGACTGGTCCAAGCGGTGGAAGAAGCGGGCGTGCGAATCTTCAACGAAGCGCGTGCCGATCGCACGCGACGAGGCATGGGCACGACGGCCACTATTGCCGCGCTGATGGATTCGCGTCTGTTCGTCGCACAGGTCGGCGACAGTCGCGCGTACATCCTGCGGGGTGACCGGTTCACTCAGGTGAGCCGTGATCAATCACTGGTCAATCAGTTGATTGAAGCCGGTCAGCTCACGGAAGAAGAAGCCGAAACCTTCGAGCACAACAACATCATCCTGCAAGCGCTCGGGACCGCCGAGACCGTGCAGGTCGATCTGACCTACGTCGATTTGTGTCGCGGTGACCGTCTGCTCGTCTGTTCGGACGGCTTGTCTGGCATGGTTCGCGGCGACGAGATGCGCGAGGTGCTGCTCGCCACTCGTGACTCGCTCGAGGCCTGCAAAGAGCTGACGGACCGGGCCAACCGCGCCGGGGGTCACGACAACATCACCGTGATCGTCGCCGAGTTCGACGGCCCTGGGCTTTCCGCGCCCACTCCCGATGCGCTGATCTCGTATCAGAAGTACGCCCTGCCGGAAGCGCCGGTCGACACGACCGTCCGCGCGCCTGCGGTGACCCAGCGTCCGTACGAAGCGGAAGCCGCCGTCAGCGAGGAAGCGAGCAAAGAATCACGCCGATTGCGCGTCGGGCACACGATGGTCGGCGCCGTGAATCCGCTCACGGGCCTGTCCTCCGCACCACCCGGGCCGCGCGTGTCGGGCGCCCCACCCTCATTCAGCATGGACAACGAGCCGGTCTCGATTCCGACCAGTGGGCTGCCGCCCTCGGTGGTTGGCATCATGGTGCTGGGAGCGATGCTATTCGTCGCGATGCTCGGCTATCTGCTCGTGCGGTAGGCGTCTTGAGCGTGCGGGCCGCGATCCGACGACTCTTCGGGATCGCCCTCACGTTGATCGCCGTGTCGGTCGGCATGTTCTGGGCGTCGGCGAGCTATGCCCGGCGCGCTGGAAACGAGCACGTCTCTCCGTTTGCGGCATTCCCGGTGTTTTTCAATCCGCACCCGAGCGGAGTGCGCGATCTGGCGCTCAACGCCGTACAGGCGATCGCTCACGGCGGGTTGCCCGCGGTTGCCGCGCGGCTCTCGCTCGCTCGCCTGGGCGGCGCTGCGCTTCCCTATGTGCTTCCGGCCCTGGACTCACTCGACCCACGCAGCCGCGAACGCGTGGCGCTCGCGCTGACGCCGGTGGCCGTCCGCATGGAAGTCGCGAGCTCGGAAGAGCTCGCAGATGGGGCGCAGGCGCTGCTGTTCTGGACCCGGTTTTGGCAGGACCGCGCGATCGATTTTCGTGTGGCGAGCGTGCGGCACCTCACGACCCGCTTGGCCGAACGCTCGATCGCCCTCAGACGCGAGGATCTGATCCACGTCGACACGTTTGCTCTACCCACGCTGATTGATGCGCTGGGCCGCGTGGAAACACCCGACGATGTCGCCCGAGTGCGGCGTTTGAACTCGGTGCTCGCGCACATCACCGAGCTACCCGTCGCCTGTCCGCCGGACGCGAGCGTGGCGGACGCGCAGCGGCTAGTCGAAGTTTGGCGTGATTTCTGGGATCTCCACGGCAGCGAGTACACCGCGCTGGACGGCCCGCGACGCCTCGCCGCAACCTTCGTCGAAACTCAGTACGGCAAATGGTTGGCCGCGGTCCTGCGCGGTGGCCTGGGGCGGACGCAGAGCGGGCAGCGAGCACTCGATTTGGTCGAACAAGGCCTGACCACGACGTCGTTCTTGTTGTTCGTGGGCTTGGGCGTCGGCTTTCCTCTAGGCGTGGTTTGGACGCGTTTCGAACGCCGAAGCCACCGGCTTCCCACGCGCGTCGTCTCCGCCATCGCAGGCACCGCGCTGGCAGCGATCCCTTGCGCGACCTTCGTGCGTATGTGCGCCGGCCCGAGCGCGGGTCTGGTGAGCGCGATCCTGATCGTGACCATTACCACCGCAGCTTGGGTCTCACGACATCTGGCTCGCTCGACCATGAGCCAGAGTGTCTCGCCGATCGCCGCCGCGTTCTCGGTCTCGGCGCCGCTCGGCGCTACTTATCCGCCGTTCGTGCTCAGCGCGATCGTACTGGTGGAGCTGATCTTTCAGCTTCCGGGACTGGGCAGAACCGCCGCACTGTCATTGGCCGCCGGAGATGTGAACGCTTGGATGGCGGCTTCTTTGTCCCTCGCGTCGGCGTCGTTGTTGCTCAGGCACGCCGCAGACCTGATCCGCCCCCTAACCGCGCAGGGCGATCTCGCGAGCCTGCCATGAACGAACCGTTGTCTGCCAAGCGACGTCTGGCGTTGGCGGCCGCTGGCGCCGCACTGCTGGTCGTGCTGGCCACGGTGCTCGCGCCGTTGTCACCGCAGCTGCGCGCTTACTCGCGCGGGCTCGTGTTTGCCGTCCTCGCTGGGCTGTCAATCATGGCGGTGGCCTTCTTGGTCGCGCTGCCGCTCGGCGCCTTGGCCGCCAGCGGCCCGCGCGTGATTGACTGGGTACTGCGCTTTGCCTGTGACATGGTGGGCTCATTGCCGACGGTCTTCGTCGCCGCGGTCTTTTGGGCTGGAACGAGCAGCTCGACGAGCTTCGTTTGCGGCCTCGGCGTGCTGCGCGGCTTGGAGCAAGCCTGGCTCCTGCGCTGCGAGATCGTGCGGCTCGAGGCCGAGGATCCCGACGCGGTCCCACGCGGCTTGGGGCGCACACCGTTAGTCGCGTTCCTGCGACGGCGCATGTCGGCGGCGCTCGGACCGCTGTTCGTGAGCGCGTCGTTCAGCGTGGCCTGGCTCACCGCGCTCGATGCAGCCGTCACCCAAGCTGGGCTGCGCCCGCCGAACGCTTTCGCCACGTGGGGGGTCCTGCTCGGGGCGCCAGACCCGAGCCCGTTTGCCGCCTTGCTTGCCGCAGGCTCGGTCGCTTGGCTCACGGTCGCGTTACATGCGCTGTTTCGCCCACCGGGCGTCGCGTAGCACCAGCTTGACCCCGGGAACGGCGGGCGCCATAAGGGCGTCTACTCCTGTCCTTCCGAGAAACTCGCCATGCCCCTCCCCACGGTCAACGAAAAAAACTTCGAGCAAGAGGTCCTACTCAGCGAAGAGCCGGTGCTGGTGGAGTTCGGTGCCGAATGGTGCGGCCCCTGCAAGACCATGGCCCCCGAGCTGCAGGCGCTAGCGGGTGAGCTCAAGGGCAAAGCCAAGATCGTCATGGTCGACATCGACCGATCTCCCATGATCGCGCGTCAGTTGGGCGTTCAGTCAGTGCCCACGTTCGTGGTGTTCCACCAAGGTCGTCCCGTGGGCGGCAAGGTTGGCGCCATGCAACGCCGAGAGCTGCGCGAAATGCTCGACCCATTCCTGCCGCGTGCTGAAGGCGCGCTCAAGCCGGAAGAGCTCGCGCAGCTGCTCAAAGCGGGCCGCGTCATCCCGGTGGACACGCGCGAGGCGCCCGTGTTCGCCCGCGCACATCTGCCGGGCGCCGTGAACATGCCCGCCGCCGAGATTGAAACGCGGCTCGCCGAGCTGCACATGCTCGCCGGCACCCCGGTCATCTATTGCCGCTCCGGCGATCAGACGAAAGACCTCGCGGCCAAGCTCGCGGAGCAGGGCGTGCCAGTCGCATTCCTCGAAGGCGGGGTCCTCGGTTGGGAAGCAGCGGGCTTCCGGCTCCAGCGACCGGACTGACGGCTCGTCGTTCCGCGGCTAACGCCCGTACGCAGCGAGCGCTGCGGCGATGACGGTTCCCACCGGCACTCCGGCTGACTTCGCTGCGGCTACGCAGGCGTCGAACTCGGGTTTGACGCGCGGTGGACCATATGGCCCCTCACTCACCTTGAGCGGGATCACCCCGAACTCCGTGGTCACTTCGACCCGACGACGCGGGCGTTCGGTGCGCGAAACGGGCGTGTGCCGAACCCCGATCGAGTTGGTCTCGCGCAGCAGCGCCTCAGCCAAACGCTGCTCCGTGGCTCGCTCGCAGATCAGCGACAGGGTCAGCGCCGGGCGACCTTTTTTCATGACGATCGGCGTGGCCCAGGCGTCGAGCGCGCCGCTCGCCAGCAAATTTTGCAATGCGTGCGCCGCGAGTTCGCCGGTCATGTCGTCGATGTTCGCTTCCAACACCACGTGCGTCGAAGTCGATGCGGGCTCGGACTCGGCCGCGACGCCACCCAGGATCACCCGCAGCGCGTTCAAGCGATCGGGCAGCACTCGAGTCCCAAATCCCCAGCCGACGCGCTCGGGTGCAAAACTCGGCCAAGCCTGATACGAGCGGGCCACGGAAGCGACGATCGCCGCACCCGTGGGGGTTACGAGCTCGGCCTCGATGCCCGCGTCCACGGTGGGAACGCCCTTGAGACAAGCGACCGTCGCAGGCGCTGGCAAGGGCAGCACCCCGTGTTGGCACAGCACGCTGCCACGGCCCATGGGCAATGGCGAAGACACCACGTCCGCGCCCAAGAAATCAAAGCACGCTGCGGCGCCGACGATGTCGACAATCGCGTCCACTGCGCCGACCTCGTGAAATGCCACCGAGTCGAGTGTGCTGCGATGCACCTCGGCCTCGGCTTCGGCAAGACGTAAGAAGATGCGCCGTGCGAGCGCCTTCACACCCGGTGCAAGCAGTGAAGCGCCCAGCATGTCGTCGATGGCGCGGTAGCGGCGATCGGGCTGCGCGTCGACCATGGCCACGTCGAACTTGGTGCCGCCGATTGCACCTCCACGCGCCTGCTTCAATTCGAGCGCAAAGCCGGAGAGACCGAGCGAGGCGACGCTCTCTTGAACGACCCGAAACGGCACGCCCAAATCAACGAGCGCCGCGATCGTCATATCCCCGGAAAGCCCGCTGAAAGCGTCCAAAAATAGCGTTTTGCCGAGCCCGGCACCGCGGCTCAACGGCTCACGATGCGCCTCCGGCTCCCTCTCCACGTGTCCGTGAACGTGCTCGCTCTCGCCATGTTCATGCGAGTGCCCGTGGCTATGCGAGTGCCCGTGGCTATGCGAGTGCCCGTGGCCATGTGAATGCCCGCCTACCCAAAATTTGGGTCCACTCATGGCGACGCGACTTGCTTCTGTTGCGTGGCAATCATGCGCCCGACGGCCATGGCGGCGCCAAAGCCGTTGTCGATGTTCACTACCGTGATGCCCGACGCGCAGCTCGTGAGCATCGCAAAGAGCGCCGTGAAGCCGCCCAGCGCGCTGCCATAACCGACCGACGTCGGCACGGCCACGATCGGTGCGCCGATCAAGCCACCGACCACGCTCGGCAACGCGCCCTCCATGCCCGCGACGACGATCACCGCGGGCGACTCACTGAGCGCACCCACATGACCCATCAAGCGATGAATGCCCGCAACGCCCACGTCGAAGTAGCGCTCGGTCGGGATACCGAACATGCGCAGCGTCTCGTACGCTTCCTCGGCGACTGGGATGTCGCTGGTCCCGGCGGTCACGATCGGCACCGGCCGGCAGGAGCGCTCGGGAATGGGACGTTGGACGAGCTTCGCGGTGCGCGCCAAAGGCGAATAGCTGAGCGTCGGGAGCTGTTCTTGCACCAACTCGGCCGCTCGGCCCGCGAGACGGGTCACGAACACGTTGTCACCCGCCTCGATGATCCGCTTCACGATGCCGATGATGTGCTCCGGCGTTTTTCCTTCGGCCAGCACGACCTCGGCGATGCCCTGGCGCAGCGCGCGATGGTGATCGACGCGCGCATACCCCAGATCCGAAAACGGGAGTGTGGCCAGTGTGCTCAGCGCCGAATCGATCGGAACGGAGCCACCTTTGACGGCTTCCAGGAGCTCTCGCAAACGCGCGGCGTCCATCGCAGCAGAGCTCTAGTCCAGGGTACCCCGAGCGTCGACCGCTAGTTGTGATTTTTCGAGGGATCCGCCCAGCGCGAGGCTTGCTCGGCGACGACGCCGCTGCGTCGAGAGAAGCAGCCGCCACGGGGCAGTTCTGTAGATTTCAGGCGGTACCGTCCGACAAAACGTGGGAAGGTTGCCAGGTGCCCGCACCTTTGACCCCTCTGCTCGGCTTCGCCCTCGGCGTCGCCTGCGCTTGGGCCGCCGTGGGTGATTTGGGGCGTTCGACCTCGGGCTTGGGTGGCCGTGCGCTGCTCGTCACCATGGCCTATGCCCTGCTGGTATTTGCCCCAGTTGCTGGCTACTTCGTCGCCTTCGAACCTGACTGGTCCTTCGCCTATTTCGTCGATAGTGAGCGCTTGCCCCCAGTGGTTCCGATCGCGGTCGTGCTGCTCGCAGCCGCTTCGGTACCGGCGGGCTTTTTGGCCGCCGCCGCGGATGCGCGCGCGCACCGGCTCGGC
>Ga0164309_10000726_pt1 | contig 17257 bp, 21 predicted proteins | sample Whisoiple_247_MG_FD_109984 | JGI IMG/M metagenome (GOLD analysis project Ga0164309, IMG submission 109984) | Soil microbial communities amended with fresh organic matter from upstate New York, USA - Whitman soil sample_247_MG | ecosystem: Environmental > Terrestrial > Soil > Unclassified >...
AGCGCGCGCAAGACACCGCGACCCGATGGCTGCTCGCTAGCGAAGCCGGTATATCCGCTCGCCGACCGCCTCGGCGTGGAACTGGTCGAGGAAGTCCTTCGCATAGGGGCGGCCGGGCTCCGCGAGCAACACCTCGCCGGAGAGAGCCGGGAGGAGCTCCGCGAGCTGCTCGGCGTTGCGGCCCTCATAGAGGAGGTCGGCGCCGAGGACGAGATCCCAGGGCGCCGCGCGCAGCAGCGGCTCGGGCTCGCTCCAGCGAACGCGCGCGGCGCGTAGGAACACGGCGTTGCGCTCGGCGTTGCGGTGGAGCAGCTCGATCGCCTCCTCCGCCCAGTCGGTCGCGAGGACCTCGGCACCGCGGAGCGCTGCTGCGAGCGACGGGAGGCCGAGCCCGCAGCCGAGCTCGAGCACCTTCCAGCCGCCGAGCTCGAGGCCCGCCACATACCGCGCGAGAGCGAGGCCGCTGGGCCACAGCTCTGCCCAGTACGGCAGGAACTCCTCCTCGTCGAACGCCTCCTCGTCGATCAGCTCCTCGGCGCTCGGCGGCCGGAGGATCGACAGGCCCAGGCAAGGCCCGAGGTCGACCTCTTCCTTGACGAGGTTGTCGATCAGATCGCTGCGAAAAGGTCGACGGGAACGCCGTCGGGGTCGCTCAGCTGCGCGTAGCGCTGGCCCCAGAACGCGTCCCACGGCTCCTTCTCGCCTTCGAAGCCGGCCGCGATCACCCGCGCGTACAGCTCGTCCACCTGGTCCGGGCTCTCGCACTCGAAGGCGAGCGAGAGTTGGTTGCCTGCCGCGCGCGACCAGTCGGGCCGGAAGCTCTTGATGACCTCCTCCGTGTCGAGCATCAGGCGCACGCCGTTCGGGAGGGTCGCCTCGACGTGACCGTTGCCCTCTGGAAACTCGATCCCGAGCTGGCCGTAGAACGCGACGGAGCGCTTCATGTCGGAGCAGACGATCCCGAGTGCGTTCAGCTGCGGCATGGCCCGGACGCTAACGGTTAGCGTCGGCTCCGTGCGGCGCAGGCAACTCGGCTCCAGCGACCTCCAGGTATCGGAGATCAGCCTCGGCTCCTGGCTCACCTACGGAGGCGGCGTCGAACGCGACAGGGCCGAGGCGTGCGTGGCGAAGGCGTTCGAGATCGGGATCGACTTCATAGACACCGCCAACGTCTACTCGCGCGGTCAGGCGGAGGTGTTCCTCGGCGAGGTGCTCGCCGACCGTCCCCGCGACTCGTACATCCTCGCCACGAAGCTCTTCTGGCCGATGGCGGACGGCGGGCACGGCCTGTCCCGTGAGCAGGTCTTCACCCAGCTCGACGCCTCGCTGCGGCGGCTTCGCACCGACCACATCGACCTGTACCAGTGCCACCGCTACGACTGGAACACGCCGCTCGAGGAGACGATGGAAGCGCTGACCGAGGTGGTCAGGCAGGGCAAGGTGCGGTACATCGGCTTCAGCGAGTGGCCCGTGGACAAGATCCGCCAGGCGCAGGCGATGGCGGGCGTGGAGCACTTCGTCTCGAGCCAGCCGCAGTATTCGATGATCTGGCGCGGCCCGGAGCGCGACGTGATTCCGGCGAGCCGCGAGCTCGGAATCTCCCAGATCGTCTGGTCACCCCTCGCCCAGGGAGTGCTGACGGGGAAGTACGAGCCGGGAGAGGCGCTGCCCGAGGGCACGCGCGCGACCTCGAATTCGATGGGCCGCTTCATGGAGCGTGCCCTCGACCATACGCTGCTCGAGCGTGTCCAGCAGCTGCGCCCGGTTGCCGACGAGCTCGGCCTCTCGATGGCGCAGCTCGCCCTCGCCTGGGTGTTGCGGGAACCGAATGTCGCCTCGGCCATCATCGGCGCGTCGCGGCCCGAGCAGGTGGAGGACAACGCTGCGGCCTCGGGAGTCGAGCTAAGCGAGGAGACCCTTGCCCGGATCGACGAGATCCTGGGCGACAGCGTCGAGTGGGAGGGCCCGGCCTCCTAGCTCTCCTGGCTCGCGGCGTCTCCGTTCCGCGTCGTCAGCACGGAGTCGGCGAGCCCGTACTCGACGGCCTCCTCCGGAACGAGGAAGCGGTCGCGGTCGATGTCCCGCACCACTCGCTCGACGTCGCGGCCCGAGTGGTGGGCGATCACCTCGGCATAGCGCCGCGTGACAGAGAGGATCTCGCGGGCCGCGATCTGAATGTCGGACGGCGTGCCGCGGAAGCCGCCGGAGCCCTGATGGATCATCACCTTCGAGTTCGGCAGGACGAAGCGCTTGCCAGCCGCGCCGGCCGCGAGCAGCAGCGCGCCCATCGACATAGCCATCCCGATGCAGTACGTCTGCACGTCCGGCTTGACGAACTGCATCGCGTCGTACATCGCCATCCCCGCGTAGACGTCGCCGCCGGGCGAGTTGATGTAGAAGCGGATGTCCGCTTCGGGATCCTCGGCCTCGAGGAAGAGCAGCTGCGCGACGACGAGGTTCGCGGCCGACGCCTCGACCTCTGTCCCGAGGAACACGATCCGCTCGCGCAAGAGGCGGGAGAAGATGTCGAACGACCGTTCGAAGCGGCCGTCCGATTCGACCACCATGGGCACCAGGTGGTTCGATACGCTACTCATCGGTTGCACATTACACGCAACCGACAAGTTGCGCATCGAGATCGAACGGAGGAGCGATGGAGGTCGAACGCGAGATCGTCGTCCCGGAGCCGCCCGATGAGGTCTGGGAGGCGCTGACCGAGCCGGAGCGGCTCGAGGAGTGGTTTGCGACGGAGGTCGAGCTCGACGCGCGTCCCGGCGGCGAGGGTGTCTTCCGCTGGGGGGACGGCGACGAACGAGCCGCGGTCGTCCGCGAGCTCGAGGAAGCGGAACGGCTCGTCCTCGACTGGGACGACGGCGGCACGGTCGTGCTGGAGCTCGAGCCCGTGGTCGAGGGCACACGCGTGCGCGTCGTCGAGAGCTCTCCCCAGTTTGCACCGGCGTTGGAGCTGCGGTCGCTCGTGTGGACGGCAGCAGCGGCGGCGTAGACAGGGTCTTCGCCGCGCTTGGCGACGCCGGGCGGCGCTCGCTCGTCGAAGCGGTCGCGACGCGCGGGAGCGCGACCGCCACGGAGCTCGCGGCCGAGCGGCCCGTTACGCGGCAGGCGGTGGCGAAGCAGCTCTCGGCCCTCGAGGAGGCCGGGCTGCTGCGCGCGACCCGCCGCGGACGCGAGACACGCTACGAGGTGACGCCGGCGCCGCTCGAGGATGCGGTCGAGTGGATGGTTTCTGTCGGCTCGGCCTGGGATCAGCGTCTCGCCGCCCTCCGTCGCACTCTCGCGAGGAAGACGTAACTCCTCCGTGCAGTGGCTGCCACCGTGGCGTGGGCGTTACGGGAAGAGCCGCGTCACCGACCAGCCGCCGCCGGGCTCCCGCTCGTAGCGGAAGCGGTCGTGGAGGCGGCTGGCGCGATGCTGCCAGAACTCCCACGCGTCGGGAGCAACGAGAAAGCCGCCCCACGTGGGCGGCCGTGGAACAGGCCCGCCGCCGAGGTCGCGCTCGAGCTCGGCGAGCCGCTCGTACAGCTCTTCCCGCGACGCGAGCGGCTCGCTCTGCCGCGAGGCGCGCGCGCCGAGCTGGGCGTCGTGGGGCCGCGTGGCGAAGTACGCGTCCGATTCAGCCTCGGGCAGGCGCTCGACCCGCCCTTCGACCCGCACCTGCCGGCCGAGCGGGGACCAGTGGAAGAGGAGGGCCGCCTGCGGGTTCGCGACGAGCTCGAGTCCCTTCCGCGACGTGTAGTGCGAGAAGAAGACGAGCCCGCGCGGGTCGAAGCCCTTCAGGAGCACCATCCGCACAGACGGAGCCCCATCGTGAGCAGCCGTCGCGAGCGCCATCGCCTCCGGAACCTCGAGCGCCTCGGCCGCTCCGGCGAACCACCGCCGGAACTGCTCGAGCGGGTCGGCGGCGAGATCCTCCCGGCGAAGCTCGGCTTCCGGCTCCATGCTCAGAGCTTCGCGCGCAGCTCTGCGGGTCGCAGGATCTTCCCGCCGAGCTCCTCGTCCGAGGGCACGAGCTCGCGGACGACGCGCAGGACGACCTCGGCCTCGTCGCTGAGCGGGCTGAGGATCTTGTTGCCCTTGAGCAGCGCCTTGCCGCGAGGTCCGGTGTGCACGGCGAGGTCGCGCTCCGCATAGCCCCGCTCGCGGAGGAGGGCGTTCGCCTGCTCGATCGCGTCGCTCACGTCACCGGGTTCTAGCGGAAGAGATCCGTCTCGGGCGGGATGACGATCTCGGCGGCGCGTCCGTCGCCGCGCACGTCCAGGCCACGAACGACGGCGACGGGAACGCGGTCGAGCTTGCCGAAGACGAGTTGCGCCGCCCCGGCGATCTCGTCGGCGACTGCGATCCGCGTCGCGTGCAGCTCGTAGCCGGTGGGATCGCGCTCGCCCATGAGGTCGCGGACGACCTCCACCCCAGCGGCGCCGATAGCGACGTCCGTCGTCGCCGCGCGCCACGGGCGACCGAAGGAGTCCGTGACGACGACGCCGACGTCGGCGCCCGTCCGCTCGCGCAGGCCTTCTCGCAGCCGGGCCGCTGACGCGTCGGGGTCGACCGGGAGGAGCACGACCGTCTCCGGTGCCGGGGCATTCGACGCGTCCACCCCCGCGGAGCCGCAGACGAAGCCGTGCCGCGTCCGCGCGATGATGAGCGGTGGGCGGACGCGGACGAGCTCGGTCGCCTCGTCGAGGATGACCTGGATCCGGCGCGGGTCGGCCTCGTCGCCGGCGAGCTCGCGCGCCTGGTCGGACGGTTCGACTCCGGCAAGCTCTACGACCCGGCCCTCGACCTTCGAGACCGCCTTCTGCGCGACGACGACGACGTCACCGTCCTCGAGCTCCGTCCGCTCCGCGATGAGCGCTGCGAGGTCGTCCCCTTCCGCGAGCTCCGGCAGCCCCTCGACCGGCGCCACGGAGAACCCGCTCACGGCAGGCCCGTGACTCGAAGGCCGGCGTGACCCTTGTAGCGCTTGTTGAGGTTGACGATCACCGCTGTCATTCCCTCGAGCGCACTCGCGCTCGCGAGCGGGCCGGCGTCGAGCGCTCGCCCGGTCACGACCTTCGCGGCGAGCTCGAGCGCCAGCGCCTTTGCGTTGGCGTCGTCGCCGCAGACGAACGCGTCCTCGTCGGGCCGTCCACGCGCGAGTTGCCGGGCGGCAAGTGAGTGGAGACCGGCGACGACTGGCGCGCGCAAGAGATCCTGCGTCCGCTCGGCCAGCGAGCGCGCCTCGGCGTAGGGGAACACGCCCTCCGGAGAGAAGTGCAGCTCGCTTGCCACGCTCAGCAACGGTGTCGCGCCGAGGGCTTCGCCGACCACGGCCGCGGTCGCAAGCGCCGCGTCGGCCCTGGTCGCGAGCACGACGAGGTCGACGTCCTGGACGGCCTCCTCGTTTGCGGCGCCGCCGTACGCGCCGACCTCGCTGCCCTTCTCCTCGGCGCGGTCGGGATCGCGCGATCCGATCACGACCTCGTCGCCGGCCTCGACGAGGCGGCGCGCGAGCGCGAGCCCGAAGTCGCCGGTTCCTCCCAGGATCGCGACTCTCACGCCGGCACAGCTCCCAACACGACCTCGGCGAGCCGCCGCCGCGCGTCGACGTCGGTCATCAACGTCCGGGTCACGATCGGCCGAACCTCGCCCAGGCCGCCGAGGTCGTCCGCGTCCGCCTCGTCGACGACGAGCGCGTCGATCAGGCCCGGGTAGCGGCCCGCGACGTGACGTGGCGACGTACCGCCGGCGAGCCGACGCAGCATCCGGTCGGCCGGCCCCTTCACCGCCCGGCCGCCGATCAGCGGACTAACGGCGACGCAGGGAACCCGCCGTTCTTCGAGCGCCTTCCGCAGCTCGCGCACCGCGAGGATCGGCGCCAGCGAGACGTACGGGTTGCTCGGCGCGAGCAGGATCAGGTCGGCGCCTGTCAGCACGTCCAGCGTCCCCGGCGCCGGCCGCGCCGTGTCCTCCCCCTCGAAGCGAACGGCGTCGACGTCGTCCCGGTGACCGCGCGCCACGAACCACTCCTGGAACGGGAACGTGCCCGCGGGCGTCTCGAGCCAGGTACGCAGTCGGTCGTCGGTCGCCGGCAGCAGCCGCGTTTCGACCCCGAGCGCGCGGGCGAGACGGGCGGTCACGGCGGACAGCGGCTCCCCTTCCCGGAGCGCCTCGGTCCGCACGAGATGCAGGCCGAGGTCGCGGTCGCCGAGCGCAAACCAGTCCTCGCCGCCGAGCGCGCCGACCGTCTCGAGCGCGCGCCAGGTCTCGTCGCTGCGTCCCCAGCCCCGCCGCTGGTCGGCGAGGCCCGCGAGCGCGTAGAGGATCGAGTCGAGGTCCGGGGAGACGTGCAGCCCGAGCACCTCCACGTCGTCGCCGACGTTGCCGATGACCGTCGCCGACGCTGCACCCGCGACGTCCACGACGCCGCACGCGAACCGAGCGCCGCCCACTCCCCCGGAGAGAACGGCGACGTTCAGACGAGGCTCCCTTCGAGCTCGGCGAGACAGGCCTGGGTGCGGGGGCCGGCGCGCAGCTGCAACCGGATCAGGTCGTCCATTGTGTCCACGTCGCCTGCGAGGTTCGGCAGTGCGACCGAGGCGGCGTCGAGCCCGAGCGACGCGGCGTGCGCGCGGAAGCGGTCGGCGCTGTCGGGGCCGTAGAGCGGCGCGAAGGCCTCGGGCGCGGACAGGCTGAGCGCATTCGTCGTCCCGTCCAGCGCCTCGACGAGCGCCAGCGAGCCGGCAGGCGTCGCCGCGAGCAGCGAGCGGAGGTCGTGCGGCACGACGCACGGGACATCGGCATTGACGACGAGTATCCCGCCGGGCTCGACGCCCTCCAGGCCCGCCTGCACCGCCGCGCCTTGCCCGCCGCCCGGATCGGACACCACTTCCGCACCGGCGTCAACCGCTGCCTCCGCCGCGTCCTCGTCCGGTGTCACGACACGTGTGCGCCCCACCGCGACGCACGCGGCCAGCACGTCGGAGAACATCGCCTCAGCGAGAGCCCGCCGAACGCGCGGAGACTCATGCAGGCGGGTCTTGCCCTCTGCGCCGGCAAACGGGATCACGACCGTGACCACGCGAACAAGCCTATGCTCGGCGGAGATACTGGGGCGGTGAGGATCGCGGCCACGCAGCAGCTTCCCGGACCGGCGTGGGCGGAGCTGCCCGACCTCGAGCTGCTCCAGACATGGCCGCCGGCGCAGCCGCTGCCCGGGGTCGAGGTACTGGTCGCGGTCGTCGTTCCGGTCGGCGCCGAGGAGCTCGACCTCCTTCCCGATCTCAGGCTCGTCGCCAACTACGGCGCCGGCTACGACACCGTGGACGTCGCCGAGTGCCGCGAGCGCGGGATCCCGGTGACGAATACGCCCGGCGTCCTCGACGCCGCCGTCGCCGATCTCACGCTCGCGCTGATCCTCGCCTGCCGCCGGCATGTCGTCACGGCCGACCGCCTCGTCCGTGAGGGCCGCTGGCAGCGCCGGTGGGCGCAGCCCGAGCTCCTCGGCCACGATCTGGCAGGCTCGACACTCGGTCTCGTCGGGCTGGGACGGATCGGCTCGGAGGTCGCGCAGCGGGCGGAGGCGTTCGGCATGCACGTCGTCTTCAACCGCCGCAGCGGCGGGTTGCCACTCGACGAGCTGCTGCGCACCGCCGACGTCGTCTCGCTCCACGTCCCGCTGACGGACGAGACGCGCGGCCTCGTCTCGCGAGAGCGGCTCGCCCTTCTACGCGACGGCTCAACGCTGATCAACACGGCACGCGGGACGATCGTGGACGAGGACGCGCTCGTGGAGGAGCTCGTCTCGGGCCGCATCTCCGCGGGGCTCGACGTGTTCGCCGCCGAGCCGAACGTCCCGGAGCCTCTGCTGGGGCTCCCGAACGTCGTCCTCACCCCGCACATCGCAAGCGCGGCCGTGGAAACGCGAGCGGCGATGACCCGTGTCCTCGTCGACAACGTGCTCGCCTTCGTCCGCGGCGAACCGCTTCTCACGCCGGTAGACCGGTAGCAGCCACCGTTACGAAGCAGTCACGCCCGACAGCGCGAATCGCTGGACCAAGCGATTTTCGGCCGTCACAAAGACGTGCAGTGGCTGCCACCGGTCTTGCTAGAGGGAGCCGGGCCGGCCGGCGGTGATCCAGTCGCGCACCTCGAACCAATGGCTCGCGCGCAGCGCATCGGCCACGCGCTCGTCCGTGTGCTCCGCGTAGAAGACGTGTTGGTCGAGGTCGCAGCAGATCGCGATCTCGGACAACGAGACTTCGGCAACGTGCATGAGCGCGTCGGCCGGCAGCCTCGCCTCGGCGACGGTGTAGTGCTTGAACTGGAGCTCTGGAGCGAGCTCCATCAGCTCCGGCCAGTCGGGGCACGCGCGTGAGCTCACACGACCGACGGTACCGACAGCGTGCGTCTCAGAATCGTCGCCAACGTGCGGATGAAAGCCGGATCGGAGTTCGGCATCTCGATCCGCTCGAGCCGCAGGCCGAGCTCGGCCGCCTTCTCCTGCGCCTCGACGTCGAGGTCCCAGCGAATCTCGAGATGATCCGATACGAAGCCGACCGGGCAGACGAGGACATGCTCGACGCCCTGGCGCTGCACCGACTCGAGGTGGTCGAGGATGTCGGGCCCGAGCCACGGCTCGCCCGTCGGTGACTCGCTCTGGAAGGAGAAGCTCCAGGAGTCGAGCTCGGCAGCCTCGGCGACGAGCCGCGACGTCTCGAGCAGCTGGTCCCGATACGGGTCCCCGGCAGCGAGGATTCGCTCCGGGAGCGAGTGCGCGGTGAAGACGACGTGCGCGTCGGTGCCGCGGACGCGGTCGGCGAGCAGCTCGACGAAACCGGGCTCGTCGTACCAGCTCTCGACGAAGCGGAGCGCCGCGCGGCCGGCCAGCGCCTGCTCGAGCTGCTCGCGGTACCCCGCGATCGAGAGTGCCGAATAGTGCGGCGCCAGCACGAGCCCGGCAATCTGCTCGGCTCCCGAGGAGACCGCGCGATCGGCCGCGTCCGCGATGCGGGGTGTCCAGTGCTTCATCCCGGTGAAGACGGGGAGGCCGAGCTCTTCCTCGAGCGCCGCCCGCGTCTCTTCCGTGATCGCGTTCAGCGGCGACGAGCCCTCGACGCCCAGCCGCCGGTAGCGCTCGACGAGGTCGGCGAGGTGCTCGGGCGCGATCGGGCGGCCGCCGCGAATGTCGGCGTAATAGGCGGGGACGTCGGCGAGCCGCTCGGGCGAGCCGTATGCCATGAGAACGACCGCCTGCTTCATGCCGCGTGACCGTAGCCGCCGACGAGCTCCGTGAGCCGCGTGAGCGCGTCCGGATCGGTCTGGGGAAGCACGCCGTGCCCGAGGTTGAACACGTGGCCCGGCCGGCCCCCGGCGCGGCCGAGGACGTCGAGCGCCGCGGCCTCCACCCGCTCCCATGGGCCCAAGAGCACCGCCGGGTCGAGGTTTCCCTGGATCGCGCGGTCGCCGCCGACGACCGCCCATCCGTCGTCGAGCGGGATCCGCCAGTCGACGCCGACGGCGTTGCCGCCCGCGCGCGCCATCGCCGCCAGCAGCTGCGCCGACGCGCCGGTGCCGAAGTGGATCGTGGGGACGCCGGCCGCTTCGAGAACGCGCGTGGAGTACGGAGCGACGAACTCCTCGTAGTCCGCGACGGAGAGGACGCCGACCCACGAGTCGAACAGCTGGATCGCGTCGGCGCCGGCCGCAGCTGTCGCGGCGACGTAACGGGCGAACTGCTCGGTCAGCCGTTCCAGAAGCGCGTGCCAGGCGGCCGGCTCGCGGTACATGAACGACTTCGTCCGGACGAAGTCGCGGCTCGGCTTGCCCTCGACGAGGTAGCCGGCGACCGTGAAGGGCCCACCGCAGAAGCCGATCAACGCGCGCTCGGGCTCGAGCTCGGCGCGCACCAGCCCCACGGCCTCGAGGATCGGCGCAGCCCACTCCTCCGCCTCGACGACCTGCAACCGCTCGACCGCTGCAGCCGAGTCGATGGGCTCCTCGACGACCGGCCCGACGCCCTCGACCAGCTCGACGTTCACGCCCATGCCGAGAACGGGCGACATGATGTCGGCGAAGAGGATCGCCGCGTCCACGGCGTGACGGCGCACTGGCTGGAGCGTCACCTCGGCGCAGAGCTCCGGCGTCCCGGCGATCTCGAAGAAGCCGTGTCGCTCGCGCAGCGCGCGGTACTCGGGAAGCGAGCGGCCGGCCTGTCGCATGAACCAGACGGGCGTTCGCTCGGCGGGCTCGCGCCGCAGGGTGCGGACGAGAAGCGGCTCGGTACTCAGACGCTGATCGGCTCGCGGCCCTGCTCGCGGAGCAGCCGGGAGAGGCCCTCCTCGAGGGTGATCTCCGGCTCCCAGCCGAGCAGCTGCTGCGCGCGCGTGATGTCCGGCTTGCGCTGCATCGGATCGTCGATCCGGAGCGCCTCGTAGACGATCTCGCTCGACGAGCCGGTGATCCGCTTCACGATCTCGGCGAGCTCGAGCAGCGTCCGCTCGTCGGGATTGCCGAGGTTGACCGGCAGGTGCTCGCCGCTCTCGGCGAGGAGGACGATCCCCCGGATCAGGTCGTCGACGTAACAGAAGCTCCGTGTCTGCGAGCCGTCTCCGAACACGGTGATCGGCTCCTCGGCAATTGCCTGGCGAACGAAGTTCGAGACCGCGCGCCCGTCGTTCGGCCGCATCCGCGGGCCATACGTGTTGAAGATCCGGACGACCGCCGTGTCGACTCCCTGCTGGCCGTGGTAGGCCATCGTCAGCGCCTCGGCGTACCGCTTCGCCTCGTCGTACACGCCGCGCGGCCCGATCGGGTTCACGTGCCCCCAGTACGTCTCGGGCTGCGGGTGCACCTGCGGGTCGCCGTAGACCTCGCTCGTCGACGCGATCAAGACTCGAGCCCGCTTGAACTTCGCGAGCCCGAGCGCGTGGTGCGTCCCATAGGAGCCGACCTTCAGGGAGTGGAGCGGCATCCGGAGGTAGTCCTCCGGGCTCGCGAGCGCGGCGAAGTGGTAGACGAAGTCGATCGGCTCGTCGACGCGAATCGGCTCCGAGACGTCATGTGGGACGAAGCTGAAGGCGTCGTCCCGGACGTGCTCGATGTTCGACAGCGATCCGCTGACGAGGTTGTCGACGCAGATCACGCGCTGCCCTCGCTCGAGCAGGTAGTCACAGAGGTGCGAGCCCAGAAAGCCGGCCCCGCCTGTCACTAACGCCGTTGGCACCGCGCGATCGTAGCTATCTGAGGTCCTTGTTCGACGCCATGTCGAACCACATGGCGAACAGCGTGAACTGGAGTCCGGCGAGGACGAGTACCGCGACCAGGACGACGGTCGCGACGGGGATCGAGTAGCCCGCGATCCGGTAGCCGACGACGACGAGCCCGAGTAGCACGCCCACGACGGTGGCCAGTACGCCCATGAAGTAGAAGAAGACGAGCGGGTGGAAGTCGCGCTTCACGTACTTCTCCCACAGCCGCCAGAAGAAGCCGCGCAGCAGCAGCCACGCGATTCGCGGCACGACGTGCCGGTAGCGCATGTTCGAGCGCTCGCCGACGCCGTAGATGGGCCGCGACGGAAAGTCGCGCACCCGCGCGTTCCAGACGTTGAGGTGGACGAGCATGTCGTTCGGGAAGCCGTAGTTCGTGTAGACGCGGTCGAGGTCGAGCGTCTCGAGCATCTCCCGGGAGACGACCGTGTAGCCCGACTGCGAGTCGGCGACGTGCCAGTAGCCGGAGGCGACCTTCGTCAGCATGGAGAGGACGGCGTTGCCGAAGAAGCGCGTCTTCGGGATCAGCTGCCACGCCAGTCCCGTGGAGAGCCGGTTGGCCTTCGAGTAGTCGAGCTCGCCGCGCGCGACCGGTGCGACGAGCTTCTGCAGGTCCTCCGGGTCCATCTGGTTGTCCCCGTTCATCACGGCGACTACGTCGAGCCCTTCCGCGAGGGCCCGGCGATAGCCGGTGATGGTCGCCGCGCCGACGCCACTCCGCCGCTCGTGCGTGATCACCTCGACCCGGGGGTCGCCGGTCTCGAGTGCGCACTCCCCCGTGCGGTCGGAGGAACCGTCGTCCACGACGATGATCCGGTCGACGAGCGACGGAATTCCGCCGAGCGTCTCGGCGATCAGCGCCTCCTCGTCGTACGCGGGAACGACGACCCCGACGCGCTTTCCCTCGAACACGCAGGGAGGCTAACTACTCGCCGTTGCGAGGCACGAGCCGCGGCGCGACGCTGTCCCAGAGGAGCGCGGCGAGCGCCCCGAGGATGAGCCCGATCACCGCCGCGATGACGACTGTGTTGCGGCGGCTCCGCGCGGTGATCTTTTGCGCGGCCGCGCCGCTGACGATGCGCGGCGCCTCGACTTGCTCGGCCTGCAGCAGAAGCTGCGTGGCGGCGATCTTGTCCTGCTGGTCGCCGCGCAAGAGAGTCTCGAGGATCAGCTTGTCGGTCGTCGAGATGGAGGGGTCCGAGATTGCGTTCTGGAACGCCGTGATGTCCTTGTCGTCGGCGACGATCTGCCCTTTGAAGTTGGCGATCTTGCCCGCGGCGAATGTGCCGAGCTTGTTTTTGGTGATTCTGGCGAGCTGGTTCGCGGCGCACTGCGCGACTTTGGCCTTCTTCGCCTGAACGCTGAGCTGGACGAGCGGGCTCTGGCCGTTCTTCGAGAGATACCCCGTGACCGCCTTCGTCGAGATCCCCTTGCGGAACTCCGAGACCTTTGCCTTGCACGCGGCCGCGACCGCCAGGTCGACCTGATGCTGATGGACGATCGTGCCTACTGACGAGGGATTCGTCTGCAGCGTCTGGAGCTGGCTGTTCCCGCTGGCGGTGGTCGGCTGGCCGAGATAGAGCGTCGCGGTCGCCGAATAGACCTGCGTCCCGCCGAGCGAGATCAGGTAGCCGATCACGGCCCCGACGACGAGGCCGGCCACGAGCAGCCACCAGCGGACGGCGAGCAGCCGGATGTACTTCGCGAAGTCGACCTCCTGCTCGGCCTCCGGATCGAAGCCGGGCGAAGGGGACGGGGGCGCAGTCACGAGGCGCGACGATAGCCGACGCGCATGAGGACGTTCTTAGGGAATGCGCCTCAGCGAGCCAAGCTGCGGTGCTTGCTGTGCTTCGGCTCGACGGCGTAGATGCGCGAAAAGCCGTTCAGCAGCAGCCGCATCCCGTTGCCCGAGACCGGGACGTACTGGCCGTGCGGGAACCGCAGCACCTGACGCCCGGTGCGGATGTTCACGCCCACGATCGTGTGGGAGAAGCTGCCGACGTAGGCGACGCCGTCGACGATGACTGCGGCCCCCGAGATCGCGCCGCCCGTGGGAACGCGCCACCGGATGCTGCCGGTCGCCGCGGACGCTCCGTAGAACCAGCCGTCGTACGAGCCGAAGCAGACGACGCCGTGCCAGACGGCCGGAGACGAGTAGACGTAGTACCCGGCGGTGTCGCGCCACAGGTAGCGGCCGCTCGTCGAGAACGCCGTCAGCGAGTTGCCGGTCGACGAGGGGACGAACACGCGCCCGTGGCCGACGGCCGGCGTCCCGTAGATCTTGCCGTTGACCCGGCCGACCCAGCGGGTCGAGCCGCTTGCCGGCGAGAGCGCCCAGAGCCGCCCCGCGTAGTCGCCGATGAAGAGCCTCCCGCCGGCGATGGCGGCGCTCGAAGTGATCTTCGCCCCGACGTACTTGCTCCAGCGGAGCCGGTGCCTGCGGAGGTCGAGCGCGTACACGCGTCCGGCCGCGGTGCCGAAGTAGTCGATTCCGTGCACGACGACCGGCGACGACTCGATCGCCGAGCCGGCATTCCAGCTCCATTTCAGACGCCCGTTTACGCGATCGAGGACGTAGACCTGGCCGGCCATCGTGTGGTAGACGACCTCGGCGTCGTCCACCGCGGGCGAGGACGCCATTCGCGGCGCGCCCGCCGTGTCGTGCCGCCAGGCGACCTTGCCGGAGCGCATCGAGATTGCCTGGACGGTCCCGCGCTGGTTGCCGATGTATGCGAAGCCGTTCCAGACGACGGCGGGGAACTCGATCAGGTGGCCCATCCCGCGGCTCCACACGAGCCGGAACGGCGGCCGCAGCCGGATCTCGGTCGGCGCCTGGGTCCGTGCTTCCGTCGCGCCGTAGACAGGCCACTGCAGGCCCGGCTGGTAGATGCGCAGCGTCTGGCGATAGCGGTGCCGGAAGTTGACGCGGAGTCGCTCCGCCGTGTACCCGCTCGCCGAGACCGTGACGTCGAGCCGGCGTCGCGGCGCGTCGAACACGGTGACGCCGTGGCGGTTGGTGCGGCCGTGCAGTCCATGGAGCTCCACCTTGGCGCCGCGCACGCGCACCCTGCGATCGCCGTCGAGGATCGTCACGATCAGCTGCGTGTGGTGCTTGCCGCCGTGGTGAGTCGTCGTGGTCTTGGGCTTCGGCTTCGGCGGCTTGGGCTGCGTGGTGGTCGGCGCGGCCTGGTGCGAGCCGCCGCAGCCGGCGAGCAGGACGGCGAGAGCCCCGAGCAGAAGCAGCCGCCGGATCACGCGTACTCGCCCACGGCCAGCTCCCGGTAGTTGGTGAGCCAGAGTGGAGGGCCGTCGATGTCGCGCAGGATCACGTTGTCGTCCCGGAAGTGCGGGACGGGGTCGCCGATCTCGTCCAAGCGCCCGAGAGTAGCGAGAACCTGGGCCTCAGCCATGTTGGCGCCCCCGGCCGCGAGAGCCGACGTCGCCGCGACGTGACGGACGTTGATCTCCGTCACCTTGAGCGCGCCGGTGCGGTCTTCGCGCAGGTCGACCGTGAGCAGACCGTGCGCACGCTCCCCCGTCAGGTTGCAGACGAAGCGCACCGCCTGCTCTGCGAGCGCCCGCGCCCGCTCGTCGTTCACGAGACGGCCCCGGTTGATGTTGCCGGTGATGCCCGACACGGCAAGGTGCCCCATGAAGTACTCCAGCCGCTCGTAGCAGCCGGCCTTGAGCAGCTCGTCCTCGTGGAAGAGGAGCGAGCAAGCGATGTTCCGTCCCGGCAGGTGCTCCGCGACCATGTAGCTCGGTATCTCCGGGTTGAGATAGGCCCACGCGTACGCCTCCTCGGGCTCGGTCACCTGGATCGAGCCGATCCCGCTCGACGAGGCCTCGGAGTAGTCGCGGAGCCAGACCGGGCCGCCGTCGAGCTCGAGCCCCTGCCGCGCGAGCAGCTCGTCGCGGGTCGCGATGCGGTAGCGGGGCACGAGGCCCGTCTCCCGGAGTGCGTCGTAGAGCTTCGCCTTGCTGATGGCGATCTCGACGAAGGCGTGCGGCGGCAGGAGCGCGGGCACGGGGAACGCGCGCCCGCTCCAGAACAGCACGTGCGCCTCGGGCCCGACGATGGCGACGTCGACCTCCTCTCGGCGGCAGATGTCCGCGACGAGCTCCTCGTAGCCGGGATCGTCCGGCTGGAACTCGCGGTAGACGCGGTCGTACAGCCCCTCGTAGAAGCCGTACCAGTTGCCGCCGCGGTCCGCTCCGACCAGTCGCGCGTCCGAGAAGAGCGGGCTGGCGTGAAGGGAACGGGCGATCGCTCTCGGCGTGACGCCGCAGGCGCCCGTGACAAGGATGTTCAGCGGCGCCACGAAGAGCGAGGATAGCCCGGGCACATCACGGCGCCGCCTTCCAGCCGCCCGTCTCGCCCTTGTACGTGCCGCGGAAGAGGGCGCGCGGCGTCCTGGCGAGAATCCGCAGGTCGAGACGCGGCGAGCGGTGCTCCACGTACCAGACGTCCAGCTCGATCCGGTCTGCCCACGGTAGCGCTGCGCGGCCGTTGATCTGCGCCCACCCGGTGATTCCGGGCTTGACGTCGAGCCGCTGACGCTGCCGCTCGTCGTACTGCTCGACCTGGTAGCGCAGCGTCGGCCGCGGTCCGATGACGCTCATCTCGCCCCGGACGACGTTCCAGAGCTGCGGCAATTCGTCGAGCGAGAGCTTCCGCAACAGCCGGCCGCTGCGGGTGATCCGCGGGTCGCCGCGGTCCACCGCGAGGCCCGCGCCCATCGTCTCCGCGCCGACCACCATCGTGCGCAGCTTGAGCAGCTCGAAGTCGGTGCCGTCCTTGCCGACTCGCGTCTGCCGGTAGAGCACCGGGCCGCCGTCTTCCAGCTTCACGGCGATTGCGGCGAGGGCGAGCAGCGGCGAGGCGACGAGCAGCGTCCCGCCCGCGATGGCGAGGTCGGCCGCCCGGTTCACGCGAGCTCCTCACGTTGCGGCGCCCAGGTCGCGGGCACGCCGCGGCGGAGGTAGTTCCAGAGCGCGACGACGGTCGCCAGCGTGATCAGGACGTAGTAGCGCGCAATTCCGACGCCGGCGAGCGCCGCGGCCAGGAGACCGAGCTGGAGCCCGAGGAAGACCGCGTAGACCTGGCCCTGGCCGATCAGCGCCAGCGAGGCCCCGAACAGGACGAGGTGGAGCACGCCGCTCGCGTAGCGCAGGTGCCGGTGCGAGACCAGGGCCGCGAAGTACCCGGGCGGCTGGCCGCGCAGCATCCGCCCCCGCAGCACGATCAGCCACGCGTGCTCGAACATCCGCACCTTGCGCCGGTACTCGCTTTCGTTCGTCGGCGTCGGCCGCTCGAAGGCGAGCGCCTCTGGCTCGTACACCGCCCGATGGCCGCGCTGCACCATGAGGTACGGCAGCGAGAGGTCGTGCCCGAAGCGGGGGTCGACCTCGGCATAGTCCGAGCGGCGGAGCGCATAGATCGCGCCGTTGCCTCCGGTGACCGAGCCGAGCCGGGACTCGCCCTCCCGCGTCACGAGCTCGTAGCGCCAGTAGACGCCCTCCTTGTTCGAGCCGTCGGGCGCCTCGAGCCGCAGGCGGCCGCAGACGTAGGCGACGCCGGGGTCGGCGAGGTTGCGGACGAGCTTGCGCAGCGCGTCGAGCGACCAGGTCGAGTTCGCGTCGGTGAAGGCGACGACCTCCGCGTCGGTCGCCCGCACCGCGGCATCCTGCGCCGCGACCTTGCCGCCCCGCGGGTTGCGGATCACGCGCGCTCCCGCCGCCTCGGCGATCTCCTCCGTCCGGTCGGTGGAGGCGTCGGAGGTGACGACGAGCTCGAGCAGCTCCCGCGGATAGTCCAGCTCGCGGAGGTTGGCGAGCCGCTCCTCGATCGACCGCTCCTCGTTGTACGCGGTCACGATCACAGCGACGCGCAGCCGATAGGACTCGTCGAGCGCGATGCGCCGCCTGTGGACCCTCCCGGCGAGCGCGACGGTGGCCGGGTAGAGCGCGTGAGTCCAGGCGAGCGCGGCGAG
>Ga0164309_10000727_pt1 | contig 17236 bp, 13 predicted proteins | sample Whisoiple_247_MG_FD_109984 | JGI IMG/M metagenome (GOLD analysis project Ga0164309, IMG submission 109984) | Soil microbial communities amended with fresh organic matter from upstate New York, USA - Whitman soil sample_247_MG | ecosystem: Environmental > Terrestrial > Soil > Unclassified >...
CGGGCTGTTCCTCTCGGGCCTGCTCATCCCCGGCATCTTCACGCTGCTGCCGAACTTCGCGCTGATCCGGTCGCTGGGCTGGCTCAACACGTTCCAGGGGCTCATCGCCCCCGCGATCCTGGTGAGCCCGTTCGCGATCTTCTTCCTGCGGCAGTTCTTCCTCTCCCTCCCCCGCGAGGTCGAGGAGGCCGCCGCGATCGACGGCGTCGGCGTGTTCGGCCGGTTCTTCCGGATGACGCTGCCGATGAGCCGCGGCCCCGTCGCCACGATGATGCTCATCACCGTCGTCGGGGTGTGGAAGGAGTTCATGTGGCCGCTGGTGGCCGCGAACTCCGACGGGACGCGCGTGCTGACCGTCGCCCTGCAGCGGTTCCAGGCCCAGTCACCCAACACCTCGCCGGACTGGACCGGCCTGATGGCCGCGTCGACCGTGACGGTCATCCCCGTCTTCATCCTGCTCGTCCTGCTCGGGCGCCAGCTCGTCCAGTCGCTCAACTTCTCCGGCGGCAAGTAGCCGCCGGCGCCGCACCCGCCCGTTCCACCCCCCCTCCCCCGTCCGGTCGGGCCAGAGCCTGCCCCGGAACCCACTGGAAGGAACTGCAATGCTGCGTTTCGCACCGAAGACCGGACTGAAGGTGGCGGCGTTCTCGGCCGCCTCCGTCCTCGCCCTCACCGCCTGCGGGTCGGGCGGCGGGGACGGCGACGGCGGCAGCGCCGGCGGCCCCGTCACGATCGAGCACTGGCTCTGGGACGACGTCCAGCGCCCGATGTACGAGGCCTGCGCCACGGCGTTCTCCGAGGCCAACGAGGACATCACCGTCAACATCACGCAGACGGCGTGGGCGCAGTACTGGTCGAACCTCACGACGAACTTCGCCTCGGGCACCGGCCCGGACACCTTCACCATGACCGTCCAGTACGTCCGGGAGTACAACAGCCTCGGCCAGCTCGCCGACCTCGACGAGATCGGCGCGACCGACGGGATCGACTTCGACTCCTACGTCGCCGGCACCGCGGAGAACTACCTCGTCGACGACACCCGCGTGGGGCTCCCCCTCGACTGGGACATCGTCGGGATGGTCTACGACGAGACGGCCGCGACCGAGGCCGGCTACACCAAGGAGGCCATCAACGCGCTCGAGTTCGACGGCACCGGCCAGGACTCGTTCACCGAGTTCATCAAGGCGATGGCCCTCGACGCGAACGGCAACAACGGGCTCAGCCCGGCGTTCGACGCCGGCAACGTGGTGCGGTTCGGGATGCTCCCGGAGTGGGCCGACGGCTTCACCGGCCAGAACGGCTGGGGCAACCTCGCGCACGCGATCGGCTGGGAGTTCTTCGCCGAGGACGGCAGCCTGAACTTCGACGCGCCCGAGCTCGTCACGACGCTCGAGTGGTACCAGGACATGATCGACCTCGGCGTGATGCAGACGTTCGACGAGACCTCGACCCTGGGCCAGCACCCGACCATGGAGGCGGGCCTCGCGGGCACGACCCTGGCCGGCTCGTGGAACGCGTCGAACTACCTCGCCGACACCCAGGAGATCGACTTCGCCTGGGCCAAGGTGCCGGAGGGCCCCGCGGGCCGGTTCGCCGCGACGAACTCCCTGGCCGGCGTCGTGTGGAACGGCTCCCCGAACAAGGACGCCGCCGCGAAGTGGGTCAACTTCCTCGGCTCCCCGGAGTGCCAGGAGGCCACCGGCGAGTTCGGCATCGTGTTCCCCGCCGTCCAGACCGGCACCGACATCGCCGTCGAGGCGAACGAGGCCAACGGCGCGGGCGTGCCCGAGTTCGCGGAGATGGCCTCCGCCGGCGAGACGTTCCAGCTGCCGTCCTTCACCCGGAACGCGGAGGTCCGCACGGTGATCCAGGACGCCATCTGGGCGATCGCCGCGGGCGCCGACGTCGAGTCGACCCTCGCCACCGCCAACGACGCGGCGCAGGCCCTCGTCGACTGACGGTCCCGACGTCGGGCGGGGGCGGCGACCCGCCCCCGCCCGACGCGCACCACCCCACCCGCTCCGAACGGAATCGAGCCCCCGTGAACCACGCCCCCGCCGCCGCGCCCCCGGCCGCCGACGCAGCCGCCACCGACGCCCCGCTCACCCTCGAGCTGGAGCCGGGCGAGCACTGGTGGGGCGGCACGGTCAAGGACGCGGTGCGGATGCCGTTCGGGGCGACGAGCGCGTACGAGGTCGACCTGGCCGTCCCGCGGCACGACCCCGTCTGGGAGAGCGCCGAGGACTCCAGCCAGTCGGCCCCGCTCCTCGTGTCCACCCACGGACGCGTCGTCGCCTCGGAGCGGCCGTTCGCGTTCCGGTTCGCCGGCGGCCGGCTCGAGGTCGACGGCACCGACGTCACGGTGCTGCGCGGCGGGACCTCGCTGCGCGACGGCTTCCGGGCCGCCGCGGCCCGGCTCTTCCCGCCCGCCGGGCGGACCCCCGCGCGGCGGCTGTTCGCCGCGCCGCAGTACAACACCTGGATCGAGACCCCGCTCGTCCCCTCCGAGGAGTCGGTGCTGGCCTACGCCCGCCGGATCCTGGACGCGGGGCTGGAGCCCGGCACGATCTTCATCGACGACAACTGGGCGCCCGACTTCGGCACCTGGCACTTCGACCGCGGGCGGTTCCCGGACCCGGGGCGGCTGATCCGCACGCTGTCCGAGTGGGGCTTCGACGTGATGCTGTGGGTCGTCCCCTTCATCAGCCCCGACTCGAAGGCGTTCCGCGACTGCGAGCGCGACGGCCTGCTCGTCCGGGACGCCGACGGCCGCACGGCGATCCGCCGGTGGTGGAACGGCTACAGCGCGCTGCTCGACCTGAGCTCCCCCGACGCCGTGGCCTGGTTCACCCGGCAGCTGGACGCGCTGGTGGACCTCGGCGTGGCGGGCTTCAAGTTCGACGCCGGCGACGTGCGCGACTACCGGGCGGACGACCTGGTCGCCCAGCCGTGCGAGCCGGTCGACATGTCCGAGGCGTGGGCGCGGCTGGGCCTGCGCTACGCGCACAACGAGTACCGCGCGTGCTGGCGGATGGGCGGGCAGCCGCTCGGGCAGCGGCTCCGCGACAAGCCCCCGACCTGGGACGACGCAGGCCTGGGCTCGCTCGTCCCCGAGATGCTCGCCCAGGGCCTGCTGGGCCACCCGTACGTCTGCCCGGACATGGTGGGCGGCGGCGAGGTGGGGGCGATGGGCGCGATGGGCGACCGCCAGGCCGCCGACCAGGAGTTCTTCGTGCGGTACGCGCAGATCGCCGCGCTGTCCCCGATGATCCAGTTCTCGGTGAACCCCGCCCGCGCCCTCGACGCCGAGCACCTCGCGGCGGTGAAGGAGGCCCTCGCCGTCCGGGCCGAGCACCTGCCGCTCATCCTCTCCCTCGTGGACGACGCCGCGGTGACGGGCGAGCCCGTCGTCCGGCCCATGAGCTACCACGAGGCCGGGTACGAGACCGTGACGGACCAGTTCTTCCTCGGCCCCGACGTCCTGGTGGCCCCGGTGCTCGAGCGGGGCGCCACCACGCGCGCGGTGCAGGTGCCCCCGGGCGCGTGGCGCGCCCCGGACGGGACGACCGTCGAGGGCCCCGCCACCGTCGAGGTGCCCGTCGGCCTCACCACCCTGCCGCGCCTCACGCGCGCGACGCCGGGCGCCGCGCCACGATGAGCGCCGGGCTCCGCGTCGCGGTGATCGGGGTCGGCAACCGCGCCGCCCTCGGCCGGCTGGTCCCCGGGTCGTGGCCGGGGGCGGTCGTCGTGGCCGCGGTCGACCCCGACCCGTCCGGCCGCGACCGGGCCCGCGCGCTGTTCGGCCCCGACGTCGCGGTGCACCCGGACGTCGACGCCCTCCTCGCCGCCGGGGGCGTCGACGCCGCGCTCGTGACCACGCCGGACGACACGCACGCCCCGCTCGCGATCCGGCTGCTGCGCGCGGGCGTCGCGGTGTTCGTCGACAAGCCGCTCGCCACCACCACGGCGGACGCCGACGCGGTCCTCGTCGCCGCGCAGCAGACCGGCACGCCGCTGCACGTGGGCCACAACCTGCGGCACTGGGCGGTCGTCCGCGTCATGCACGACGCCATCGCGCGCGGCGAGATCGGCGAGGTCAAGGCCATCTGGGTCCGGCACTTCGTCGGCAACGGCGGCGACTACTTCTTCAAGGACTGGCACGCCGACCGCCGGCGCAGCGGCTCGCTGCTCACCCAGAAGGCGAGCCACGACATCGACGTCGTGCACCACCTCGCCGGCGGGTACACGACGCGGGTCGTGGGCATGGGCGCGCTGATGGTCTACGGCGACGTCACCGACCGCCGCGAGCGCCCCGGGCAGATCGCGCCGGACTGGACCAGCCACGCGAACTGGCCGCCGCACGCCCTCACCGGGCTGAACCCGGTGGTGGACGTCGAGGACCTGTCGATGCTGATGATGACGCTCGACAACGGGGTCGTGGCGAGCTACCAGCAGTGCCACTTCACGCCCGACTACTGGCGCAGCTACACGGTCATCGGCACCGAGGGGCGGCTGGAGAACGCCGGCGACACGGACGGCGCGGTCGTCCGGGTCTGGAACCGGCGCCTCGAGTGGTCGCCGACCGGCCACGTCGAGCACCCGGTCCACGACCCCGCGGGCGGCCACCTCGGCGCGGACGCCGCCGTGCTCGCCGAGTTCTTCGCCCACGTCGTGGACGGCGCCCCGACGACCGGCTCGCCTGCCGATGCGCGGCAGGCCGTCGCCGTAGGCTCGCTCGGTGCCGAGTCGCTGCGCCACGGCTGCGTCCCGCTGGACGTCCCGCCGCTGCCCGCCGGCACGCCGCCACCGCGCCGGGCCGACCGCCACCGACCGAGAGAACGCGCAGATGACTGACACGACCGTCCGCCCGGCCGCCGCCCCCGACTCGCCCGCCGACCCCGCCACCACCTCGATCGGCCCCGGCGCGCCGGTGCTGGCGTTCGACGTCGGCGGGACGACGATCAAGGCCGCGTACGTCGACGCCGACGGGACGCCCGGCGCCGTCCTCCGCACGCCGTCGCCGGCCTTCGGCCCGGCCAGCGCCGAGGCGGTCGTCGACGCGGTCGCGGAGCTCGCCGCCCGCCTGACCCCGCCCGGGGCCGCGCCGCGGGCACTCGGGCTCACCCTGCCGGGCATCGTCGACGACGAGACCGGGTTCGCCACCTACTCCGAGAACCTCGGCTGGCGCGACGTCGACTTCGCCGCGCTGTGCCGCGCGCGGATCGCGCTCCCGGTCGCGATCGGGCACGACGTGCGCTCCGGGGGCACCGCGGAGATGGAGCTCGGCGCCGGCCGCGGGCACCGGACGGCCGTCGTGGTCGTGCTCGGCACCGGGGTGTCCGCCGCGGTGTTCGTCGACGGCCGTCCCGTGGTCGCGCGCGGCTACGCGGGCGAGATCGGGCACGCCGTCGTGATCCCGCGCGGCGAGGCCTGCGTCTGCGGCAACCAGGGCTGCCTCGAGGCGGTCTCCTCGGCGGCCGCGGTCGCGCGGCGCTACTCGCGGATGTCCGGCCGCGAGGTCGCCGGGGCGCGCGAGGTGGTCGAGGCCATGGCCGCGGGCGACACGATCGCCGCCGCGGTCTGGGACACGGCGGTCGAGGGGCTGGCCCTCGGGCTCTCGCACGTGGCCAGCCTGATCCAGCCCGAGGTGATCGTGCTCGGCGGCGGGCTGGCCGAGGCGGGCGACCACCTGTTCGGCCCGCTGCGCACCCGCCTGGCGTCGCTGCTCACGTACGTCCCGGTTCCGCCCCTGGTGAAGGCCCGCGCCGGGGAGAATGCGGGGTTGCTGGGGTCGGCCCTGCTCGCGCGCCGGGCGGCCGGCCGCGGCACCGACGACAGCACCGACGACCGAGGAGAGCAGCACCGATGAGGATCGCGCTGGTCCGGCACGGCCAGACCGACTGGAACATCCAGCGGCGCTACCAGGGCTGGGAGGGGCTCGACCTCAACGAGGTCGGCCGCGCCCAGGCCGTCGACGCCGCGCGGCGCCTGCTCGGCATCGGCGCGGACCTCGGAGCCGAGTGGCGGTGGCTGTCCTCGTCCACCGCGCCGCGCGCCGTGGAGACCGCGCGGATCATCGGCGAGCACCTCCCGCTCGTGCCGGGCGACCTGCAGTTCGAGGACCTGCGCGAGCGCGGCTTCGGCGTCGCCGAGGGCATGCTCATCGAGGAGGCCCGGACGCGGTGGCCGGCCCGGGACTACCCGGGCGGGGAGACGACCGAGGCGGTGCTCGACCGGGCGGTGCGCGGGCTGGACGCGGTGGGCCGGGCGCACCCCGAGCTCGACGGCGTCCTCGTCACGCACGGGACCACGCTGCGCCTGCTGGTCGAGCGCCTGACCGGCGAGGATCCCGGTAGCCTGCCCAACGCCGCCATCGCCGTCGTCGACGGCGAGCCGGGCGGGTGGCGCACGATCGTGCATCCATCGGCGACGACAGTGAGCGAGCAGGTACGAGGGCGATGAAGATCGAGGACCGACACCTGGCCATCGCCTCGTGGGTGGCCCAGCACGGGACCATCAGCGTCGAGGAGGTCATCGAGCAGTTCGGGGTGTCCCCGGCGACGGCCCGGCGCGACCTGGACGCGCTCGGCCAGCAGATGATCGTCATCCGCACCCGCGGCGGCGCCCGCGCGGCGGCGATCTCCGGCGACCTCCCGCTCCGGTACCGCGCGGCCCTGATGGGCAGCGAGAAGCTGCAGATCGCCCGCGCCGCGGCCGCCATGGTGCAGCCCGGGCAGACGGTGGCGTTCAGCGGGGGCACCACCACGACGCAGATCGCCCAGGAGCTGGGCGTCCGCGCCTCCGCGGACCCCGAGTTCGGCGAGAAGCTGACCACGGTCGTCACCAACGCGATCAACATCGCGAACGACCTCATCGTGCGGCCCGAGCTGCGCGTCGTCCTCACCGGCGGCGCCGCCATCGCGCGGTCCTACGAGCTCGTCGGCCCGCTGGCCAAGGCGGCCCTCCCCCTCATCAACGTCGACGTGTTCTTCCTCGGGGTCAACGCCATCAACCCGGCGCGCGGCTTCTTCACGGAGTTCGAGTCCGAGGCGGAGATCAGCGCCGCGATCCTGGAGAAGGCGGTGCAGTCCTACGTCGTGGCGGACCACACCAAGTTCGCCAACACCGCGTTCGCGCTGATCTGCGAGCCCACGGACGTCACGGGCGTCATCACGGACGGCGACGCGGACGCCGACGCGGTGGCGCGGCTGCGCGACGCCGGCTGCCCCGTCGTCCTCGTCTGATCCCCCGGCCCCGACGGAGGGGAACGCGATGACCACCCCCGACCTCGCCGACCTGCGACTCCGGGACTTCGCGCCGCGGCCGATGCTCCGGGCGGCCGAGACCGAGGTGCTACGCCTCCCGACCCCGGCCGTCGACGCCCACAACCACCTGGGCCGCTGGCACACCGGCGAGTGGCGGGTCGACGACGTGGCCGCGCTCGTCGACCTGATGGACGAGCGGGGTGTCGGCACGATCGTCAACCTCGACGGCTGCTGGGCGGACGAGCTGGAGCGCAACCTCGACCGGTACGACCGCGCGCACCCCGGCCGGTTCGCCACGTTCTGCCGCGTCGACTGGCGCGAGACGGCGACGCCCGGCTGGCCGGACCGGATCGCCGCGTCCGTCGCCGACTCCGCGGCCCGGGGCGCCACCGGGCTGAAGCTGTGGAAGGACATCGGCCTCGGGCTGGAGGACGAGCACGGCCGGCGGCTCTTCCTCGACGACCCGCGCCTGGACGGGATGTGGCGGGCCGCGGCGGAGGCGGGCCTCCCGGTCACGGTGCACACGGCGGACCCGGCGGCGTTCTTCGCGCCCCTCGACCGGCACAACGAGCGCGTCGAGGAGCTGCTGGCGCACCCGGAGTGGCACTTCCGGGGGCCGGAGTTCCCGTCGTTCGCGCGCCTGCTGGACGCGCTCGAGGCCGCCGTCGCGGCGCACCCCGACGTCACCGTCATCGGCGCCCACGTCGGCTGCTGCGCGGAGGACCTGGACCACGTCGACCGGATGCTCCGCACCTACCCGAACTTCGCGTGCGACATCGCCGCGCGGATCGCCGAGCTGGGCCGCCAGCCGCGCCGGGCGCAGCGGCTGATCGCGGACCACCCCGACCGGTTCGTGCTGGGCACGGACGTGGCGCCGCCGAGCGCCGAGGCCTACGCCACGTACTACCGGTTCCTCGCCACCGCGGACGAGCACTTCCCCTACGGGCCCGAGGACCCGCCGGGGACCGGGCGGTGGCGCATCTCCGCGCTCGACCTGCCGGCCGAGCACGTGGCGGCCGTGGTCGGGGACAACGCCCGCCGGCTCATCCCCGCGCTCGGCGGCGCGCAGCGCTGAGCCGCGGCTGGAACACCCGCACGTTCAGGTACCACCCGGCCGCCCCGCACCCGGCCACCAGCACGAACAGCGCGGTGAACCCGAGGGCGTCGAGCAGCGGCGCCAGCGCGAGGACCGCCACCGACGAGACCAGCATCGAGATCGCGAACAGGGTGCCGACGTAGGACGGCGCGCGGCCGCTCGGGCTCACGTCGCCGAGCATGAGCATCGTGGTCTTCAGGTAGCAGGCGGCGCCGACGTTCGCGAGCACCCACGCGACCGTCAGGCCGCCGAGCGAGCCGCTGACCAGGCCCGCCGCCCCGGCCGCCGTGACCGCCACCGCGGCGACGGGCGAGAGGGCGACGGGCCCCCGGCGGTCGATGACGAACCCGAAGCCGAGGTTCACGGCGACGCCCGTGACGATCGCGAGCGACGCCATCAGCGCGACGTGCTGCTCGCTCGCCCCGAACGTCCGGATGGCGTGCAGCGTGTAGAACGGCAGCAGCGAGTTCGCCAGCACCAGGAACACGCAGGAGGTCACCATCGCGCGGAACGTCGCGTCCCGGCGCAGCGTGCGCGGGACGTCCCGGAGGTACTCCGTGACCCGCATCGGCACCCGCGGCTCCGCGTCGTCGTGCTCGCGCATGAACCAGAACCCCGCCGCGTTGGCGAACAGGAAGGCCAGCCCGACGCCGAACAGCACCATGTAGCTCCACGGGTACGCGACCCGCTCGATCACGACCGGGATCAGCGCCGCCGCCCCGAGCGCGAGCAGGCTCCCGATCGCCATGCCCACGCCCCGCAGTCCCGCCCGCCGCGTCGGCGGCAGCAGCTTGAGCACGAGCGGCACGTTGAAGAGGGTGCCGGACCCGGCGAGCACGTTGAACACGGTCCAGGACGCGAGGAACAGCCACGTCATCAGGCCCGCGTGGTCCGCGAGCAGCGGCATCGCCAGCACGAAGGCCAGGAACAGCGCCCGCTGGACCAGCAGGACGACCGCGAAGGTCCGCGCCATCCGCCGCGTCCGCGAGCACAGGGACACGAAGTACGGCTGCGAGACGAACGTGCCCAGGGACACGACGCTCGTCGCGATCGCGAACTGCGCCGTCGACGCCCGCAGGTGCTCCAGGAGCAGCGGGATGACGGCGGTCATCGACAGCAGCGCCACCGAGGGCTGGAACGTCACGCCGTCCAGGAAGAACAGCAGCGCGTTGCGCCGCACCGCGCTCCGGCCGCCGAACGCGACGTCGGCCGTGTCCTGCGCCATCACCGGACCGCGACGCGGCCGACGCGGTTCGCGCCGAGCTCCGCGACCCAGGTGCCGCGGTTGGCGAACCGGACGCCGCGGCGGTCGTCGCGCGTCTCCTTCGGGTCCGCGATCCGCAGCAGGACGTCGTACTCCCCCGCCGGGACCGCGCCGAACGCCGGCATCGGGACCTCGAGCGCGAACGCGTGCCAGGCGGCCGTGTTGCCGGGCCGGTTGTCCCCGTCGGCTGCCGGGCGCCAGGCCCGCACGTCCAGGCCCGTCGGCGCCGCGAACCGGCCCGCGCCCGCCGTCCCGCCGACCGCGCGGAGCAGCACCCGCACCTGCTTGGCGTTGACCACCCCGCCGAAGCCCACGTTCTGCACGTGGCCGGCGCACTCCAGGGTGCCGGTCCGGGCGTCGACGACGTCGGACACCGCGGACGAGCGCAGCACCAGGCGGTAGCCGAGGCGGTCGCGCACGAACTCGAGCCCGGTCCGGCCCGCGTACACCGGGTCGAAGACGGCCCGCGCCGTGCGGCCCGTGTACGGGGGCGCGGCGCCGTCCCCCGGTGCGGGGAACGTGACGGGCGCGGTCACCAGGTCCTCGGCGTACCGGACGTCGGCCCACGTGCGGTAGTCGCCGTGCCGCAGGTTGAGCAGGGTCGTCCCCAGGCGCTGGGCCTCGAGGATCGCGCCGGGAAGCCGGGAGCACACGTTCGGGGTGAGGCCGCCCTCCCCCTGCACGATGCTCGCCTGCCGGCCCACCCAGCCGGTGACCGCGTCGCGGTCGAAGCCCGGGTCGGTGCCGGGCGGCACCAGCATCTCGCTCCCCTCGGACAGCGAGCCGTGGTCGGACCAGCCGCCGTCCGCCTGGAACCCGGCGGCGTAGCTGTCGTGGAAGAAGCCGAACCGCGCCTCCGGGCTGCCGGGCGCGGGCGCCGGCAGGGCGTCGAGGTCGCGGAACGTCAGCGCCGTGCCGTGGGTCGCGTTGTGCCAGGCCAGGTAGCCGCCGACGTGGGTGAGCAGCGGCCTGCTCGCCGGGACCGCGGCGAGGCAGGCGTCGAGCAGCGCCTTGTACGCGGCGGGGTCCTGCGCCTGGGGCGAGGAGTGCTGCTCGCCCCACGGGCCGAGCATCCCCGTCTTCACGCAGGTGATCACGTCCTCGTACTCGTGCAGCACGGGCGCCAGCTGCCAGAGGTGGTACTCGATCCAGGACTTCTCCGTGTGCCCGGGGACGTCGCAGGCGGCCGACGGGTTGTTCGGCGTGACGTGCGTCGGCTCGGGACCGTTGATCAGGTGCTCGTCCGGGCCGCCCTCCAGGAAGGTGAACCCGTTGCCGTCGTAGGAGAACTTCACGAGCGCGGTGCCGTCGCCGTCCCGCACCCGCTGCAGGGCGCCGCGGACGACGTCGAGGGCGTAGGAGGTGAGCGGGCCGGTGCGCCCGGTGCGGCCGCGGAACATCGCGGCCGTCGGCACGCCGCCCGCGGCCCGCACCTCGGCGTCGAACGCCCGCCCGGCCGCGCGGGTCAGGAACGCGTTCGACGAGAAGTGGCACAGGTCGAAGCCCAGGAACGCGACCGACGGCTGCGCGACGACCGCGGTGCCGCCCACGTACTGCGGGCTGCGGTCGGTGCCGTCGAAGAACTCGGTCGGCTCGAGGTCGTCGCCGTCGACGACCCCCACGACGCCGGGGGCGACGAGGGTCGCGCCGCTGTAGCCCGCGTCGCGGGGCGCGCGGGGCACCCGGCGGTCGACCTCGGGCGTCGCGCCGAGCCGGGTCTCGACCCACTGCCAGCGGCCGCGGTAGGCGCCGCGGTCGGGGTTGGGGACGTCGACCGGGTCCTCGGTGTAGTCGAGGTCCTGGGCGACCCTCACGGCTGCCCGCCCGCGGGCGCCGGGCCCGGCCCGGCCAGCAGCGGCCGGACCTCGGAGCCGAGCCAGGCGGCCGTCCCCGCGGCGTCGGACATGTCCGGGGTGGTGCCGTCCGGCCCGACGGGCACGACGGCGACCGTCGTCGCCCCGGCCTCGACGAACCGCCGCAGGTGCGCGGCGACGGCGCGGGGCCCCGCGGCGCGCAGCACGGCGTCCACCCCCACGTACACGCACGCGCCGAACCACCCCGCGTGCCCGCGCGCCGCACGGCCCTCGGCCACGGTGCGCAGCGCGGCGCGGGTGTCGTCCGGCGAGACGCCCAGCTGCAGGATCACGCCGTCGCCGACCTCGCCGGCCAGGCGGAGCGTCCTCGGGCCGTGCGCCCCGACGTAGAGCGGCGGGGGCACCGCGGGCGGCCAGACCAGCCGGGCGTCCGCCAGCGCGACGTAGCGCCCGTCGGCCCGCACCGGCTCCCCGTGCAGCAGCGGGCGCAGCGCCGTCGCGTGCTCGCGCAGCAGGGTGAGCGGCGAGGCGACCCGGGCGCCGATCTCGGCCATCCAGGTCTGCACGCCGTGGCCGATCCCGGGGGTCAGCCGCCCGGGGAACATCTCGGCCAGCGTGGCGACGTCCATCGCCGCGAGCACGGGGTTGCGGAGCGGCACCGGCAGCACGCCGAGGCCGACCCGCAGGTGCTCCGTCGCGCTGAGCAGCGCGCCCGCCTGGGCGACCGCGGACTGCCGGTAGACGTCCTCCCACAGCCACAGCTCGGCGAGCCCGGACGCCTCGGCCGCCTCGGCGACCGCCCGGAACCGCCGGGTGGGGAGCTCGGGCGTCGCCACGACGGCGAGCGTGACCGCGTCGTCGGCGGCGCCGGCCCGGCCGGAGCCGGGGCCGGCCCCGGCCGGGTCCGGCACCGGTCAGCCTTCCAGCGGGTGGATGACGACGCCCTTGACCACCCGGTTCACGCTGCCGCCCGGGAACGGGTTGTCCGGGGTGCAGCCGACCCCGACGGACGAGAACAGCGCGACGACCTGCGCGACCAGCACCGCCACCAGCGCCGTGGCCACGTCCCCGGCCCCGCCCCCGACCCCGGCCAGGTCCGGGAAGGACCAGCAGGCGGCACCGTCGAGGTCCACCGGGTCGGCCGACAGGACCAGCAACCGGCCCGCCGGGACGGCCGCGACCATCTCGCGCGCCATGTCGAGGTCGTACCGGCGGGTGTACGGGTCGCCGGAGACCAGCACGACCGCGAGCGTCGTCGGGTCGAGCACCGCCTTGGGGCCGTGCCGGAACCCGAGCGACGAGTCGGACCACGGCACGACCTTGCCCGCGGTGAGCTCGAGGATCTTCAGGCCGGCCTCGTTCGCGGCGCCCGCGAGCGGGCCCGAGCCGAGGTAGACGATCCGCCCCGGCGCGGTGAACGCCAGCTGCTCGATCTCGCCGACCCGCTCCGCCAGGAGCGCGTCGCCGGCCGCGGCCACCCGCGCGCACGTGGCCCGCACCTCCGCGTCGTCGGCCCCGGAGGTGATGAGCCACCCGGTCAGCAGCATCGAGGAGAAGCTCGACGTCATCGCGAACGACTGGTCGTTCGTCTCCGGCGGCAGCAGCAGGACCGTCGAGCGCGCCCGGGTCGCGTGCGTGGTGGCGAGCATGCCCTCGGCGTTGCACGTGATGATCAGGTGGTGCACCTCGGTGAGCAGCTGCTCGGCGAGCTCCGTCGCCGCCACCGACTCGGGGCTGTTCCCCGAGCGCGCGAACGACACGAGCAGCGTCGGCCGGTCGCCGGCGAACGCGGCGCGCGGGTTCGACACGATGTCCGTCGTCGGCACGGCCTCCGCGGGCCGGCCGTGCCGCTCGCCGAGCGCGGGGGCGATGGTGTCGCCCACGAACGCGGACGTGCCGGCCCCGGTGAACACGATCCGCACGTCGTCCCGCGCGAGCAGCGGCGCGATCTTCGCGTCGAGCTCCGCGCGCGCGGCCCCGAGCAGGTCGGCGACCTTGCGCCACACGGCCGGCTGCTGCGCGATCTCGCGGGCCGTGTGGGCGGAGCCCTCCACGTCCAGCGGCGCGAACAGCTCGGTGAACGTGGCGGTCATGCACCCACCTCCTGGGGGTCGGTCGCGAACGCGTACGCGCGCAGCGCGTCCTTCACCCGGTCCATCACGAGCGCGCGGGGGTCGTTCTGCAGCTCGCCGCGCAGCACGCGGTCGTACTGCGCGGGCAGGTACTGGCTGAGCAGCGGGAGCGGGATCTCGATCGCCGCGAGGTTGTCGAGCAGCCGCTCCTGCGCGGCCTCGATGGCCGCGTCCGGCAGGTAGTAGCGCAGCCGGTCGGAGTAGGAGTAGCGGCGCTGGATGCGCTGCTCGCCCTCGTCGCCCTCGTAGTAGGAGCTCCAGCGCGCGGGGTCGGCCACCATCGTCGACTCGATCACGGCGCGCAGGCCGGACCGCCGCTCGGCGGGCACCAGCTCGTCCTCGATGTGGGACAGCGCGAACAGCCCCTCGCGCAGGTGGAACGTCAGGCCGGGGCCGACCTTGATGACGAACCAGTGGTCCTCGACCAGCTGCCGCAGGTGCTCCGGGAGCTGGTAGTCGGTGGAGTGCGCCTCGAACAGCATGGTCGGCTCGTCGTCGAGGACCGTGCGCAGCGCGACCGTCTTGCTCCGGTCGTACGGGATCACGCGCAGGTGGTCGAACTCGACGGCGGGCTGGACGACGAGCGCGATGACGCGGTCCCAGGCGTCGAGCACCCCGTGCTCCGCGAACGCCCGCCGGTGGGCCGCGATCGTCGCGCGGGCGGCCTCCGGCGAGGTGGCCCGGAGCTCGCCGAGCTCCTCGTGCGCGCCGCCGGGGACCGGCACCTCGGTGCCGATGACGTACACCGGGCGGTGCGCCAGGCCGGCCTCGGCCGCGGTCCGCTCGGCGACGGCCAGCATCCGGGCGGCGCGCTCGGCGACCACCTCGTCCGACAGCGGCAGGGTGTCGTCGGCGCACGCCATCGAGCAGTCGAGGTGGATCTTCTCGTAGCCCGCCGCGACGTAGGCGGCGACCAGGTCGAGGGCCTTCGCCATCGCCTGCTCGGCCGGCTCGGACTGCCACCGGTTCGGGCCGAGGTGGTCCCCACCCAGGATCAGCCGGTCCTCGGGCAGCCCCTCCTCGGCGGCGATCGACAGGCACAGCGCGCGGAAGTCCGCCGGGCGCATCCCCGTGTAGCCGCCGAACTGGTCGACCTGGTTGCTGGTGGCCTCGATCAGGACCGGCGTCCCGTCCTCCACGGCCTGCGCGATCGCGGCGCGGAGCACCAGCGGGTGCGCCGAGCACACCGCCGCGATCCCCACCGGGGTGCCGGACTTGTGGGCTCGAACCATGTCGAGCAGCTTCACGCTCATGGTGCTGTTCCTTTGCTGGTGGTGCCGCGGATCAGGCGCCCGGCGCGGCGAGGCGCCGGAAGTGGTCGACGACGTGGGCGGGGAGCTCGGGCACGTCGACGGGCCGCGAGCCGTCCCGGAGCGACGCCGCGGCGAGCGCCCCGGCGGCGACGGCCTCGCGGGCCGCCAACGGGGAGACGACCGTCGGCGCGCCGTCGACCACGTGGTCGAGGAACTCGCGCATCGACTCCAGGTCGGCGTCCGCGTGCCCGCTGTCGACGCCCTCGACGACGTACTCGGCGTCGCCGGCGAGCTGCCACTCGTGCCGGCGGTTCCAGACCCGGACGACCGCGTCGTTGGTGTCGCCGAAGTTCTCCAGCCGCCCCTCGGTGCCGATGACGGTGTAGTTCCGCCAGTAGTCCGGCGTGAAGTGGCACTGCTGGTAGCTGGCCATGACCCCGTTGTCGAGCGTCATCATCATCATCGAGACGTCCTCGACGTCCACGACCGGGTTCAGCCCCGTCGCCGCGGCCGGCGGCCAGTTGTCCAGCGAGAACCAGTCGGGCATGAGCTCGCCCGTCCGGTCCCGGCGGTCCGTGACGTCCCCGTAGACCATGAGGTCGCCCATCCCCACGACCCGCCGGGTGTACCCGTGCGCGAGGTAGTGGACGATGTCGATGTCGTGGCTGGCCTTCTGCAGCAGCAGCGTGTTGGTCCGCGAGCGGTCGGCGTGCCAGTCCTTGAAGTAGTAGTCGCCGCCGTTGCCCACGAAGTGGCGCACCCAGACGGCCTTGACCTCGCCGATCTCGCCGCGCTCGATGACGCCGCGCATCACCTTCACGAACGCCGAGTGGCGCATGTTGTGGCCGATGTAGAGCGGGGTGCCGGTCTCGGCGGCGGCCGTGAGCACCGCGTCGGCGTCCTCGAGCGTGATCGCGAGCGGCTTCTCGACGTACGACGGGATGCCGGCGCGCAGCAGCTGGACGGCGATCTCGGCGTGCGTGTCGTCGGGCGAGGTCACGATCGCGACGTCGAACCCGCCGGCCTCGATCAGGCGTGCGGTGTCCTCGTGGACGGCGACGTCCCCGAACGACGCGCGGGCGCGGGCGCGGCCGTCCGCGTGGATGTCGGCCGCGGCGACGACGGCGGAGCCGGGGCGGACGGTGGCGACGTGGTGCGCGATCGAGGACCGGGCGCCCACGCCGATGACGGCGACCCGGAGGGGCTGCGATCCGTCGTGGATGCTCGGTTCTGATCGAATCACCGGTGTTTCGCTCATGATGTGAGTGTAGACCGAACCCGGCGGCGGAGGGAACACCCTCGTGGCGGCACGAAGAAGAGGACGGCGCCGCCCCCGGTCGGGGCGGCGCCGTCCTCGGCGTCGGGACGCGCGGGCGCTACGGCAGCACGAGGTCGACCTCGCCGCCGAGCGCGCGCGGCAGGTGGGCGCGGTGCGCCTCGGTCAGCTCGTCGCACAGCGCCCAGATCTGCTCCGGCGTGAGCGTCGCCGCGGCGTTGCCGTCCACCAGCACCGCCTGCCGCACCGCGCGCGGGTCCCCGGTGAGCGCCGCCTGCACGGTGAGCTCGGCGACCGACAGCATCGTCCGGTTGAGCGCCGCACCCGCCGTCGGGATCGCACCGACGGCCTGCGGACGGACGCCCGCACCGTCGACCACGGCCGGCACCTCGACGACCGCCCCCTGCGGGAGGTTGTCGATGTAGCCGGCGTTCGGCACGTTGACGTGGATCTTGCGCTCGGTGCCGGTCAGCAGGGAGTGGATGATCTGCGGCGCGTACTCCGCGGCGCCCTCGTCGGGCAGGTCGAGCGGCTCGCCGGTGGCCAGCTGCCGCCGCACCTGCTCCACCTCGGCGAGGTTCTGCTCCGAGATGTCGAGGTACACCAGCGGCTCCAGCCGGTACTTCTCGACCTGCTCGTCCGACCGCAGGAACCAGGGCAGGTACTCCGAGGAGTGCTCCGACGTCTCGGTCGGGTAGTAGCCGATCCGGCGGTACATCTCGACGCGCACCCGGCGCAGCAGCTCCGGGTCCTCCGCGAGCTTCGCCTCCAGCAGCGGGTACAGGCTCTCGCCGCCGCGCGACCACTCGGTGAGCCACGCCTGGTGGTTCACGCCCGCGGCCGCGTACTCGACCTCGTCGAACGGGACGCCGACCAGCTCGGACAGGTCGTTCGCCGTCCAGTAGACCGAGTGGCACAGCCCGACGACCTTGACCTCCGGGGCGACGACGGACCACCACCACACGTTGAGCGTCATGGGGTTCGTGTAGTTCAGCACCCAGGCGTCCGGGCAGACCTCGCGCACGTCGCGGGCGATCTCGGAGATCACCGGGAAGGTCCGCAGCCCGCGGAACACGCCGCCGACGCCGGTGGTGTCGCCGATGGTCTGGCGCAGCCCGTAGCGGGCGGGGATCTCC
>Ga0164309_10000729_pt1 | contig 17209 bp, 14 predicted proteins | sample Whisoiple_247_MG_FD_109984 | JGI IMG/M metagenome (GOLD analysis project Ga0164309, IMG submission 109984) | Soil microbial communities amended with fresh organic matter from upstate New York, USA - Whitman soil sample_247_MG | ecosystem: Environmental > Terrestrial > Soil > Unclassified >...
AGCCGGTTGTTCGCTCGGTCCGCGATTAGCAGCTTGCCGCCGAAGTAGGGAGAGCCTGCCCCCGCCGCCCCGGCTGTGCCGAAGGATCGGTTGGTGGTGAGCATCTGTATATCGGCGAGCTGGCTGCCGCCCGACTCGCCTCCGACGACCCAGGCCCGCCTACCGAGCACGGTGACACCAGCATGCGCCACCGGTACCTGAAGTCGACCCGCAGTCAGCAGTTGGTGCGTGTCTGGGTTGAACGCCCAGATCGTCGAGACAGTGAACAACGGCGGCGACCCAGCCGCGTGGTTTCGGGCAGCGAGTTGGAAGTTGCCGACACCCTGCGACGTCGGCTCGTGCTTCGTTGTCTCGCCCCCTACGAGGTAGACGTTGCGGCCCAGCTCGACGGCGGCGGAGCCCTGCAGTGGCTCGGGCATGTGCGCCACCACCTGCGACGAGTGGGCAGTCGGATCGACCTCCTGAATGTCGTTGATCGGGCGACCGGACATTCGGCCGTTGATCGCCTCGCCGCCGAACACGTAGAGCTTCCCGGCCACCGCCGCTACAGCCGGATAACGCACTGGCACGCTCAGCGACGCCACCGACCGATACGAGCGGCCATCCGTCGTCGCGAGCACCGCCGCGTCCGGCGAGCTGCCCGTATAGCCCCCGACGATGTACGTCGTCTTGCCGACAGTCACCGCCGACGCGTCCGAGCGCGGCGAGGGCAGGTTCGCTAGCCGAGCTGACCGGCCTGCCGGGAACGCCTCGACGCTGCCCACGGTGGCCGGAGTACCGCCACCGAACACGATGTCGCGACCGCCGACTACTGACGCCGCTGCGTCATGCACGCCAAGCCGCAAGGATCCGATCGGGCGAAGCGCGCCGCTGGCGGTGTCGAGCGAGAACACGCCACTTGCTGACGACGACCCAGTCAGACCCCCTAGCACGACGAGATGGGTTCCTCTGCCAGGAAGCACAACCTCCCGAGATACCGGGGTCGGTAGATGCCACGGTAGAAGCCCGGACTCGACGGCTGAAATCGGGTCGACATCGGGAACCGACGCGTGGATTGCACGCTTCCCAGCCCCACCGGCTGCGGCGAGCCACACCACTACACCGAGGATGACCAAGAGCAAGCCGCCGAGTGCCGCGCGCGGGCGTCGCAAGACCCCACGGCGCGATTGCTCGGCGGGATCAGTTCTCATCGCTGGCCGCTAATCCCGCTCTGGGCCGAGCCGCGTATTGCGAGCCTGGATGCAAGGGAGCGGATTGCGGTCGTGACGCGGCGGATTGTCGTTTGGCTCAGTTCTCCACCTTGCAGTTCGACATCGAACGCGGAGGAAGGGATGATGTGGTCGTCCCAGCCGATGGCGCTTCCCGGGTAGTCGGGCAGTCGATGCAAGGGAAGCTCGGTTGTTCGAGCGAGGTACCGCTCGGCCCAGCGAGGACCCTCTGAGTCGTCGATCAGGCGGTAGGGCTGGTGGAGCCAGATCGACAGTGCTGGGCGAACACGACGAATGAAAGCTTCGATCGCCCGGGTCTCCGGTTCGGAGGAGGGCCGGGACCCCGAGTAGTAGCGGCTTCCCGGCTCCCCCAGATCGCGCCAACGAAAGGGGAAGTTGCGGTTCAAGTCGACGCCGTTGGCGTTGACGCGCGTCCCGCGGACGGTCCCGTCCGGGTTCATGTCAGGGACCAGCCACAACGTCACGCCGGCAATCGCGGCGTCGGTGGCGAGCTTCCTCGTGACGGCGATGCCCCCACGCTCGTCGCCGGCAATCGAACCGACGACCAGCATCGACTGCCCCGCAGGGTCAGTGGTGAGACGCCAGGCCACGATCGGACGATGTCGGACCGAGTAGCCGAGCACGTTCGTTCGTACCGGCGAGCCTGCCTGGGTCAGCGAACGATGTTCCGAAACAAGGCTGTTGGTAGGGGGCCACACGCCTGCTATCGCGAGACCGAGGAGCAGAGCAAGGCAGGCCGCCGTCAGCGGGCGCATGCCTGGACTCTTCCTTCTGTGTTCTGACCGCGACCTGACCGCCAGGTTTGCTGCGGCTTCAGGCCGACGGGAGGGTGACCACGAAACGGCCGCCCTCCGGGCGGGCCAGTGCCTCGATGTCGCCGTTGGCGCTGCGAGCTAGGCGGCGGGCGAGGGCGAGGCCGAGACCCGCTCCGGCGCCGTCGCCCGCTCCCTGGATGCCTCTAACTCCGGGCTCGAAGATCCTTTCGCTCTCCTCGGCTGCGATGCCGGCTCCGTCATCGTCGACCGTGTAGCGCACGGCTCCTGCGGCGCGCTCGATGGAGAGGCTGACCTTGCTCGCCCCGTAGCGGCAGGCGTTGTCGAGGAGCGGCTGCAGGATGCGCTCGCCGAGCTCGGACTCGACGGCGACGCGCATCGGCGTGCGCGTTTGGGTGAGGTCGAGGTCGACCCCCCGCTGGACTGCGAGGTCGGCGCATGATGCTGCGGCCTCGACCGCGAGTTCGTAGGCATCGCTGGTTCCGTGGTACGAGCCGGCTTCGTGGCGGGCCGCGGCGACGAGGGCCTCGACCGTGCGCGTGAGCTGCACGGCATTGCGCTGGATGAGTTCGAGGGCGCGTCGATACTCGCTTGGCTTGCGCTCGCGGCGGAGCGCGAGCTCGGCCTCTGCCATGAGCCGCGAGAGCGGCGTGCGCAGCTCGTGTGAGAGCTCGGCCGAGAACCTCTGCTCGCGGCGGAGGCTCGCGGCGAGCCGGTCGAGCAAGCCGTTGAGCGTCGCGGCGAGCTCGCTCAGCTCGTCGTGTGGTTCGCCGAGCACGAAGCGCCGATCGAGATCGTGCTCGCTCCAGGCCGCGGCCTGCCGCGTCATCCGCACCACCGGCCTGAGCGACGCTGCAAGAAGCCAGCGAGCGGCGAGAGCGACGACGAGGAGTATGAGCGCGCCAAGAACGACAGACGCGATCAGTGCGAGCCGGCGTGTCTGCTCATAGGGGGCGAGAGAGACGCCGGCGACGACCGCGCCGATACGGCGCCCGCCCGAAATGATCGGGGCTGCGTAAAGCCGGATGTCCGCTGCAGGAACGTCGGCGTAGTGGGCGCTTCCGCCTGCCAGGGCGCGCGCCGTGGCGAAGATGCTGGCGCCGCTGCGCGGCCGCTCGAGCGCGGCTCCTCTCGAGAACACCCAGATGGAGGCGTCGGCGGCGGCGGCGTCGGGGGCCTCGCGCACCGTGACTCTTCCGTGCGCCGTCGTGAGCAGCGCGAGTTGGGCGGAGGCTCGAGTGCGGGCCAGGTCGCGCGATTCTCGGGTCAGTGTGTTCGCAAGGATGAGGTTGAAGCCGAGCACGAGCGCGGCCACCGCAACTCCGACGGTCGCCACCACGACCAGAAAGAGGCGGCCGCGAATACCGAGTCTGCTCACTCGATCCGGTAGCCCACGCCGTGAACGGTGGTGACCGCAGGGTTGCGCTGGAGCTGTCGCAGCTTGCGACGCAGGCGCGCGATATAGGCGTCGAGGGTGTTCTCGCGCACGATCGCCCCATGTGGCCAGCCCGCACGGACGAGGTCGCGCCTCCGGACTGCCTCTCCGGGGTTCGCGAGCAGTCGAGCGAGCAGCCGGAACTCTGTCGGCGTCAGCGGCACCTCCTGCGCGTCGTCACTGACCGAGTGCGTGACCGGGTCGAGCCGAAGCCCGGCCGCCTCGACCGCGCCGTTGGTGCCCGCCCGACGCAGGAGCGCACGCAGGCGCACGACAAGCTCGGCAAGCGCAAACGGCTTCGGCAGGTAGTCGTCGCCGCCGGCGTCGAAACCCGCGATCCGGTCGACGAGCGCATCGCGCGCGGTCAGGAAGAGCACCGGCGTCTGCACGCCGCGAGCCCTCAGCGCCTGGCAGACGTCGCGCCCGTCTGCGTCCGGTAGGCCGATGTCGACCACGAGCGCGTCTGGCTCGCCGTCCGCAACCCGGGCGAGCGCCGCCGCTCCGGTCGCGACCACCTGCACCGCGAAGCCCTCTTCCCGCAGACCGCGGCCGAGCAAGCTGCGCAACTCCGCGTCGTCCTCGACCACCAAGACGGTCTGTCCGAAGCTCACGGCCGAATTGTCGTCATTCCTCGCGGAGGATCGCACCGAGTGGCAGCCGGCGGATCAATAGCGCCGCGAGCGCGGCGGCGAGGAGGCTGCCGGCGACCGCGGCACCGCAGAGTCCGCCGAGGAATGCCCACGGCACGGCCAGCCGGTCCGGAGGCGGATCGAACACGTGCTGGAGCATCGCCACGAGCATCTCAGCGAGCAGCCAGCCGAGCAGGGCCGCAAGCGCAACCGCGGGGACGAGCACGAGCACCGCCTCGCTCCAGAGGAACGCGGCGGCGCGGCGCAGCGACGCGCCGAGCGCGGCCATCGTGGCGAGCTCCTGCCGGCGCTCGGCAAGACCCACCCCGACAAAAAGCGCCATCGCTGCTGCGGCGAGCACAAGCACGAACGCCTCCTCGATCCGGCTGATCCCACGTAGGTCGACGGTCGTGATCGAGGTGACCGTCTGCGCCGTTTGCCGGCGGATGTCCTTCACGCTGACCCCGAAGCGGCTCGTGGACGCGTCGACTCTGCGCGCGAGCACACGGGGGTCACCCGCGGCGCGCACGAAGACGACGTTCGGGCCGGAATCGTGCGTCACCTGCTGCAGGTACGCGAGATTCGTGACCATGAACGAATCCTTGGGCGCCGAAGGGAACTCCTGCACGATCCCGACGACGTGAAACGGCACGACCCGGAAGCGGCCGCTGCGGTTGTCGAGGACGCGCAGCCGCAGCAGCTCGCCGAGGTTGAGCGAGTAGTCGGTGATCGTCTCCTTCGAGACGAGGATTCCGTCGCGCCTCGTGCGAAGACGCGAGATCATCTGGTGCGCGCTGCCGCCGACGAAGTACGAATCGCGCAAGGTCGTCCCCCGAGTGAGCGTTGCCGGATCGATCCCGAAGGTGTCCTGCAAGTCCGGGCCGACGTATGCGTAAGAGTGGTCGACCGCGGAGACGCCGGCGACATCCGGCAGGCGTGACACGCGCTGGACGAGGCCGTGCCGTACGACAGCGCCGGGCGGCGCGATGGCGACAACGTCGGCACCGAGTGTGAGCTGTGCATCGACGCGCGCCTGCTGGTCGTAGGTCGCCGTGAAGATGCCGAGGTCGACTCCGAACGCGAGCAGCAGGCCGAGCACGAGTAGGCCGCGGTTGAGCGCCGCGCCGCGCCGGCCCGCGCTCGCGAGCAGGAAGCCGAGCGGTGTGGTCGCCCGCCCCCCGGCGGTTCGCGCGGCGAGCCACGCTACCGCCCGTCCGCGGAGGCGCAAAAGCAGAAGGGCCGCGCCGAGCCAGAGCAACGCCGGCGCCAGAAACATGTAGACCGACAACGAGAGCGTCGGGTTCGAGTCCGGGTTGACGACCGCGGAGAAGCCCGTCCGTGCGGTGAGCCAGTAGACGAGCCCTGCCACCCCGAGCGCGACGATGTCGAGATACAGCCGCTGCCAGAGGGGCGTCCCGCTGCGGCGCACGCTGCGCCGGCTCTCGGCGACGGTGCCCCGGAAGGCGACGAGTCCCGCGCCGACGCGCGCTGCGGCCGCGCCGCCCGCGGCGAGGCCGGCGCAGAGCCCGAAGGTAGCGAGCACCCGTCCGCTTCCGACTCCGCCGCCGGTGCCGGCGAGGCGGACGGCGGCGAGCGCGACGGCGGTGCCGATCGCGCCGGCCACGACGCCGAGCACGAGGCTCTCCAACAGCGCAAGCCAGACGAGATCGCGCCGACGCGCGCCGCGCGCGCGCAGCAGGGCGAGGTTGCGACGGTCGCGGTCGGCCGTTCCCAGTGCGGCGAGATAAGCGAGGCCGAGGGCGACCAGAGCGCCGGGGACCGCGAGCATGATGTACAGCGTCTGCGCGTATAGGGCGTCGCCGGCAGCTGAGTTGAGGTTGTCTGCGAGGTTGTCGACGAAGACGACCTGGCCGGGCAAGGTCCGCTCGACGCGGTTGCGCAGCTGCGTCGCTTGTTGCAATGCATGTGCCGGGGTTCCCGTCAGCGCGGCGGGGTCGACCTGCGCCTGCACCTGCCACTGCGCCCCGCTCTGCGAGCCCGGCACCGCGGATGCACCGGCGGCGGCGTTGATCGCCGGCACTGACGGCGCGACCTTGGCCGCGAACGTTGCGAGGGGAAGGATCGCGATGTCGGCCGGTGGTTGCGCCGGCGCCGGGCCGAGTAGCGGGTTCAGCGGCTGGAAGAGCACGTCGGGTGCGGTCACGAGCGCGATGCCGCTGACGCGGAAGCGCAGCGGTCTCGCACCGGGGCGTGGCGTCAGCGCCACGGTGTCGCCTGGTTGCACCTGCAGCGTCGCCGCGAGTTGCTGGTCGAAGACGATCTCTCCCCGTCGCAGCGAGCCGCGAAGGAACCGGAAGGTGTCGATGTGGGCCAAATAGCCGGGGGGGACAGCGACGATGGAGCCTGCGCCCGAGCGAATCGAGCCGACGCTCGGTGAGACGTGCTCGATCCCGGCGAACGGCGCGGTCGCGGTGGGGACCGCTTCGGCGACGCGAGGCTGCCGCGCGACCCGGTGCGCGACGGCCGTCGCCGCGCGGCCGCTACCGACCGGTCCCTGCCAGTCGAGCGGGACGCTGCGCACCGCGCTACCGGTCATCGTGCCGAGCGAGTGCCCCACGAAGAGCACCATCGCGGCGAGCATTCCGACAGCCGCGGCAAGCGTCATCACGCGTAGAGCGGTCCGGCCGGGCGCGCGCACGAGCTCCACGAGCGCAAGCGGCGCCGCGATCCTCACCCGCTCTCCTCGCTGAGGATGGTTCCATCCTCCAACTCGACCGCACGATCGAGTCGCGCTGCGACGTCGGCGTCGTGCGTCGCGACGACGAGGGCGAACCCGAACTCGCGTTGCAGCGCATCGATCAAGTCGAGTACACGCTCGCCCGTGTCGGAGTCGAGGTGACCGGTCGGCTCGTCGCAGAGCATCAGCTCCGGCTGCTGGGCAAGCGCGCGCGCGATCGCGACGCGCTGGGCCTCGCCGCCCGAGAGCTCCGCCGGCAGATTGTCCGCGCTCGCCGAGAGCCCGACGAGTCTGAGGAGATCGTCCGGCGCGATGCCTGATCCGCCCGCGAGCTGCGCAGCGAACGAAATGTTCTCGAACGCCGTGAAATGCGGCAGCAGGTTCGCGCCCTGGAACACGTAGGCGATCCCGTTCGCGCGCACCGCGCTTCGCGCGGCGCGGTCGAGCGAGGCGAGCGGGCGACCCTGCCACTCCACGATGCCGCCGCTGGGCTCAACGAGCCCGCCGAGCACGTGCAGCAGCGTCGTCTTGCCGGAGCCGGAGCGACCGAGCAGCGCGACCCCTTCACGCGGACGGATCTCGAGCGTGACGCCGTCGAGTGCGCGGACGGCGGACTCGGCCTCGCCGTACATAACCTCCACGTCGCGGCAAGCAGCGATTGTCTCGCGCGCGGTCTGCGTCGTCGTCATGCTGCCACTCGCCCGTCGCGGATCTCGATTACGCGGTCGACGGCATCGGCGACGCGCGGCGAGTGCGTGACGACGACGACAGTGCTGCCGAAATCGTCGCGTAGGCGGCGCAACGCGTGCAGCACGACCTCCTCGTTGCGCGCGTCCAGCTCCGCGGTTGGCTCGTCGGCGAGCACGAGCGGCGCCTCGCGGGCAGCTGCCGCGGCGATCGCGACCCGCTGCTGCTCGCCACCGGAGAGCGAGCCGGCACGCTGCCGCTCCCGCTTCTGCAGGTCGAACTCGTCGAGCGTGCGCTCCGCAGCACCACGAACGTCGCTGCGGCCCGCGAGTCGCAGCCCAAGCAACACGTTCTCGCGCGCGCTCAGATCCGGCCACAGATTGCCGCTCTGGAAGACGAGCGCGACATCGCCTGCCCGATAGGCGGCAAGCTCTGCCTCACCGAGCCGGGCGAGCGAGCGCCCGAACACGACCACGTCACCGGCAGAGGCCTCCTCGAGACCGGCGGCGAGATGCAGTGCCGTGCTCTTCCCGGAGCCCGACGGTCCGAACAGCGCGACGAGCTCGCCGGGCTCGATGCGCAGGTCGAGGCCGCGCAGCGCCACCGTCTCCGCGGGGCCTGACCTGAAGATGCGAAAGACGTCGTGGAACTCCAGTGCACCGAAGGTGACGTCGGTCCGACGTTCCGGCTCGCGGTAGAGGCTCCTCAGCTCCACCGGAAGCTCTCGCTGATCAACCGGTAGGCATCGACGTTGTCGACACCGACCGGGGCGCCGAGATCGAGCACGGCGCGCCGGCCCTGCTTCCGGACGTAGTAGCGGTCGACCGACAGCGTGACGCGCTTGCCCGTTACCGGGTTCGGGGCGCTCACCGTCCGGTACACGACCTTGAACGCGGGCCGGCCGGAGAGCGTCATCGCCTGCGGCGGGCTCTGCACCCGCGCACCCTTCAGCGCGCGCAGGTCGGCCTGCACGCTTGCCCGCGTCCACGCAGCGCCGGAAGAGACAACCGCGCGGATGACGTTGTTCTTGTCCCGGAAGGAGACCCTGTTGCCCGATCCCTGCTGCGCCCACCCCTCCGGGTACTTCATCGAATAGCCGGCGGGTACGTCCCGGAAGACGAGGAACACCTGGTTGTCGGGGATATCCCCCGCCGCGGTCGCGTTCGCCTCCGCCTGCAGCGCACCCGCACCGCTTGTCGTCGTTGCGGCTGCGGTCGTCGCCGGCGGGGCTGTCGTCGTCGCCGCGCCGGAACGGCCGCCGGATCCGCACCCGGCGCCGACGACGCTCATGGTGACGGCGAGGAAGAGCGAAGCGGACAACCGCATGACGGGGATGATCCGCGCCGACTGCTGAACGCCGCCTGAACGACAGCCGCGGCCACGCGCGCGCGACCTCATGCTCATGTGGGAGGCATGAGGATCACTCTGGGAAAGGCGCGCTGATCGCCTCATGAATCCGGCGATCCCTCAGGTAGAGCCGAGTCTCCCGAGAGGGCGTTGCGACAGCGGCTCTCTCAGCTGTATGGCGGGTTGAGCGGGAGGATGACTGGGGGTCGCGGTTTCTGGTCGAAGTCGAAGTCGTTTGCGAGGTTGCCAAGGATGCGTGCGCTCTCGCGAACATCGGGACGGGGGTCGGGGCGGCCGTCGGTGCGAGGGTTGATGCGTTGGCCGTGTAGGAAGTCGTCTTCGATGAACTTCAGGTAGGCGTCCTGGCTGAGGACTTGGTGGTCGATGTAGCCGTGTTTGGCGTAGGGGCTGATCACGAGTGCGGGCACACGGAGGCCGTAGCCTTGGCCGTCGACGACGGGTGGCTTGACGTGGTCGTAGAAGCCGCCCCAATCGTCCCAGCACAGGAAGATGGCGGTCGAGTTCCAGTCGGGGCTGCGCATGATCGTGTTGATCAGGCCGGTGACATACGCCTGGCCTGCTGTGATCAGGGCCGGCGGGTGGTCGCTCACCGCCTGCGCAGGTGTGATCCATGAGACGGAAGGGAGCGTCCCGTCTTCCGCTTGCTTGTAGAAGTCGGTCAGCGGGTGGATGTCGGAGAGTTGCTGGTCTCGCCGTACCGTGTCGAAGTACGGCAGTGGGTTCCAGATGCCGGGCGTGGTCGCGTTCTGCGGCACAGGCGCGCAGAACATGGCGTTGTCGGTGCAGTCGGGCTGGGACCCCTTGGCCACGTAGTACCCCCAGGTGATGTGGTACTTGTGGAGGAGCCAGGTGAGGTCGGTCCAGGCGTAGTCCGGCACGGTGCCGTGGGTGTTGCCGGGTGTGTCAGGCGGCCGGCCGACCTTCTGGACGGCGGGGTGGCAGCTCATCGGGTCGCCCTTGTGGGTGCACCTCGCTGACCAGCCGGAGACTAGGTAGAGGTGCTCGGGGAGGCTCCAGGACGCGTCCGATTGGAACATGTGATCCTGGAGGGCGAAGTGGCTCGCATAGTCCCAGTAGTTCGGGATCTCGCGCCAATCGTGATAGCCCATCACGTCCGATGGGCGCGGCCCGGCCGAGCAGTAAGGAGCGTCGGGATAGTGCGTGCATGTCAGTCGTCTGCCGAGAAGCGCCTGCGGAACGAATCCGTTCATCTTGTTGTCGTTGACGTCGGCATTCGCGTTGCCGTGTCCGTGCGGGCCGCCGCTGTTGCGATCCGCAGTGTCGTGGTAGGGATGGACGCAGCGGTGATGCAGAGGATCCGGGACGCACGGCAACTTGCCCGGATGACCGGCGAGGCCGGGGATCCCGTCGGCGCCCGGATAGGTGCCGAAATAGGAGTCGAAGGAGCGGTTCTCCTGCATGATGATCACCACATGTCGGATCCTGTGGATCCCGGCCGGTGTCCCGTCCGCCAACGAGCTCCCCTGCGACGCGATCGCGTCGCGCCGCTCTCCGGGCCACCGAGTCGACGTGAGCAGTAGTCCGATCAACGCCGCTGCGGCAAGACCCGCCAGGAGGACACGTCTCAAAGCCCGCGCACGTTAAGCCGCCTTCTTGAGAGCAGGGTGAAAATCAGAAGACCGCCAATCTGCCGCCGCGACGTACCAATTCCGCTAGGCGGTGCGGAACGAGCGGACTACTGTGCCGAGCCCGACCACGATCACGGTCAGCAAGACCAGTGTGATCGCCACTCGCGTGAATGCCCTGCCGAGGCGCCGCCGGCGGAAGGCAATCAGTGAGAGCGAACCGATGAAGGTAAGGATCGCTCCTACGGCAAGCTGCCACCAGACGAACGCTGGTGCTGGTGAGAGGTCGATGTCGACGATCGGCGCCAGCACGGAGCCGTTTCGAAGCCTGAGTGGCTGAGCCAGCACGGCGGCGGCGTGCGCCTCGGCGAAGTACCCGCTGCGCACCAGCGAGCGCAGTACTTCTGTCTGTCGGGCTCGCCCGAGTTCCGGGTTGCGCAGTGGGTCGTAGACGGAGGGCGCTTGGATCAGACCCGCGAGCATCGTCGCTTGCGCCGGATCGAGCGAGCGCGCTGGGAGTCCGAAATACCGTTCCGCTGCCGCTTGTACGCCGTATGCCTGCTCGCCGAAGTAGGCGCTGTTGAGGTAAGCGGCGAGGATCGTCGCCTTGCTGTAGCGATTCTCGAGCTTGACCGCCACGGCGGCGTCTTCGAGCTTGCGCCATGGGTTGTGATCGTTCCCGCCGAGGTAGAGGACCTTGGCGAGCTGCTCGGTGATCGTGCTCGCCCCCTGGGCCAGAGAAAGGTGCGTGATGTCGTAGGGCAGCGCGCGAAGCACGCCGATGACGTCGATTCCGTGGTGGCGGTAGAAGCGTTCGTCCTCGGTCGCAACCACCGCGTGCTGCAGGATCAGCGGCATCTTGCTGAGCGGTATCGCCCTTCCGCCCGTGCCGCGCAGGCGCGCCTCGACCCGGTGGCCAAGTGCGGAAGGAGATGGGCTTGCAAACCACGCAGCTCCGCCCAAAGCCGCACACGCCACCACCACTGCTGCCAAGGCAGCGTAGAGCCTTCCCCGACTCGTTGCCAGCAGACGTCGCATCCTCACCGGCTCGGTGCTTGGTGACCGACGGCCAGCGTGACGGCCGCGCGACCCGGACCGCGTCCACGCATTGGTCCATCTCAGCACTCGACGATGAGAGGGTGCCTACTCCCGCAACACCGTTCGGCTCATCACCCGTTCACGCCCTCTCGAAAGAGTTCGGTTGTGATCAGCCATCTGTACTCCCGTGCTTGTTTCAAGGAGGTGCGGATCGAGCTACTCGAGGACGAGGCCGCGGTTGCCTTCGCGCGCCGGCCGCAGCTCGCCGCCGCCCGGGTCAGCGTTCGGTGAGCTCGGCGCGCTCGCTGATCATCTTGTCCGCGGCGGCCGTCGTTGCCGTCATCTTTGCGGATCTCCTCGCTCCCACCCCAGTCCTCGTCGGGGTGTTCGCGCTGGCAATCGTCTGCGTTGCAGGCGCCTATCTCCGGGGGATGCAGGGTGGCCGATGAGCCTGACCTCGCGCCGCCCGCACGAAGCCACCGCCGGCACGCGCTCCGCTTGCGGTGGTTGATTCCAATCGTCGTGCTCGCGTGTCTGTCGCCGGCGATCTACTCCTGGACGAGGATGGCCATGCTGCCGTCGAGCTTGCCGCTCAGCGTCCGCACCGTCGAATGGCTGCGGATGCACCACTTCAACTGGCTCGTCGACGGGGCCGAGCACGTCTACTACACGTGGAGGGCCCCGCAGAAGGGCGGCCCGCAGCTTAAGACGCTGCCCGCCGTCGGGCTCCGCACGCCGCACAAGAGGGCCAAGGCACCCGCACCGGCCGAGCCCTGGCCTTACCGGATCAAGCCTGTCTTCGCCCATGCGCTGGCCGGTGAGGGAGCCTGGAAGCCGACCGGACCCGCGCTCGGCGGAAAGCCCCCCGTCCTGGTGACCACGTTTCGCACAGAACGCGCTTACCCGCGGATCGTCGCCTACGTTGCGTGGTTCGACCACACTCGCACCGCGCTCGCCTACTACCCCGGCCGGTACGAGCCGCCCAGCGCGTCGCTGCGTGGGCCTGCCGAGGTCCCGTACGACCAGCGCTGGCGGCTCCTCGCGACGTTCAACAGCGGGTTCATCTACCAGGACGGGCTCAATGGCGACGCACTGAACGGCCACACGAACGAGCCGCTCAAGCAGGGGCTGGCGACGCTCGTCGCCTACAAGGATGGACGAGTCAACGTCGTCGGCTGGGACGGTGGCACGGATCCCGGCCCGGCAATCGCGTGGGCGCGGCAGAGCCTGCCACTAATCATCAACCACGGCCGTCTCAGCCCCAAGCTCAACGACAGCACTGCCTGGGGCTACACGCTCGGCAACGCCGTTCGCGTCTGGCGCACTGGTGTCGGCATCGATCGCAACGGCAACGTCATCTACGCCGCGGCCAACGACCAGACCGTCACCACGCTTGCCCGCATCCTCCGGCGGGCAGGAGCGATGCGCGCGATGGAGCTCGACATCAACCCCGAGTGGCCGACCCTGATCACCTATCGCCACCGCGACGGTCTGATCCCCACAAGAGTTGTCCCGAACTACCAACAGCCCGCCACCCGCTACCTCGTCCCGGACGATCGCGACTTCTTCGCCGTCTACAAGCGCCTACCCGGAGCGATTGCCGTCCCGCTCAGGTAGCCCTGACTCCGTGGCTCGCTCGCTTTTCGTCGTCCTTGGTTGCGCTTTGGCTCTCGGTGCCAGTGGAAGCAGTGGCGCTTCTGCCTTGGCGCAGCCGGCCCGGCAAGCCACGATCGGCTTGCGCGTCTTCCACTTCGTGGACCGAAGCAGGACGGCGAGGTTCCGAAACGGAACGAGCGGCCCCCGCAGGCTTACCACCTACGTCCGCTATCCCACCACAGGACGGGCACCGTTCCCGCTCGTCGTCTTCTGCCACGGTTTCGACCTGGTGCCGAGAACCTACGAGCGGCTGCTCGACGCGTGGACGCGAGCCGGGTATGTCGTCGCCGCGCCCGTCTTCCCGGTCGAGAACGCGGACGCACCCGGCGGCGCGGACGAAGCCGACCTCGTCAACCAGCCGGAGGACGTCAGTTTTGTGATCAGCCAGTTGCTCAGCGCGGACCGCAGACCTCAGGGTCGCCTCCACGGTCTGATCGATCGAGACCAGATCGCCGTCGCGGGACACTCTGACGGCGGCGAAACCGCCTTCGCGGTCGCCTACGAACGCCGCTACCTCGACTGGCGAGTTCGTCTCGCCCTCGTCCTCTCCGGCGCCCGCCTACCCCCCGAGCCGCTCATCCCACGCCACGCGAGCCCGCCGCTGCTCGCCGCCCAAGGCAGCGCCGACCCGATCAACCCAGCCCGTGTCACCCGCGAACTCTTCCTCGCCGCTGCCAGACCGAAGTACATGCTCACACTCCTGGGCTCCGGGCACCTGCCGCCGTACACGGACGACCGACGCCGGCTCGCGGTCGTCGAACGGGTGACCGTCGCGTTCCTCGACCACTACTTCAAAGGCGCGCCGCTTCGCCGGCTGCTCGCGGCCGGGAGAGCTCCCGGGCTTGCGCGCCTGACGAGCCGGCCCTAGCGCGGCGGGCGGGCGCTGATGCGCGGCCGTTAGTTCGTTGTACCTCCGCTAGTTCGTTGTACCTCCGCCGGTCGGACACGTCGGCGCACCACCGGCGAAGGCGTCGAGCAGGCTACTCGGATCGACGTCGAATGCGATGCTGACGGTGGCCGCCGCGCGCGTTCGCAGCCGAAGCATCCCGCCGCGCGCGCGGGAAAGGCAGCCGGTGGACGCATGCCAGTACGGTGACCAGCGGATGGCCACGCGGTACGTTCCGCCCTGTGTGACGCGGACGAGTAGGAGGGACTCCTGCACCGCGAGCACTTCGGGCCGGCCGGGCCCGGTCATGATCGCTTGCGGGCGCGGCACGGTGTAGATCGCGATCTCCGGCGACTCCCAGACGCGGCGGAGTCCGGCGCGGCCGCTCCGCACGAGTACTGCCTCCTGGCGCGAGCTGTAGTCCGGAGGCGAGCGTGTGAGGACGACATAGGCCACCCCGAGCTCCCGCAACCAGCGGACGTAAGCCGCCGGCCTGAGGTGTCGGTAGAGGAGGGCGTCGAAGGGAAAGTCGTCCTGTCGGAACCAGCCGCGCACGAGCGGGATGCCGGATTCGGCGAGGTAGAAGGCTGGCCAGTGCTCGGCCGTGTCGACCGCCTCGACGCGGTAGCCGGGTTGGAGATGCGCGTGGAGATAGGCGAGGGGTGCCCGCCAGACCGTCGCATGGGCGGTGACATCGGCCTCGCCGCGCGCCAGGCCCGCCGCGAGGGGCGTCACGTTCCAGGCGAGGGCGAGCATCAGGACTGGGAGTACGAGTGGCAGCGGCCGCCAGCGGCGGAGCGCGACGATGAGCAGCGCGAGCGGCAGCGCGACGTAGCGGAGCCTTGCGATGTTTTCCCCGAGGCCCGACGGCACGAGGTAGACGGCCGCGATCGCGACTGCGTACGCGGCGAAGACATATCGCAGGACGCGCGCGTCCTTGACCGGCCACGTGCCGGCGAGGCCAAGGACACAGAAGCCGAGCGCCATCGCCGCCTCGACGGCGGAGAACGGATAACGACCTGTGCCGGGAAAGACCCGCAGCAGGACGAGCTCGATCGCGACTGCGATGACGAGGGCGAGCGCCGGCACCGCCGCCTCTCGCGCCGCGCCGCGCCGCGCCAGGGCGACTCCTGCGACCACGATGACGAGGAACATGAGCGCGACCGGGCTCGCGGCCAGCGTCAGCAGCGTCAGCGTGGCGAAACGCCATCGGTGGCCTGCCTGCAGCGCCCACAGCCCGAGCAGAGCCAGGGCGACCCCGAGCGCGAAGGGAAACGCACCGGAGAGCAAGAAGCCCGCCCACACGACCGCGAAGCTACGGCTCGACCAGCGCGCGACCGGTCCCCACTCCCGGGCTGCGATGACCGCGAAACCGAGCGCCGCGACCGAGACCGTCGCCACGGCAAGCACACGAATCCCGAGCAGCACCGCGAGCGGGTAGTAAAGGATGCTGTAGTCGACAAAGCTGTAGCGGCCGGCGTACCAGAAGTTGTCCCAGAGCATGAAGCCGTGCCGCAGGAAAAGCGTCCGCTGGTAGGCGTGCGCGGCGAAGTCTGTCCCGGGCGGTCCGAGCCAGACCAGCAGCGCGGCCAGCGCCGCCGCCAGCGCTGTACAGAGCAGGACCTCGCGGGACACCACTGGGCGCCACCACATTGGCGCGAAGCGTACGCCCGCCTACATGAGAGCAGCGGTAGCCGCGACGGAGCGAGGTCGGCGGGGCACAGGAGTAGCGCGACGAGGTAGGTCTTTCATCAAGCGCTAACTGTCGGAATCTAGCCTGGCCCCCGTGCTGCGCCTGCAACGGCATCGGCTTGGTCCGCGCGTCTACTTCTGCGGCTTGCGGATCCACGAGTTTGCGCTGGGATTCGGCGTCCTCGCGGTCCTCCTCGTCGGCGGTTTCGCCGGACTATGGGAAATGACGCGTCGTACCGAAGCCGCAGCCCTTTTCGGCACGTGGCTCATAGGGAAGGACTGGCGCGACCTCTTTCCGTCGAAGCGGGACACCGCGTCCTGGAGCCTCCTGCCGCACCGGGTGCCGCGCGACTAGACCTACGAGCCCTCGCCTGGGCCAGTCTTCGGGAATGACGCCTGGCCCATCGCGGGTTCAATAGCTGCCCCATGTTGCCGTCGTTCCCCTGGCTGAGCGTGATGACGGGCGTTCGATCGTCATTCAGCGGAGCAGGCATCCCGTGAATCAGCAGCTATTCCTTCCGCTTCTCGCGCTCGGGCTGCTGACGTCTGTCACCCCGTGGGGGATCGTCGCCGTGATCGTCCTGCTCAGCGCGGAGTCCCGCCCGAGAGGGGCGATCGCTTTCGTTGCCGGCTGGGTCGCGTCGATCCTGGTCATTGGCGGGCTGATCATCGGCCTGTACAAGGGCGCGGGCTCGAAGCCCGGCTCATCGGCTGCGAACGCGATGCTCGGCGTCCAGTTCGCGCTCGGAGTCCTGCTCCTCGCCACGGCAGCCAGGAAATGGAGTAGGCGGGTCGCGGCCGACCCGAGCGCCGAGCCGAAGTGGCTGAGAGCGCTCGACCGGATGCGGCCGATCGTTGCGTTCGGCCTCGGAATGTTCTGGGTGAACCTCGTATTCGTCGTCGCCGCGGCTATTGCCGTCGCCGACGCGGATCTGAGCCGGACAGACGCGGCCCTCGCTTATCTCTTCTACGCGTTGCTTGCGACGCTCGGGGTGGCGGCGATCCTCGCCATCTACTACGCCAACCAAGCGCGGGCACAAGAGCGACTCGCCGGAATGCGCTCCTGGGTGACCCGGAACAACGTCGTCGTCGTGTCGGCCATGATCGCAGCGGTTGGCCTCGCGTTCATCGTCCGCGGACTGATCGGGCTCGCGACGTAGCCGCCTCCCTCGGTCTGGCGAGCGAGGAGCAGCGCAGCACTGACCGCGCGTCGGGCCGCAGCGCCCTGGCCTGGGCCAGTGTTCAGGAATGAGCCCTGACCGCAACTAGGTATCAATCGAGCGTGCACACCGAGGGCTAGGCCGGGAACGTGCTTCCTCTGAGTTCCACGCATGGGCAAGTGCAACCTGGAGGCCTGTACGCATTCTGTTTGGACACCTAACCACTCGGTGCTAGCAGCCGTCCGAGCATGTGTCTAAGGAGATTCGTGATGAGCGGCGACGAGACGGTGAGAGTCGAGAAGTTCAAGATCGAGCGGTTCATGGCGCTGGGCCTCGGCCGCTATGAGGCGATCAGGGCGGTTGAAGACGCGG
>Ga0164309_10000731_pt1 | contig 17170 bp, 14 predicted proteins | sample Whisoiple_247_MG_FD_109984 | JGI IMG/M metagenome (GOLD analysis project Ga0164309, IMG submission 109984) | Soil microbial communities amended with fresh organic matter from upstate New York, USA - Whitman soil sample_247_MG | ecosystem: Environmental > Terrestrial > Soil > Unclassified >...
CCAACGGCAGCATCGTCACGGTCTTGTACAATTCCGGCGCCGCGAAGTCGTATTTGGTCGCGGTCGGCGGCAAGAAGCTGCAGTTCCAGATGCCGAGCGCCGGCTGGGCAACGATCATGAAGTAATGGTCGAGGCCAGCGCGCGATTTGTCGACGGGCCACCCCGTTCGGCCGAATCGAGACTATTGCGCGATGCAATGCTGCTGCATCGTGGCCCAGATTGCTCCGGCGGTGGCTCGTGCACCTGAGTCGGTTGGATTGAGCTGGTCGGCTTGCACGTATTCGGCGTAGTGGCCGTCAAAGACCGGTCGCAGATCGAGCCAATGACACGGCAACGGCGCGTTCTCGCACGCGCTCTGAATCAAGGGCCTCAGCGCGTCGACTCGTGCCTTCACGTTTGCATCCCCCGCGTCGGGATAGAACGCGTATACGACGTGTTCCACGTTGTCCGTGGCCATTTTCGAAAAGAGCGTCTGTGCGGCGGCCGCTGCGGCCGTAACCACCGCGCAACTCGCGTTGGCGCTGTCGCATGATCCGAGCAGTGCGTCCGCACCGCCACCATTCATGATAACGACCTTGACCTCGGCTTCGGAGAAACCGCTAGTAAATTGGTCTTCGATGCCGTTACCGCTCAACGCTAGGGCATTGGCGAGCAAACTCGAGCGGTCCCGATAGCGTTCGCCTACGGAAACCGCACCTGCATCGCGAGCCAAGTTCTCGAGGTAAGCCGTGATCTGGTGCGTCGTCGCGAAAAAGCTATCGCCGATGACCAACACCTGATTGGCCGACACGGTTCCGCGGTCGCAGCTGCTGGCGACGCCACCCGTGCCGCCGTCGCCGCTTGCGCCCGCCTCGCCGACACTAACCGTCGCCCCGCCTGCGCTATCGGAGCCACCCGCACCACCGCTCGCGACGGAGCCCGCACGACAGACTCCTTGCTCGCAACGATGGGCGCGAGAAACCACTGCGCAATCCGCGTCGACCACGCACGAGACCTCGCAGACCCCTGGCGCTGGCGCTTTGACGTCATCAGTCACGCATCCCGGCACGCACTGCGCGGTCGGCAGCGCCTCACAAGCGGCACGCTCAGCGCACGGAAGCGTGCACACTCCGCACACGCACGTCAGCTGGTCGCCGCAGGAATGCGTGCCGGGGATACACCGAGTCAAAAAGTGGGTTTCGCCACCAGTCGGGTCCGTGCTTTCTCGGGTGCAGCTGAACACCAAAGCCAGCGCGGCGAGCAGGATGGCGACCTGGCTCTTCGCCCTGCTACGCATGATCTTCGTTGTCACCGTCTTCATGAAACAAGCATTGCCCCGCGTAGATCACGACCCGGGTATGGACTGGCGGAACCGGCTGATCCCCGTTGAACTTCGCCACACGCTCCCGCATGTCCGTGAGCGTGCTGCGCAGGCGACCCAGTGTGCCAAAAACCTCCTCTTCCATCGGATGTCCCGGCCAAACATCGATGGTGTAGGTGCCTCCACCCACGCGATCGTCGAGCGCGGTGGCGCGGTTCTCGTTCAAGCGGCTGAGGACAGTGGTGACGAGCGCCTTGAAATGATCGAAGACCGCCGCCTCCCATCCCACCGCGGCTCCGAGCGGAACGACGAGCGCCTGCGCGCTGTAGCGCGTAACGCCATCGGTTTCGGCTTGTTGGATGCGGCCATCAGCAAGTAGGTGCTGGATCGTTCCTTCGAGCGTCGCCACCTCTGTCTGCGCTCGCAGTGCGAGCTCTTGCAGAGTCATCGGTCCTTCGCGATACATGAGCGAGATCATCAACTCTTCCGCACCCTCCGCGCCGAGCTTGCGCTGCAGTAACGCGAGCTCCTCGTCGGAAGCGGCGCGGTAGGACGGATTCGAGCCGGCGCCGGTCCAAAACACGAGTTGGCTGTCACACAGGTCGCGAATGACGGAACGGATTTGTGCTTCGTCGTCGCGCGGGAAGCGCTTGAGGATGTCACGTCGAGTGACCACCCGTTGAGATTTGATGTGCTCGAGGACGACCTCCCAGAGCGATCGCCCGCGCTCCGTCGAGCTTTCGCTGAGGCGCTGGATCTTGCGTCGATAGGTCCGAAGTCCCAGGCCGAACATGTCGGCGCTTACTTTTCGGCTGATGCCCTGGCGCTCGATCTCACGGACGAGCTCGATGAACACCTGATCGGCGATCTGCGCAAGTGGCGCGCGAACGCCTCTCGAGGTGGCCAGCTGCGCGATCAAAATCGTGGTTTGACGCACGATCGCGTGGATCAGGAGCTCGATGGTCATCTTGCGGCAGAGTTGCAGTTAAGCACTGCGCACGCTCACGGGGTAGGGGACCAGTTTGTCCCCCCTTCCATGTGGGCGACTCGGTCGAGCCAAGTCTACTCGGCGATCACGAATGCGCTGCCGCGCGCCCGGATTCGCGTCGCTCTTGAGTCCCCTTCAGCATGCGTTGAGTCTCGAGCCTCAATTCTTCGCGTGCTTTGCGGAGGCGCGAATAGACGGTAAACAGTGGGATCGACAACGTGGCCGCCACTTCGGTCACCGGGACGCGATCGAGTTCATGCATCACGAGCACGGTGCGTCTCGCTACGGGAATTCGCTTCAGCGCGGCCTGCACGAGCGCTTGGGTTTGCTTATTGCTGAGTGCCTCTTCGGGACCGGGCCCATCGTCACCCAACTCGATGTTTCCGAACGCGACTTCTCTCGCGCGCTTGCGCTGGTTGGCGAGCGCGATGCGAACGGCAACGCCGAACAAGTACGGTCGCAGAGGGCGGCTCTGGTCGAACTCCGACCAGCGACGATGAAGCACCAAGAACACTTCTTGAGCCAGATCGTCCACTTCGGACTGCTCGGTGCCAAGGCGACGCAATGTCCGCTGCACGTACTCAAACTCGGCGCGAAAGCCCCTGCCGGAGCGCACTACGCTCGAAAGGATCGTTGGTTCGGATAGCATCGCGTTCATCACTTGGCCTACTCAGCCAACGGGCGAAAAATCGCCGATGGCGCCGAGAGCGGTGTCCAGTCATCGAATGCAATGTGGCCACCCCGCCAATCCCGTCGAGCAAACGCTGTCGCCGTTTCAGCGGCGCTGCTTATCGATCGACGCTACAAAAGAACGACAAACCTCTATCGGTGACGACCATCTGCGCCGTAGCAACGAGCTGGATACACCTTCACGAACCAGCAATAGCGGCAACGACCGATTTCCGTCTAACAATCGACATGCGCAACCAAGACCTCGGAAAAGATGCCGGTTCGAGCTCCGCAGGTCGAAGCACGTGAGCCGGCCGATTGATCATGCAGGGGCGTGTAAGGAAAATCAGGACTTCCCCGCGCGGCCAGTGCCGAGGCACAGTGGGCGCTGTCGGTAACCGATGCTAGTCATCAGTTGTCGCGATTTATTTCGCCGCGTCGCGGAAGCGCCAGGTCCCCTTCCTGGCCACACGCAGTGGTCATCCCCTCCAACAACCTCGAGAATAGCCGTGGGTCCGCGGGTGTCAGATAGAGGGCAGTGCTCCAAGAAGCGAAGCCAGAGCTCGGCTGTTGCGTTCCTGTGCCAAGGCGCGTGGCTGGGTTCGATCTTGGGCGCACTGGCAGTTCTCAGCTCTTGCACGCCGAAGAAGATGAATGTTGGTGTGTGGGAGTGCCCGGCTGCACGCGACGCGGACGGAGGAGCCGCCGGGGCTCCCGACAAAGGAGCCCCGGTGACCGTGCCGTGGTCGACTGGCTTCGAGGATGGATTTTGCGACTACCCGAGCTTAGACGGAGCCGGCTATTGCTATGGCGATGAACCGTACTTGCTCGTGACCGAGCCGCGCCGTCCCGGCGGCGGGAACTTGGTTGCCGAATTCAAGGTGATCGGAGGTGGCTGGAACCAAACGCGATGCGTGCGCCAAGGAGCTTTCCCTGAGTCGGCCTATTATGGCGCGTACTACTTCATTCCAGAGGCTCTTCAGAACGCCCAGGAGGATTGGAACCTGTTCCACTTTCAAGGGGGGCAGGTCGACGACATGACGTTGAAAGGTTTTTGGGACGTCTCTCTGACCGAGATTGGCGACTCGGGCGAATGGCAACTGGTGGTCAAGGACCCCCTGGCTCAGCCCGGCACGCTCCTCGTTTACGGCGCCGACGCTCCCAAACCAGTTCCGATTGGCAAATGGTTTCACATTGAGCTTTTTCTCAAGCGCGCTGCCGACGCAACCGGCAAGGTCACTCTGTATCAAGACGGCGAGAAGCTTCTCGATAAGTCGAACCTGAAGTCCAACGCTTCGCCCTTTACGCAATGGTACGTGGGTGATTGGGCCGCGAACGCGACGCCGGCCGATTCCAGCCTGTACGTCGACGACATCACGATCAGCGCGAACCCCACGATTGCGACCCCGTGAACGGATGCAAGCGCTGAGGCAATTCGCGGCCGTCTTGCTGTGTGCCTCGGGCATGGTCTATTCGGCTCGCGCCGACGCACAAACCGCAGCTCCAATCGAGCTGAAATGGACGGCGCTCGACGGCTGTCCGAGCGAGGCCACTGTCTTAGCGCGCGTACATAAGATCGCGGGCACGACCCGAGCAACGGCCAACACACTACGAGCGGACGCCTCGGTGACGCAGCCGAGTGACGGCTTGTTCCGGCTGCGTCTCGAGATTCACTACGGCAACCTCGCCGCGGTACGAAACATCGAGGGCAAATCCTGCAAGGATCTGGCGGGCGCTGCAGCAGTCGCGCTGGCGTTGCTTTTGAGCTCGGAAGAGCCGCTCAGTGAGCGCGACCTCGCAGGTGGGCCGTTGACGACCACGCAACCGGGTTCTTCCACGACGGCGGCCGCCGCTGGCGCGGGAACTAGTGGTGGCGCAACGGCAAGCAATACGCAGTCAGACAACCAGGACGCCTCGCAGAACAAGCCGTCCGCCGCCTCGCAGAACAAACCGACCGCGCAAACGACCGAACCTACAGGGTCCACTTCCTCTTCGAGCGTTGTTTCTGGACCACCGCGTCGATGGCGCGTCTTGCTCGTGGCGCCGCTCGGATCGCTCGGCGTGGGCCCCACGAGCCCAGTCAGCGCTGGTCTTGGTGGCGGTGTAGGCTTTTCTTTCGATCGCTGGCGCTTTCTCGCCGAGGGCAGACTCTGGGCAGCCCAGCACGAGACCAGCAGCAGTGGCTACGACTACGATGTGAAGCTCAAACGACTCACTGCAACCGCACGCGGCTGTCGTGCTTTTGGGGGGACTCGTTTCGAGCTCGCTCCGTGCGCGCTGATCTCCGTCCAGCACCTGACCGCCATCGGCGGCGGACGTAGCATCGTCTCAAGTACGGACACCGCGACGTGGGCGGCGGTCGGTGTTGGTGCGCGGTCACGCTTCTTGGTCACGCCCTGGCTCGGCTTGGTTGCCGCCCTTGACGGTGAGGTGGAGTTCTCGCGTCCCGAAGTGAGCGTGTCCTTGCCTCCAGTGGATGCACACGATCCGGCACCCAAGCCGATCCCCGTTTCCGTCGCGCACCTCGCGCCAGTCGCGGCTACACTAACCCTAGGCGTGGAGTGGATTTTCTGACGGAGATCGCAGGGTCCCGCTACTGCATCACGAGCTGAAGAATGGCAGGTCGCACGATCGAAACGGCAGGCTTGCCGGGGAACGAACCCCCGGTGCCTAGTCACGCGCCGACTTCTTCTGAAATCCCTCCGTTCAAGGAGGTTTACCGGGAGTATTTCGACTTTGTGTGGTCGTCAGCCCGGCGCCTCGGAATTCAGCCGAGTGGGATGGACGACCTGATTCAGGAAGTCTTTCTCGTCGTGCACGCCAAGCTGTATACCGTTGAAAAAAGAGAATCGCTGCGCAGCTGGATTTACAGTGTCGTTCGCCGCACCGCGAGCAATCAACGCCGCGCGAAGCGAACCCACGCGGACGCGAGCTCCGGGCCGCCAGGGGATGGGGAAGCGCTGTCGCGAGAGCCGACGCCCCTAGAAAATACAGAACGGAGCGCTGGTTTTCAGCTGCTCATGTCACTGCTCGACCAGATGGAACCGCCAAAGCGTGAAATCTTTGCACTGGTCGATGTGGAAGACTTTTCGGTTCCCGAAGCGGCAGAAGTTCTGGGGATCCCGCTGAATACCGCTTATTCTAGGCTTCGCGTGGCAAGGCAAAATTTTGAAGCTGCTTTGGCACGGCACGAAGCGCGGACCAAGGGAACCTGATGCTCATGTCCGCACTTAGTTCCAAAGCTCGCGCGCTCATCGAGCAGGCCAATGAGGAAGTTCGCCCTCCAGCGGGTGAAATGGAGCGCCTCGAAGCGTTGCTCAACGCGCAGCTCGGCGCGCCAACGCCGATCCCGGCGGAGCCCGCCCCATTGCCAGTACCTCGAGCGAGCAGCTGGCGTTTGGTCACCTCGTTGTCCGTTGGCGCCGTGCTCGTCAGTGGCGCGGCCCTTTGGATGACGCGCCCCGGCGTTGGCCAAACGCACGCGGTGCCCGTGGTCAGCGCCGCGGCAGAAGTCAGGCCACCCCAAGCTCCGCCACCGAGTGAGCCAGTGGTCGAAGCGCAAGCACCAGTCGCTCCTGTCGCGCCCGAGCCCGCGCCTTCGGTGAAAACCGCACTCGAACCGAAGGCACCCGCTCAGCCGGCTCCCGCTCAAGACGCCCTCGCCCAAGAAGTTTCGCTGCTGTCACGAGCCACCAGTAGTCTTCGCGCAGGTCGCGCGGGCGCTGCGTTGAAATTGCTGGATGAGCACCAACGCAAGTTTCCAAATGGCATGCTCTCCGTCGAACGACGCGCGGTGAGGGCACAGGCACTCTGCTCGTTGAAGCGGGTCAGTGAGGGCCGAGCCGAGCTCGCGCAGCTTGCTCCGCAATCACCAGCGGCAGGGCGCGCCAAGCAGCTGTGTGACGCCGCGGCTCAGCGATAGCCGAGCTCCCGTGAACGTGCCCGCGCCCGTGCTCGAAAAATCGGACCACGGGACCTAGTGTCGCGACGCACTGGTGCATGCGGGCTGCTGAGAGGCAACCAATTCAAGAGAAAAAGAGGGGGCGGTCACGATCCAGCAGCGCACCTCGTGGGGCGCGTTGTTCCGCGCAGAAAGAGGAACGAGAGCCGGCACGGGCACGTTTTCGGGATCAGTGTGAGTGCAGTTCGGCGGTGTTGGCTTTCGCCCACGCCGAGTCGCAGTCCTCTTTCACTCGCGCCGCGGCGGGCGTTCCAGTTCCGAGTCGCGCGAGCGCGGCTCGGCCCTCGTCGAAGCGATGCAGCATGCACAGCGCGCGAGCTTTTGCGACGTTGCGTTCATCGCTCAAGACACCGTGCGAAAAGCGGCGCTGATGTTCCTCGAGCGCCACAAGAGCCCCGCTCGCTTGCCCGGAGTTCAATTGACTGGCAGCGCTAGTCAGCAATGCGAGTTCTTGCGCGAGCGTGTCCTGCGCGGGGGGGGAGACGGCGAACTTGCGCTGTGCGCGCGGAGGCGCGCTCGAGGCGATTGTCGACTCGTGTATCGCAGGTGTTTCGGGCGGTGCACTGACCGAATTGGGTGGGGACGACGGAGCGGCAGGAAGCGCTGCCTCGAACGACTGGTGAGGCAGACGCGTCGTCGATTCGAGCGCAGGCTCCGGCCGCCGAGCGAGAAACAACGCGGACCCCACGACGCATACGCCGAATGCAGCGGCGAACCGCCGTTGGATGCCGGTGCTCATCAGCGTGGTGCTGGCCTGTGTGTCCAGTGGCAAGACGGTTGCCCCGAGTCGCGCGCGCAGAGCCGCTGTTACCCTCTCCCGGTCCGCCGGAGTGGGGCGAGTCGAGTCGCGGTGCGCTCGGATCAGCGTGCGAGCTTTGGGACTGAGGGCAACCGCGATCATTCGAATTCCTTCCGAGTGCCGGAGGGCGTATGCAACGCAATGCACGGTCAGCGCGCCCCGGCCACCAGGTCACTCGGAGGAGCAATGGCGGGAGAGCTCTCACTCCGTCGGAAAATCCGCCTGCGTCCGCATGATCCCGGTGCAACGCAAATTGATCAGACGGAAAACGGCTCGAGCCGACATTGTGAGGGCGTTGCCGTATCTAGTGTTCGTAGCTGCGGCGTGCGGGCGTAGCTAGCCGAGGGCGAACTGGCGCTGGGCAATCGTGGGTTTGCCATTCGCGCGACGGAAATCCGCTGTTGTCGATACTGCAGTTGATGATGGTTTGGCTGTCGCGAACAGCGGTCCGGTCGTTGGTGGTGATTGCGCTGGTCGCTTGCTCGAAAGAGGGGATTGACAACGGCGCGAGCGACGACGCCACGTTTCACGCTGGCAACAACTCGATTGGCGGTGTGGTACCCGCATCGACTACTCGCCATGTGCAAATAGCACGGCTTTCGACGGAACCGCGCAGGCTCTGACATTGCCGCCGGTGGGTGAGATGATTCGTCCTTTGCCAATTCGTTGCGCGTCTCGGAACGGATACCGAGTTTCGCTGCTGTGCGCCCTGCTCATCGGTTGCGGCAATGGCGGCACAGGGGCTCCTGGAGCGGGTGGTTCCGCGACCAGCGCGGGCAGTGCGGGCCGTCCCGGAAACCCCAGCGCCGGCAGCGCAGGAGCGATCGCTGGCAGCGGTTCTGGAAGCGGAGGTGCGAGCTCCACCGGAGGGAGCGGGCCAAGCCCGAGCAGCGGGAGTGGGGGCCAAGGCGGCGCTCTCGGCGTCGGCGGTACGGTGGGAGGCGGAGGAGGGGGCGGCCAGCCCGCGTCCGTTCGTGCAACGGGCAACAGCTACGACGGCGCACGAGCAAGCACCACGAGCTTCGACACCGACTGGAAGTTTCATCTGGGTGACTCCACCGGTGCTCAAGCCGCCGCGTTCGACGATTCGTCTTGGACAGGGCTCAGTGTGCCTCACGACTGGAGCATCTCACTTCCCTTCAATCAGAACTCGCCCGCGGGTTCCGGCGGCGGCTACTTGGACGGTGGCGTGGGCTGGTACCGAAAGTCGTTCGACCTCCCGAGTTCGAGTTCCGGGCAGCGCCTCTTCGTTCAGTTCGATGGCGTGTACATGGACAGCACCGTGTGGCTGAACGGGACGCAGATTTGCGCCCGGCCCTACGGTTATTCCTCGTTCGAATGCGAGCTCACTGCGAATGCCAAGCTGGGTGCGTCGAACACGCTCGCGGTTCGCGTGAACAATACGTTGCCGAGCAGCCGCTGGTACTCGGGCAGTGGGATCTATCGGCACGTCTGGCTGAAGACGGTGAATCCGGTGCGCGTCGCGTACACGGGGACACGAGTCACTACGCCGCAAGTCTCGGCGACGAGCGCTTCCGTGGATATCGCCGTTTCGGTGCAGAATAGCGCAACCACCGATCAGACCGTGACTGTCGCGAGTTCGCTGCGCGACGCTGCGGGTACCGAGGTGGCGCAAGCGACGAGCCCGGCAAAAGTCATCGCGGCCGGAAAGAGCGCCGAAGTGACGCAGATGGCGACGCTCGCAAACCCAAAGCTCTGGTCGATCACCGCGCCCGCGCTCTATTCCGTGGTTACAACGGTGAGCGTCGACAATGCCGTGGTCGACACGTACACGACGCCATTCGGGGTTCGCAGCTTCGCATTCGACGCAAACACCGGGTTTTCGCTCAACGGGAAGAGCATGAAGATCAACGGCGTCTGTCTGCACCATGATCTCGGCAGTCTCGGCGCCGCCGTGAACACTCGCGCGATCGAGAAACGTTTGCAGTTGCTCAAGGAAATGGGCGTCAACGCCATCCGTACTTCACACAACCCACCAGCGCCCGAGCTGCTCGATCTCGCTGATCGCCTCGGGTTTCTGGTCATGGATGAGGCGTTCGACATGTGGTACGGCAGCAAGACCGATCACGACTATTCGCGGTTTTTCAAGCAGTGGGCGACGACCGACATCACCGACATGGTGGCGCGCGATCTGAATCACCCGAGCATCATCATCTGGAGTATCGGTAACGAGATCCCGCAAGCGGCCGACCAAACCGCGGCTCAGCAGCTGATCACCGCGGTGAAGTCCAAGGACCAGACGCGGGCGATCGCGCAGGCGTTTGCGTCATGGGCCTTCGGCGAAGGCACCGCTGGGCTCGAGGACATCGTTGGCATCAACTACGCCGCCGACCTGTACGATTCGCTGCACAAGAGTCATCCCAGTTGGAAGCTGTTTGCGAGCGAATCATCGTCAGCGTTCCGCAGTCGTGGCATCTACAACAACGACAATACCCAGGCGACGTCCTACGATACCAACGTTGCCGGTTGGGGAGCGAGCTCCGAAAAATCCTGGACGGACGTCAACACGCGCGCCTGGGTCGCAGGCGAGTTCATCTGGACCGGCGTCGACTACATCGGTGAGCCCACGCCCTACGAATGGCCGGCGAAGAGCTCCTACTTCGGTGCTATCGATACCGCGAATTTCCCGAAGGACATCTATTACTTCTATCAGAGCCGCTGGAACTACGACGGGCCGCCGATGGTGCACGTCGTGCCCATGGATTGGACGAGCTGGACACCGGGGAAGGCGGTTCAAGTGTTCGTTTATAGCAACGCGGAGAGCGTCGAACTGTTCCTCAACGGAAAGTCGCTAGGTTCGAAAACGGTGGACCCGGTGGCGGGCCACCCAAACTCCGGACACTTGCTTTGGTCGGTGCCGTTCGAGACTGGCACGTTGCAAGCCAAAGCCACGAAGAGCAGCAGCGTGGTGGCGACGGACACCGTGCAAAGCGCAGGTGCGGCGGCAAGCCTCACGCTCAAGGTCGACCGCTCAAAGATCGACGCGGATGGTCATGACCTCGCGTTCGTCGAGGTAGACGTGATGGACGCTCAGGGGGTGCTCGTGCCCCAAGCCAACAACAAGATCGACTTCGCCTTGGACGGCGCAGGAACTCTGGTTGGCGTCGACAACGGCGATCCGATCAGTCACGAGTCTTATCAGGCCAAGTCGCGCTCCGCATTCAGCGGCAAAGCGCTCGCCATCGTCCAATCATCGACGACCCCGGGCACGATCACCCTCAAAGCAACATCCGGAGCGCTCAAGGGCGCCTCGGTGACCATCAACACAAGCGCAAGGGTGACCCCTTGAACGAGCGTAGAATGCGGCGTATTCGAGTGGTTTCGGGCTCCAACCTGGTCGTTGCAGTCGCGATCATTGGCTTCGGCTGCGGTGAAAGCCAGGCTCCGTCAGACGCGCCTCGTGACACGAATGGGGGATCGGGACACGGCGGCGCGATCGGCGTGGGCGGCAACAAAGCGAGCGCTGGCAGCACCAGCACAGCCGCCGGGGCTGCCCCAAGCGCGGGCGGAGCCGGAAGTAGCGGCGTGCCCAACACGAGCGGTGGTACCGCGAGCAGCAGCGACGGTGGCACGACGGCGAGCGGTGGCTCTGTCTCGGGCGGCGCGATGAACGGCGGAACCGGTGGCAGCGGTGGCGTGCACGCGGGCGGCGCTGCAAGTGCTGGCGGGTCGAGTGGGGGAGCCGGTCCAAAGTTGCTCGGTGCGACGCCGCCCATGGGCTGGAACTCGTGGAACGCTTACAACTGCAACGGGCTGAACGAGACCGTCGTCAAGAGTATGGCCGATGCGTTCATCACCACAGGCATGAAGGACGCCGGTTACGAGTACGTCAATCTCGACGACTGCTGGATGGATGGCCGTGACGCGAACGGTAAGTTGAAGTGGAGCGCCAGCAAGTTCCCATCCGGTATTTCTGCGCTGGCCGAGTACATCCACGGCAAAGGCCTGAAGATCGGCATCTACGAGACGCCGAATACGAAGACCTGCGCCGGTCTTTATGGCGGATACACCGCAGGCGTCGGCAGTGTAGGGCACGAGACGACCGACGCGCAAACGTTCGCTTCTTGGGGCATCGATTACTTGAAGTACGACAAGTGCCAAGGCCAGTTGAGCGCCTTCGCAGTGATGCGCGACGCGCTCAAAGCCACCGGGCGTCCAATCTTTTACAGTATCAACCCCGGCGACCAAGGGCCGTTTTGCACGCCGACGAATTGCTCGCTGAACCTACCGATGACCGCCAACATGTGGCGCATCGGGTTCGACATCTCCGCCAAGTGGAGCGAGGTGATTCGGCTGATCGACGCCAACAAGGAGCAGTATGCGGGCGCCGGGCCCGGTCATTGGAACGACCCCGACATGCTAGAAGTCGGCAACGGCCTGAACGACGTGGAGGGTCGCGCCCATTTCAGCATGTGGGCGATCATGGCCGCGCCGCTCATTACCGGCAATGATCTCACCAAGATGAATGCGGCAACCAAAGCCACGCTGACCAACGCCGAGGTGATTGCCGTCGATCAAGATCCACTCGGTAAACAAGGCCGCGTTGTGGCGACGCCGGGCACGGACCTAGAAGTGTGGTCGAAAGAAATGTCGGGCACGAATACGCGGGCCGTCGCATTGTTCAACCGAAGCTCGGCGAGCGCCTCGATCACCGTGCAATGGAGTCAGTTGGGCTTACCCGCGGGCGCAGCGTCCGTGCGCGATCTCTGGGCGGCGAAGGATGTTGGACCCGCTACCGGCTCATACACCGCGAGCAACGTGGCGAGCCACAGTGTCGTGCTCCTCAAGATCGTCAGCGCGCCGTGAGCGCTCGCTATTGCGCCATCAGGCTGTTCTGCTCGACCTTCACGCGGCTGTCGCTGCAGAAGGTGCAGCTCGGCCCGTAGAAATATTTGCGGTTCGCGGTGTCGCCCATCAGGTGAACCCTGAACCACGCGGCAGCCAATGAAAGCGAGACGCCCTTGGCTCCCTGGTACACCCAGCTGCCGTGGTCCGAGTTCAGCTCATCAATGAAGAACGCGGGCTGATCCTTGACGGTAAGGAAGACATCCCTCACGCCATCACAGTTGACCACGGTGTCTTTGCCGCCGCAGAAAAACAGCATCGGCGTGTGAACGCCCGTGAGCGTTCGTGTGCCACAAATCGCAGCCAGGGCCTTGTAGCGCGGCTCGGACGCGACCATGCAGGTCGACATGGCGCCCTCGGAGTGGCCGAGTTGGCCGATGTTGGCGGTGTCGAGGCGGTGATAGTAGGCGCTACTGGAATCTTCAGCCTGCTGGAGCAACCAATTCAAGCCGGCGATCGTCGGCAAGGGATCGCCTTTGGAGGTCGTGGTGCTGAGCGAGGCAATCACCACGAAACCATGCGACGCGAGGTGGTTCATCATCGGCAAGTATTGCCCGCACCACTTGTTGGCGCCGGAATCGACGACGCAAAGCGGAGCATTCGGCTCGGGGTTGTCGGTGTGGCCGTTCGCCCAAACCAGGATCGGGTGGCAGTAGCCGCTATTCGCTAGGTTCTTGGGGCGATAGATGTTGAATCGTTGTTGTTGGTCGCCGTAGATCGGATCGGGCGTGTAGCCGGCGAGTGGTCCTACGTTTTTGTCGGCTGCGACTTCGAACGGTCCCGCTGCTGCGGGGTTGGCAGTGGGCCACGCTTTTCCGCCGACGCAGCCGCTCACTAGTCCACCGCCACCTGCGCTGCCACCCGCTGCGCTCCCACCCACGCCGGCCTTCCCACCACTCGCGCTTCCAGCCGCTCCCGCAGTCGTTCCGCCGCCACCGACGGTTGCTGCTCCTCCCGAGGCAGAACCGCCAGAGGAACTCCCTGTGCCGCCGCTAGACGTTGCGGGCGCTCCGCCGTTGGGGCTCGCAGTCGTTCCGCCCGCCGTCGAACCCCCGCTGGCTCCGCCCGTTGCATTCCCAGTCGTTCCGCCGGAGGGGTTGCCCGTTGTCCCGCCCCCTTTGCCGCTACCGCCCGCGGCGGAAGAACTGCTGCCATTCGACGCACAGGCTGAAATAACGAAGGCGAGACAGATGCCGGAAATGCATTGGCGCGTCTGGCTGATGGTCATCGTTAAGACAGTTGCTTGTCGGCGTCCCGATTTGTCATGCCTTTTCGGGAAAGGTCGAGGCCCGCTGTCCGAGGGCAATTCGCAACTGACTCTCCGGTGCCTACTTGCGCCGCCGTCGGAGGGCGAACGCCGAAGCGACCATGCACAGAGCGGCGGCGAGTCCTTCGCGCCCCGTGGCTCCGCCTGCGCTGCAGGTGCAGCCGCCGGCGTCCGCACTGGCGGCGGCTTTCGCGCCCGCGCTCGCGGCGGGCGCGCTGCCCGCGCGACCACCCAGGTTCGCACTGCCACCGCTGCCCGCCGACGTCGTCGACGCGGGGCTGCCGCCACTGCTCGAGCCCGCGCTGCCAGTGCTTCCCCCGTTCGTGACGTTGACCGAGCCACCGCTGTTCGACACGGTGCCCCCGGTCCCCACGCTGCCGCTCGTTCCTTGGCTCGAGCCGCCAACTCCGCCGGTTCCAGCGCCGGGAGCGCCACCACTGCCGCCTCCGCCATTGGGCACAGTGGGACCAGTAAACCGCCACCAATTGAACTTGAACAGATCGCCACTCCCGCCGACGAACTTCAAGAATAGGTCGTGTTTTCCGCTGCCCCCGCTCACCGCACAGGTCTTGGTGGTCCAGGTAGACGCGCCCGACACATCACACGTGCCGAGCGACGTGCCCGTCTGACTATCGAGGTGCAGCTCGATCTTCGCGTTACTGGCTGCGGATGAAACGCGCGCGTCGAAGGAGGTCACGCCGTCCAGGAAGTCGACCTCTTTCACCTTGATGTAGTCGCCGTTGCCAATCGACGTGACGTTCATCCCAGCACCCGTGTCTGTGCATACCTCGGTCTTGAGCCCCGAGGAGAACGCGATGGTCTCGGCTTCGACTTGTTTGAACGGATCGAGCGTTGCGATCGCGGACGGCCCCTTCGTGCTCATCGTGAGCTTGGGAATCGTGCCGTCGGCGCCGTAGCTGAACTCTTCGACGCACACCGAGCGCTTGTAGTTGTTGCCGCCGGGCAATGCGCTGTTGTGATAGAAAAAATACGAATGCCCCTTATAGTCCACGATGCCGGGGTGATTCGTGAACGTTGAGCCCTTAGCCATGACGTCTCCGCGGACGGTCCAGGGCCCGGTAGGAGAATTGCTGGTCGCGTAGCTGATAAATTCGTTCCCGTCGGTGCCGGCGTAGACCATGTAATACAGCGACGCGCGCTTGTAGAACCACGGCCCCTCGGTGAAGCCACTCAAAGACACGTCGTTGATGCCCCCCGAAAAGGTGGTCATGTCCGAGTTCAGCTTCACGTAGTGGAGGGTGCCGTTTCCCCAGTACATGTAGGCCTGGCCATCGTCGTCGACGAACACCGTCGGGTCGATGTTGCTGACATTGTCTTTCGCGACCAGCTGCTTTCCTAGGGGATCCTTGAACGGGCCCGCCGCATTGTCCGACACCGCCACGCCGATTTTGGAGCCGCTGTTGTTGTTCAGCGGCACGTACAGATAGAACTTGCCGTTCCTGGCGATCCCTTGCGGCGCCCACGCGCTGTCGCGTCCCCAGCTGAAGGTCTTGAAGCCCGCAGGCGAGCCATGGTCAGTCCAGTTGACCATGTCGGTCGTGGAGTACAGCCTCCAGTCGTTCATGGTGTAGAAGCTGTCCACCGTGACGTCCTCGTCGTGGGACGTGTAGAGGTACAATCTGCCTTCGTGCACCATGGGCGCGGGATCCGCCGTGTACGAGGTCTGCACAATCGGGTTATCCGCCCTTGCGGGGGCTGAGTTTGCCGTGACGACCGCCAATGCAATCGCCGGCAGTGCCATGCTCTTTGCCCCGGACCAGTTTGTTTTCGGGCGCACGTTGGCTCCTATCGCGACCAGATTTGCTGGCGGCGCGCGTCTTGCTGGGGGAGCGCCGTCAAGTTGCTCCTTACTGCACGATGGAAGCCGAAATTGTCACAGCCCCTCAGCTCGGAGCTGTCCCCGTGCTCTGAATGGTCGCCAGATGCTCGACGAGTGAGGCAACAAAGCGAGCGTTTCGCCTGCACGGGAAGTTTACGGTGCATGCAGGTTCGCGAGCTCCTCGTGAATGCAACACCGTCGACAATCGCGCCATCGTCCGGACCCTCAGGCATTTTTTTGAACCGTTTTCGCGGGCTGCAGCCTTCTGCATGCCGAAAGCGAAGCCTATGAAAACAATTCGTCTCCAGTTGCCGACGTTGGTCTGTGTGTTGAGTATCGTCGGCGGCGTCGGGTGTTCCGGCAGCGACTCGTCTGATCAAAACGGCACTGGCGGAGTGCGTTCTTCTGGGGCCGGCGGTTCGGGCGTCACCGGGGGAACGCCCAGTACCAGTAGCGGAGGCCAAGCAGCGGTCGGCGGATCGGTGAGCGGCGGATCGGCGGGGACAGGTGTTGCCGCGACGGGCGGCAGCGCCAACTCGGGAGGTAGCGCTACAGGCGGCACCAGCAGCGGTGGTGCAGTCGGAAAGGGCGGCACGAGCGCGGGCGGCGCTCCCGGCAAAGGCGGCGCAAGCGCAGGCGGAGCTGGAGGCAAGGGGGGCGGCACAGGCGGGAGCGGGAGCGGCGGACAAGGCTCGGGCACCTGCACCGCGTCGCAAGCCACGGGCAAGAACGCCTCCGGAACTGGCCCACACCAGGTCGTGATCGAGACGAACTCCGCGAACGGCATCAAATGCGGCACGATCTACAGGCCAAAGGATCTCGGCGGCACGGAAAAGTATCCCATTCTCGTTTGGGGAGAGGGAGGTTGCTCTCAAGACGGCTACTCGAATCAAGCGGCGATGGCCGAGATCGCGTCTTGGGGATACTTCATCGTCGCAGACGGGACGCCGGGTAGCAGCAATGCTTGCTCGGGCGGGCAAGATGGAAAGCCATTCCTCGACTACATCACCTGGGCGATCGCGGAGAACGACAAGTCGTGCAGCGCGTACTACCAAAGCCTGCAGACCACGAAGATCGCCGCAGACGGGTTTTCATGCGGTGGTTTGATGTCCGAGAACGTCTCGGGTGATCCTCGCTTTGCAGCCATTGGCATCACGAGCAGCGGCCTCATGAGTGCGAACAAGGCCCTTTACGATAAGATTCACACGCCGTTCAAGATCATGAACGGTGGCTCGAGCGACATCGCCTATCAGAACGGGCTGAACGACTACGACGCCATCAGCTCTCGTGGCATTCCGATCGTCTATTTTTCCAAAACCAGTTTGGGGCACGGAGGCGATCTGGGCCAGCCCAGAGGTGACTTCAACAAGGTCAATCTGGCGTGGCTGAACTGGCAACTCAAGGGTGACATGGGCGCCACGGGCAAGGGCTATCTCAACGGCTCGACCTGCACGATCTGCACGGACAGCGGTTGGACAAC
>Ga0164309_10000732_pt1 | contig 17166 bp, 12 predicted proteins | sample Whisoiple_247_MG_FD_109984 | JGI IMG/M metagenome (GOLD analysis project Ga0164309, IMG submission 109984) | Soil microbial communities amended with fresh organic matter from upstate New York, USA - Whitman soil sample_247_MG | ecosystem: Environmental > Terrestrial > Soil > Unclassified >...
TCGCGCGGATGGTGATTCGTGCGCGACGGGTGATCAGTGCTGCAATGGTTTCTGTCAGCCCGATTCGGACACCGGGGCATTGGTGTGCGGCGCGAAACCGCCCACGTACTCGTGCTCCGGTCTACAAGAGAAGTGCAGCACGGACGTCGACTGTTGCGATAAGAGCCACAGTTGTATCGGCGGATTCTGCGGTCCAGTCGTTCCGAAATGAGGTAAGCGTCGCGCTGATCGGCAATCGCGAAATCGACAAGCGCGATTGCCGGTTAGAATATGCTTGACGTTCATTGCGTGATCCGTAAACTGCCTTGGGTCATGGCCGCAGTGGTGTATCTCGAGTGCTCTTCAATACGACTGGATATCTCGTCCAGGTCGGCAGAGCGTTCGTTTGCGCATTGCGATCAAGGCCGCGGACCGAAACCCGGTTTTGCGTTTACTGTGCGAATTTAGGCGGAGTTTAGGGATTTTCTCGAAAAGCCGCCGGGTCTCCCAGGCGGCTTTCGTCGTTTTTGGGGACGTTTACTACGACTCGAATCGCTCGGGGTGACGCGAGACGATTCGAGTGGGGCTTTAGTCATGCTTCTGTCTGAAGCAATCGGGGACTCGTGTGTTCGCGATTGGCGAGTTCGATACTCGCACATGACTCCATGGGTTCGATTCCCGTGAATTCACGCTTTACGGCACGGCTCTGCGCTCCGTGGACTAAGCGCCTATCCCAATAGGCTCTTGATCAGTCTCTGCGGGTGCGTCCGGAAACCGCGTCCCGTGGTGTGGTTGCTTGGTAGCAAAATGCGGGCTGACATTCTTCGGCCACCTCCGAGTCGGTTCGAATCCGATCTGCGGGTTTCCCGCGGTAGCTCATGGGTAGAGCAAGGCACAACGACCTTTTACGTCGTATTGGTGAAAACAGGGATCAGGGAATCATCGTCGTTTCTAAGTCGTGTTTCGACCGTTCACTCGTTCGCGGGTAACGCTTCGAACTCCGTGTTCGCACCCGCTGTGACTCGCTGAGTCGGCAAGCGCGGGCCATCGTGTTGCTACGAGCGCCCAAACTCCCCGATTCGAGCCAGTCACTGGGCGCGCTGCGTCGCGGAATGATGGGTGTTGCGCAAGTCATGTGCCGAGTCGCTGCGCTGATTCGTCAGCCATCGATGACGCGTTTTCTTCCGCAGCACTCGAAACGCGGTGGTTTCCGATCCGAATTTCTTTGGGTCCGCTCAGCCGGACTCTGTTCGATGGAGAATGAATATGTTCAAGGTATTGCAGGTGAAGCTCAATGAGCGCGTGGTGATCTTCAAGGCCGGCGTGCCGTTTCGCGCGTACGGTCCGGGGCGGCACGTGGTTTGGGGCTTTCACATCACGGAACAGCGCTTCTCGGTGACGGAGCTGTTGCTCCGCGCGTTGCCGGAAGTGCGGGCCCAGCTGCCCGTCGAGTGGTACCGCGAGGTCAACATCGCGCCGCTCGAACGCGCAGTGCTATCGGTAGACGGTGCGCCGGTCTTGTTCCTGCGTCCAGGCGTACACCGCTACTGGGCCGTGCACGAATCGGTGACGCTGACCCTCTTCGACGTGACCAAGCCATTGCCTCCGCTCACGCTCGAGCTGATGAAGCTCATTCCGAGCAACGAGTACATCGACGTCACGGTGCAAGCACACGAAAGGGGCTTGCGCTACGAACAGGGTCGGCTCACGGCCGAGCTCGAACCGGGTCGCTACAAGCTCTGGACGCACCCGGAAGCGCAGGCGCGCATCGCAACGGCGGACATGCGCCGGAGCGAAGTCGCGATCAACGGCCAAGAGCTAATGACTCGTGACAAGGTGTCATTGCGACTCACGCTCACGGTAGCATTTGCGATCGAGAACGTGGTGCTCGCGACGCATCACGTCGACAACGTGCGTGATGCGGTGTACACCGCGGTGCAGCTCGCTGCGCGCGGCTACGTCGCTTCCGTCACGCTCGACGAGTTGCTCGAAGGCCGAGATGCGTTTGCCCGCTTCCTCAACCAGGAGGTGGTGCCGAAGGCGCGCGCGTTCGGTGTGCGCATCGACGACTTGGGCGTGAAGGACATCGTGCTGCCGGGTGAGATGAAGACTCTGCTCAACCGGGTGATCGAGGCCGAGAAGGCCGCGGCCGCCAACGTGATCTCGCGTCGCGAGGAAACGGCTGCGACCCGCTCGCTCGTGAACACCGCTCGCCTCATGGCGGACCAGCCGATCTTGCTACGCTTGAAGGAGCTCGAAGCCATGAAGGAAATCGCGGCGCAGATCGACGAAGTTCGTATCGTCGTCGGTGCCGAACACTTGCAGTCACTGCTGCCTGCGCAGCTACTCGGTCGGATCGACAAGTGACCGATGCGTGACTGAAACCGAAACCTGCAGCAGTCGGCGGGGCAGCGCTCATGGCGCGCCCCGTCGAACTCATTTTGAGCCCCCGCGAGCGACGGTTGATAGCTCACCGCAATGGGAGCGTGGTAGCCTGCGCGGCTCTTGGGAAAAGGAACGGGGCGCAGATGTCGAAATTCGGTTGGGTGCTTTTGGGCGGACTTTCTTGTGTGGCTTGTGCTGGCGGACCGAGCGGCGGCGGGGGCGAACTCGGCAAGCCGATTGCGCAGTTCCCGTCGCGTGGGGAGCTCGATCGCGTAGCGCGCGAACCGACGCCGCTGGCAAAACCGACCGAGGGGCTTGCTGACGCCGAGCGTTGGCAGATGGAAAGTCTTTCGCCTGCGCAACCCCAATACCCAGAAGAAACCACATGGGACAAGCTGATGGTGGAGGCCGTGCGCGGACACGGCCATACGGTATCGCTTGCTCCCGAACTGCGTTGTGCAGCTCAAGAAGCCGCCCGCTTTTACACGGTGCACGGCGGAATGCCCGACGAAGGTGTGCGGGAGCACCTACTGCTTCGTTGCGGTAGCATCCTCGATGGGCACGGCATCAGCTACATCTCCAATACCGTTCCTGAAAGTGTTCCGGCGGCGCAGCTGGAGGCTGCGGCGCGTACGCCGTTGCTCAAGCACCTCGACGAGCGACTGAAGGGGGCAAGTGGGCAGATGGCGCTCGGGGTGGCGCGTGCAAACGGTCGTTTTGCGGCGGTCGTGCTGAGTGGTACGCCGCGCGTGACGTTGCGCGGTTTTTCGCCGATCATCAACGGAAACGCCGTAACGCTCGAGGGCGAATTGAAGGATGCTGCGCAGTACTTGGTTGGCTTCGTCAATCAAGGCCTGTACGGCGTTGCTCATTGCGAAAGCGATCCGTCGCAGCGTCTACCTAAGTTTCGGATTACGTGTCCGATCTCGGCAGATGATCAGACCGCGCGCATCGAGTTGGCGACGAAACAAGACACTCGTGTGCTGCTGGAAGGCGTCGCCAAAGTCGAGGTGCGGCGCGAAGGGAGCAACCCGGAATACAACGCGGCCGCCTACGGAACGAGCCAAACCGTTGCCACGACCGAGCAGTTTCGCTCGGTGCTGTTCAGTGAGCTGAACAAGGTGCGAACGACCGCAAAGTTGCCTGCGTTTTCGCTCGAAACGCAGCAATCGATCACGGACGAACGCTTGGCGCCCCACCTGTACCAATCGTTTCGTGATGGCGACGAGCGGCAACTCAGCACCATCTCCCTCGGCTTGCTTGCAGGCTGGGACGTGAAGGGCACGATCCGCAACGGCGGCGTCTTTTTCCGCACGACCAACACCGCGCGCAGTCCGAGTCGCTGGCTCACGCAGGCGCTCGAATCACCGCTCGGGCGCTGGGTACTGCTCGAGCCAACGATGTCACGCATCGGGATCGGTGCCACGGAGATCCAACCCTCCGGCGCGATGGCAGTCGTGACGACGTATGCTTTTTTCGATCAAGCCGACCACCGCGCCGACGAGGAGACGGTACTGAAGGAGCTGGACCGTCTGCGCAAGGCGCACGGCGTACAGCCGCTACGGCGCGTGGTTGGCGACGCTGCGCTCACTCAGGCGCTGTCCAAAGTAGAATCCAGCACCATGAGCAGCGCTGAGGCCATGAACAGCGTGCTCCAGGATGCCGCCCAGAGCACGGGCCAGGGCGTGCAAGGCTACGTGGTCGAAACCACGGATGTGAAGTTGATGAAATGGGATCCGGTGCTCGTCCAATCGAGCACGCTCGACGTCGAAGTGGGAGTGACTCACTATCGGGCACCGGGCGCGGCTTGGGGGCAGTACGTGATCCTGTTCGTCGTCATCAATCACGGCGCGCCGGTGCGTGAGGCCAAGATTGAACGCCGCACGCACGATTTCTGACGTTGGATCAGGCCACTTCCAAAATCCGCCCGACTGGGGGCAGGGGAGCCCGGCCTCCGAACAAGCGCAGTCCGAAGCAGCGCTCGCCTTCGGGTTGACCCCAGATCTCCTCGTGGGCGATGTGCTCGAGCACCATGAAGACTTGACCCGTGTCTTCGTCCCGCGCCCAGGAGACGCCTTCGGGGCTGTCACCTGAGCAAACCATCACGCTGTGGTCATCGTGCAAGTGGCCTTCGACGCGAATCTTCGACATTCTTCGTTGTCTATCGATTCGGCGCGAACAGGGTCAACTTCTCGCGATCGTTCGGTGGGAGCGTGTGGGTGAAGTGCGATCTTCGCCGAGCGCGGCTCGGGCGGGGTATGATCCGTCGGTGGTCGCTTCATCTCCCGGACTGCAGCAGAATCCCTATGCAACCGAAGCGTACTTGCATCAGCTCTTACATAAGGCCAAGGCCGCTGGTGCGCGGGACGTTCATCTGAAGGTGGGCCAACCACCGGGCGCGCGAGTGCGCGGCTCGCTCGTCTTCTTTCGGCTCGACAAGATCCGTCCCGAGGACACGGACGCGGTTGTGCGGCACTTGATTCGCGACCCGGCGATACTCGCAAATCTGCCCGCCCTTCGCGAATACGACACTTCGTACGAGGTTCACGGCGTCGGGCGCTTTCGCGTGAATGTGTATCGCCAGCGCGCGACGCTCGCGGTCGTGATGCGCGTGATCCCACATCAAGTCCCGAGCCTCGAGTCATTGGGCGCGCCCGCGGCGTGCCGCATGTTGGCCGAGAAGGATCGTGGGCTCGTGTTGTGCGTTGGCGCGGCGGGCAACGGCAAGACGAGTACGCTGGCCGCGATGCTCGACTACATGAATCACTCGAGCGCGCGTCACATCGTGACCATCGAAGATCCGATCGAGTACATCTACACCGACGACAAGTGCTCGCTGAGCCAGCGCGAGATCGGCTACGACACGCACAGCTTCGCTAGCGCGCTGCGCGCCGCCCTGCGCCAGGATCCGGACGTGATCCAACTGGGTGAGATCCGCGACGCCGAGACGATGGAGATTGCGCTCAAGGCCGCGGAGACGGGCCACCTGGTGCTGTCGACGCTGCACACTCCGGATGTCGCACGCACGATGAATCGCATCATCGCGCTGAGCGAGGGTAAGTCTGATGACCTGCGCGAGCGCTTGGGTGACGCGCTTCAGGGCATCATCGCGCAACGCTTGCTGCCGCGCGCCGACGGCCAGGGCATGGCGCTGGCCGCGGAAGTTCTGGTTTCGACCGGCTCGGTGCGCGAGACCATCAAGCGACCCCTCGGCAATCCGTCACTCAAGGAGCTGATGGACGGCGGTCAGAGCATGTACGGAATGCAAACCTTCGAGGCGCACATCAAGGCGCTGGTGCGGGACGGCATCGTCGAGCGCGAAGTCGGGCGCGCAGCGATGGGTTTTTAGCGTCGAAACGGGCGCTCGGGCCGAGAGCACGCGCGGCGCGCAGTGCGCAAAGACTGACGCACTGCGAAACTCGCGGGCATCTGGACTCCCCGGCGGGTTGACGCTAATACCGCCGCAGCATGTCCGAACTGAGCTCGCCCGTCCGTCATGATTGGTCCTTGAAGGAGATCCGTGAGATCCACGATCTGCCGCTGTTCGAGCTCGTTGATCGCGCCCGCGCCGTACACCTGGCCTTTCACAAGAAGGAGAAGGTGCAGCTGTGCACGCTGCTCAGCGTGAAGACCGGCGGTTGCCCGGAGGATTGCGCGTACTGCCCGCAGTCGTCGCATCACGACACCTCGGTGAAGGGCGAAGCGATGCTCAAGCTCGACGACGTGATGAACGCGGCGCGCGCGGCCAAGGAACACGGTGCCACTCGCTTCTGTATGGGCGCTGCTTGGCGTGAAGTGAAGGACGGCCCCGCTTTCGATCGCGTGCTCGACATGGTGCGCGGCGTGAAAGGTCTAGGCTTGGAAGCGTGCGTCACGCTCGGCATGTTGAACGAGACCCAGGCCGCCAAGCTCAAAGAGGCAGGGCTGGATGCGTACAACCACAACCTCGACACCTCGCGTGACAACTACAAGTCGATCATCTCGACCCGCACTTACGATGATCGACTGAAGACGCTGAACAACGTGCGCAACGCGGGCATCACGGTGTGCTCTGGCGGCATCATCGGCATGGGTGAGAGCATCGACGATCGCTGCGGCATGTTGCTCGAGCTTGCTCAGCTCCAGCCGCACCCGGAGAGCGTGCCTGTCAATGCGCTCGTGCGCGTCGAGGGCACCCCGCTTGCTGCGCTGCCGCCGATCGACCCGTTGGATTTGGTGCGCATGGTCGCGACCGCACGCATCACCATGCCGCGCTCTAAGGTTCGTTTGAGCGCAGGTCGCAGTGATTTGCCGCGCGAGGCGCAGCTCTTGTGCCTGTATGCGGGCGCCAACAGCATCTTCTACGGCGACAAGTTGCTCACCACGCCGAACCCGGACACCGACGCTGACGTGGACCTGATTCGCGCGGCTGGGCTCAGCGCGGAAGCACCCGCGCCGAGCCTGTGACGCTCGTCGCTTGAGAGCCCGTCAGCCCGTGCGGCGCCGCGTGCGCGCCGTGCGGGCACGACCGAACCAAACCAACGCGCCGAGCCCGAAGGCCCACAGCGCGAGCGGCCCACTCGACGGCGCCTTGCCGCCGATGGTCGACGAGCAACAGCCGCTGTCGGGTTGCGCGCACTCGGAGGAGAACCCGTGGCGTGGCAGGCCTGGAGGATTACCTTGAGGACCCGGCTCGCGATCGGGCGGCAGTGAAGCACAGAGCGCAGCGATGTCGTCGTCCTCGAGCGTGGTCATGCCCAGCATGTAGCTCTGGTACATCGTCGCGCTCGGAACCGTGGAGTGGGACAAGCCGAGGAAGTGCCCGATCTCGTGCGTGAGCACGGCGTTGAGATCGTCGTGTTGGGAGTCGGCGTCGCCCGCGTCGAGCACGAAGTGGATCCCGGGATCGCCGCTATTGATTTCGATGTTGGCGTCGTAGATTTCGCCGCTGTCCGGATTGAAGAAGACCGTGGTCAGGGCGAGGGTATCGGCGCCGGTGTTTTGGTACGGCCACGTCGCGTCGTGGAACGTGATCACGTTCTGATTCGGCTGGCTCTTGTTGTATTCCGGCTTATTGCAGGAGACTTTGCCAAAATCAGCCAGTGAAATGCTGGGATGGCTGCCGTCCCCGCAATCGACGTCGACCCAGCGCTTGAAGGCGCTGGTGACGACCGTGTGCAGCTGATCGTAGCTGATGTCTTGTACCTTGGACCCGTCCTTTTGGACGTCGAACGACACCACGTCGCTCGCCCAGTACAGCGGATGACCGCCGACGTTGCAGCCGTTTTCGATCGGGCAAGACTCCTTTTTCAAGTCGCAGGTGTAGGTCAGGCAGTAAGCGGCCGAGTGGGCCGAGAGCGCGAAAGCAAAGGCTGCAGCCGCTACCTGCGGTAGCACACGAACGAAGTTCAATGGCCTGCTCCGAGGATCAAGGCGCGTGCCTCGGTGAAGGGTTTGCCGGAGAGCTGAGCGGCCGCGGATACCGAACCGCCGAGTAGGTGCGGCATGTTGCGGCTGATCTGTAAGCGCGGCACGCCTGCCTGATCGATCGCTACCGGATAGTGGCCCTGAGCCATGGCCGTGACCAATTCCACGCCGTTGCTGTCGGCCGTCAGAAACACGAGGCTCGTCTCATTGAGCGCGAGCTCCGCCTCACCATGGACGATTTCGCCAACGTCTCCGACGCGGCCACCGAGCGTGCGCACCAGTGTCTCGGAGTCCCCACTCGGCCCGTGGATCGCATCGTCGATGCGCACGCGCGAATAGGTCACGACGTGTCGCGTTCCACCGATGTCTTCCATGCGCGCGAAGCTATCCAGCGCCGTGGCCCGTGCGATGCGCGTGCTGCGCCGCACCAGCTCCGACAAACTGACGGCGCGCGCCGTCGTCGCTCGAGCGGCACCGGCGAAGGCCAATGTCGCAGCAACCGTCCCCATGATCCCCAAACTCTGCCGACGATTCATTTCAGCCACGCAAGCTAGCACACGGGCGGCAGCCGGCAGGACCGGCCCGGGGCTCGGTTTGGCGCCCGCGTGCGGGCGCTTCGGACCGCGTGCTCAACGTCCAGCCAAACCGCCCAATTCCAGGAGATTTGCGGTTTCCTTCATTATGCTCGGGGGTGAGCTATAACAACGCCTCGTCAGTGCTCGCCCCAACCGGTGTGCGACCCTGCGACCCCCGCTCCCCACCAAGTTATGTCGCAACCCGTCACTGAGAGAGCCGCGTTGCTCGAACGTACAGCCCCCGGCCTCGTCGAAGAACTCAAGACGTACCTGGTCCGTCATCGTGTCGCCGTCGAGTCCATGATCAGGCCAGGCGGCCCGGAGGCAGGTCTCGAAGCGGCAGCCCGCTACGCCAAAGCGTTCGACGGCTTGCTCTGTTCGCTGTTCAAAGCCGCCGAGAGCACGATGGTCAAAGCCGGATCCTGGCAGAACGTCGGACTCGCGGCGGTCGGCAGCTATGGCAGAAATGAGCTCGGATACCACAGTGATCTGGACGTCCGGCTGATCTCGGCAAGCAAACCCGAGAAGGTGCGCGCGGTCGCGGAAGCGCTCTTGTACCCGCTTTGGGATGCAGGCTTGAGCATCGGCCATCAGGTGGTGATGGGCAGCGATCTGCTAGATCTCGCCAAGAACGATCTGCCAACCGCGACCACGTTGCTCGACTGGCGCGTACTGACGGGCGATCGAACCAGCTCGGAAAAGATGCTGACGCGCGCCTTCGAAGGCATCTTCGGCATCGGCAACATCAAGAAGTTTCTGGATCGCCTAGAAATCAAGGCTCACGAGCGCTCGGAGCGCTTCGGTGGCTCGGTTTACCTGCTCGAGCCGGACGTCAAGAACGGCATCGGCGGCCTGCGTGATTTGGATCTCGCGCATTGGGCGGCTCGCGCACGCTGGCGCGTGACGGATCTGTCCGAGCTCGTGCGCATCGGCGTACTGCTGCAGCGTGAATGGCAACAGATTGAAGCCGCACGCGCGCTGCTCTGGCGTGTGCGCAACCTGCTGCACCTGCACGCCGGCCGTCGCTCGGACCGTCTGAGCTTCGATCGACAAGAGTCGCTGGCAGTGGATCTCGGCTACGGCCCCGGAGGGGCTGGAGTCGAGGCGTTCATGAGCGACTACTACAAAAAGGCGCGCATCATTTCGCAGGCGCGCGAGCTAGTGCTGGCGCGCGCGGCTCCGCCGCCCAAGCGTCGCCCGCGCGAAACGTCGATCGGCAAGGGGCTGAAGCTGACCAACGACCAAGTGTCGTTCGAAGATGGAGCCGCCCTCGAGCAAGAGCCCGCGCTCGCCCTCCGGCTGTACGACGAAGCCGTGCGCCGCGATCTGCCAGTCTACGGTTTTGCGCGCGATTTGGTGGCACGCGCGGTGACCTCGCCAGCCTTTTGTGAGCGCTTGCGCCAGAGCGAAGAGGCTGCGCGCTTGTTCGTGCGCCTGGTCACCGTGATTCAAAAAACCAAGCTTCGCGACGAGTCGGTGGTCAAAGACCTGCATGACGTCGGATTGCTGGTGGCCATGATCCCGGAGTTCGCTCCAGTGGTCGGTCGCGTCCATCACGACGTGTATCACGTGTACACGGTGGACGTGCACTCGGTGGCCGCGGTCGATCGCCTGCGCGCGTTGTGTCGCGGTGAGCTCGCCGCCGAGCATCGCTTGGCGTCGCGCTTGGCGGCTGAAATTTCGCGGCCGAACGTGCTGTTCTTCGCCGCGCTGCTGCACGACATCGGCAAAGACATCGGCGGCAAGAGCCATGACGAGCGCGGCCGCGAAATGGCTCGCGGCATCCTCGAGCGCCTGGGCTTACCCGAGAGCGACATTCGCGAAGTGCAGCAGCTGATCTGGAAGCACTTGCGCATGTATCACGTGGCCACCCGCCGCGACATCGACGATCCGCGCACGCTCGAGGCCTTCTGTGAAGAAGTGCACGGCCGCGAGGGTTTGCGTGAGCTGTACATCCTGACCATCTGCGACGTTTCCACGACCAGCCCGACCGCGTTGACGAGCTGGAAGTCGCGCGTGCTCGAGGAGCTATACGTCAGCGCTGACCGCCAGCTGAGCACGGGCAAGGTCGAACGCGGCGGCGAGCGCACCGAGCAAATCCGCGCAGAAGTGCGCGCACTCTGCCCGCAGCGCGGCGAGCTCGAATTTTTGAATCACTTCTTGGCGACCATGCCGGATCGCTACCTGTACAGCAACGAGCCGCAGGACATCGTGCGTCACTCGCGCTTCGCGCGGCAAGCGCAGATGCAGCACGTCAACGTCACGGTGATGACCACGGCAGCTCCGTACGTGGAACTCGGTTTCATCGCTGACGATCGCCCGGGCCTTTTGGCGATGATCACGGCCACCCTGGCGGCCGCGCGCTTCAAGGTGATCAGCGCCCAGGTCTACTCTTGGGTCGACAGCTTCGGTCGCACGCGCGCGCTCGACTTGTTCTGGGTGCGGGGAGGGGAATCGACCGAAACCGTTACCGGTTCGCTTCCTCGCCTCGACCGCGACTTCAATCGCCTGCTCAGTCAGGAGCTCTCACCGTCGGATCTCGTTACCGGTGGCGCGCGCCGCTCGCGGTTGTCCGATCGCCCAACGCCGAAGGTGCCAACCGAGGTCAACATCGACAACCGCTGCGCGACCGATCACTCGGTGATCGAGGTCACGACCAAGGATCAACAGGGGCTCTTGTTCTGGTTGGCCAACACACTCCAGCACCTCGATCTGCAAATTTCGCTCGCCAAGATCAACACCGAGGGCACGCAGGTGGCCGACGTTTTCTACGTCACGGACATGAGCGGCGCGAAAATTACCTCGATCGAGCGCATGGAAGAGATCAAAGCGCGTATCCTCTCGAACATCGCCCACCTCGAAAAGGCCTCCTCATGAACCTCGCGCCGCGCACGTCCCTGCTTTCGCAATTGGCCCTCTCGTCCGTCCTCCTCGGCGCGCTCTCGGGCGCGGCTTGCGGCGGCTCTGCTCCGCCCCCCGAGGCGCCGCCCCCTTCGTTGGACGAACCGGCCAAGCCTGCTGCCGCTGCCGATCAAAGTGCCAAGCCTTCGAGCAAAAAGGTGGAGCAGGGCATCGAGGCCATCAAAGCGCAGGACTTTACCAAGGCCAAAACGCTCTTGAGCGAAGCGCGCAGCGAAAGTCCGAAGGATCCACAAGCTGCGTTTTATTTGGGGGTAGCTCTGGAAGGATTGTCCGACGGGACAGGAGCAGCAGCGGCTTACAAGGATGCCCTCGCGCTCGACCCCAAGCTGACCGAGGCGAGCGTGAATCTATCCGCGCTCCTGCTCGACCAAAAGGACGCTGCCGGCGCGCTGAGCGCTGCCGACATCGGCCTCAAGACAGCGCCAAAACAGCCTGATTTGCTGCTCAACCGCGCACTCGCTTTGGAAGCTTTGGGCAAAAAAGAAGACTCGCTCAAAGCATACGGAGCGGCTGTCGCCGCTTCGCCAGACAACATCGATTTGCGCATTGCTTATGCTGAGCTGCTGACCGCCGCCAAAGACGAAAAGGGTGCGCTCGAGCAACTGCACGCCGTGTCGTCGACCACGACGGATCCGAAGCTGCTCGACAAGCTGGCGCAAAAGTTCGGTCGCCTGCACGCCTTCGCCGATTGCATCGCGGTACTCGACAAGGCCATCAAAGCCTCAGACAACGCGAGCTTGCATGTTCGCCGCGCTGTCTGTCGCCACGGTCAAAAAGACGATGCAGGCGCCTTGAGCGACTACGAAGCCGCGCTCAAACTCGACGAAAAGTTCGCCCCCGCGCACTACTACCTCGCCCAACACGTCTGCCCGACGGACAAGAAAAAAGCGGCCACCCACTTCAAACGCGCCGCAGACCTCGCTCCCAACGACGACATCGGCAAACGCGCCGCCGACCTGGCCGCCAAAGCCAAAGCCGGCAAGTGCGAGTGACGGGCAGCGAAATCCCCTCCCGCGACATCGCCGCGGAATTAGCTATACTGCGCTGATGCTGGCTAGGCGCCTCGCAGAGCACGACGATACTCCGGTCGACGACCAGATTGTCGTGCTGCGCAGCGCGACCTGGGGGGACTTCCAGCGCGCCCTCGAGATGCGGGGGGATGTCTCGAGTCCGCGCGTGGCCTTTCTCGACGGGGTTCTCGAACTCATGACTCCATCTCGCTCGCGCCCGCGAAGGACTCAAGTTCAACATCGGTCGCTTACTGGAGGTTTGGTGTCTCGAGAACGGCGTCGAGTTTTCCGGCTACGGTTCGTGGACGCTCGAGGGCAGTGAGCGCGATCGAGGCATCGAGCCGGACGAATGTTATGTGTTCGGCCAGGTTTCAGAGCCTACGCGACCGGACTTGGCGATCGAGGTCGTGTGGACTTCGGGTGGCATAGACAAGCTCGAGATCTACCGAAAGTTGGGCGTTCGCGAAGTCTGGTTTTGGCGTCGGGGACAATTGAGCGCTCACGTGCTCAGCGGTGAAACCTACGCGCAAGCCAGCGAAAGCGCAGTTCTCCCCGGTCTCGACTTGGCAGAACTTGCGAGATTTCTCGACCGACCGACCGCGAGCCAAGCCATCCGCGAGTATCGCGCCGCCCTCGCTCAACGCGCCTGACGCCAACGTCACTCGCAACTCGCTTGGCGGCTTCCTGAGGCCGCCAAGATCGCCAAGATTTCCAAGAACGCCAAGGGACTAACCGCCGAGCTGCAGCTTATGAATCATCAGAGCTGCAGTGGCCACAGAGATCTGAGGGAGATTCGGGTTTCTCAATCAACGTCGAAGCGCACGCTGTCACGACGCAAACCGCCGCTCAGAGGAAACCTTCATCTCCGCTCCCTCAGATCTCTGTGGCCTCTGCGGCTCGGCGGTCAATCTCTGGGAACGCCTTGAGCGGCTCGAGGGCAGCTTCCGCGAGCTCAAGCGCGTTCCACGCGAGCCGACATTCGCGCGGAACAATGCGCCAGGTGAGGTGCGCTGCTGGATTGTGAGCGCCCCTGCTCGATTCGTAACCCTAGCGGGTTAGAGGAGGACTTCGAGCAACTTGTCGAGTTCGTCCCAGGAGGCGTATTTGATGGCGATTTCGCCTTTGCCGTCTTTGTCGCGGACTTCGACCTTGGTGCCTAGCTTGCGGCCTAGGCGCAGTTCGAGGTCGCGCGTGGAGGCGGTTTTTTCTTTTTTGGCTTTGGCGCCTTCTGGTTTGCTCTTGGCTGTGCGCACCAGCGCTTCGGTTTGACGCACGCTGAGGCGACCGCGGATCACCTTTTCGGCGAGGGTGGCGAGCGCGGTGTCGTCGGGGGCGCCGAGCAGCGCGCGGGCGTGCCCTTCACTCAGTTCGCCGTTGACGACTTTGTCGCGCACGGCGCTCGGTAGGCGCAGGAGACGGAGCGCGTTGGCGATCGTGGAGCGGTCTTTGCCGACGCGTTGGGCGAGCGTCTCTTGGGTGTAGGAGTGCTCTTTGATCAAGCGATCGAGCGCTTCGGCGAACTCGATGGCGTCGAGATCTTCGCGTTGTACGTTTTCGATCAGTGCGAGCTCGTAGGCGTCCTTCGCCGAGACGTCGTGGACGACGACCAGCACCTCGCGCAAGTTGGCGCGTTGCGCGGCGCGCCAGCGACGCTCGCCGGCGATCAGCTCGAAGTCGTCCGCGCCGGGACGTCGGCGCACGATCAGCGGCTCGAGCAAGCCGTGCGTGCGCAGTGATTGAGCGAGTTCTTCGAGGCGCTCGTTGTCGAAGTGCTGCCGCGGCTGGCCCTTTTGCGGCACGATCTTGTCGAGCGGGCAGCTGAAGACGTTGCCTTCGTATTTGGCGCTGGCTGCGGCGGGGCGCTCGGCGGTCACCGGCACGCGCGCGGGCATCAACGCATCGAGGCCGCGCCCCAAGCCGCGAAAAGGCTTTTTGGGCGGTTCGTTCATGCGCTCGGCCCTTCGATCAGCGCGCCCTGAGTGTCTTCGATGACCGCGGTCGGCCCTTCGATCAGCTCGCGCGCCAAGCTCAAGTAACCTTGGGCACCCTTGCTGCCGACGTCATACAGCAGGGCCGGTAAGCCGTGCGAAGGCGCTTCACTCAGGCGCACGTTGCGCGGGATGATCGACTTGAAGACGCGGAAGTGCTTGTTCACTTCATCCGCGACTTGATGGGCGAGGCGGTTCCGCGGATCCCACATCGTGAGCACGATGCCTTCTACCGTCAGCTCCGGGTTCAACGACGCTTTCACGCGATCGATCGTGGCCATCAGGTACGTGATGCCCTCGAGCGCATAGTACTCCGGCTGGAGCGGCACGATCACACGGTGCGCGGCCACGAGCACGTTGAGCGTCAGCACGCCGAGCGAGGGCGGTGAATCGATGATGATGTAGTCGTATTTCGCGACGTCGGGGCCGTGCAGGATCTCGCGCAAGTGCGTGCCGCGCTGAGTGGTTTCGAAGAGCTCGTATTCGACGGCGGTCAGATCCTGCGTGGCCGGAGCGAGGTCGAGCGTCGGAATGCCGGTGCTGCGGATCACGTCCGCTAGCTTTGCGTTGCCGATCAGCGCGTCGTAGATCGTTTTCTCGACCGTGCCCGGTGGTACGCCCACGCCGCTCGAGGCGTTGCCTTGCGGATCGAGGTCCACGAGCAACGTCGCGCGTTCAGCGGCGGCCAGACTGGCAGCGAGGTTGACGGCGGTCGTGGTCTTGCCAACGCCGCCTTTTTGGTTGGCGATGGCGATGATCTGCTGCTGGCGCTGAGTCATGGGGGGTGAGGTGACGGGGATCGAACCCGCTTCGGCGCGGGAAGGGAAGCCGGGCGAGCCTTGGAGGAGCTTGCCCTGGCAGAGTGCCTCTTATCGAAATATCGCGCCGGGGCCGCGTTTTTTTGGAGGCCTGAGGAACGTAGCGTACTGTGTGTGTAGATGTAGGTGTGAGTAATCAAAAGTGAGTCGAAAGCCAAGCCCCCGCACAACACAGCTCGCAGCGCGCATGCAGCTCGCACTCAACCCTGGCCTAGCCGGGTCTGAGCAGCGCCGCAATGCCGCCCGTGAGCGAATCCTGCGCGTTGGATTTTGGTGCTCACCCTGTGACCGCCCACTCGCCCGCATCGTCCCGCTTCATCCCGCCGGCCCGCACGGCGGACCCCAACTCTGAACCCTCGAGGAACTCCAACAATGGCCGCCCCCAAAGACTACAGCTCTTTCGCAGAACTCGAACGCGACCTCGTGCGCCCCGAAATGCGCATCGGTTGGTCCGTCGATGAGATCGAATCCACGGGTGAGACTTTGGAATTCGACATGGATCCCTTCGAAGCCGCCATGTGGGAGGCGGAACAAGACGAAGACGACGAGTGAGCCGTCGCAACGACTCCATCTCTTAGCTTAGCTCCTAATCCCGGAAACCCCGCGGGCTGCCTCCCGCGGGGTTTTTGCTATTTCAGGAAGCTGCGACGCTCGTCGGTGTTGGCTTGGGCGCGGTGTTCTTGCTGTCCGCAAACAGCAAACAGAAGGACGCGGACGCCCGACCGCGCGCCTCGAGCCAAGCGTCCAGCCTTGGATTGGGTACCGCTCGGTGGGTCTGAGCGGTACGTTCTAGAGCCGTTACGGGGGCGACTTGGGCCGCGGCCGGTGGCGTGAAAGTGCCGCCGAGGCCGAGCCATGCGCGTGCTCGCCCAGCATGGGCAGGCCTCACAACAGCGCGGAACAACAGCCGGAGAACAGCTCGAGTGAAACAAACCTCAAACCCTCCTTGACCTGGATCCCCCGGCATGTAACGTCACGCCCTCTTACGATGCAGGTCAACGTTCAACGGCTCAGTCCCGTATTGGTCGAGTTCGATGTGGAGATCGCTGTCGATCGCGTCAAGAGCGAGGTCGAGAAAGCCTACACATCGGTCGCAAAAACCGCCCGCGTGAGCGGGTTCCGCCCTGGCCGCGCGCCGCGCAAGGTGCTCGCGCACCTTTATGGGCCCCGCATCGCCGCGGACGTCGCACAGCGGTTGGTCGACGAGACCTACCCGCAAGCGATCAGCGAGCAGAAGCTGCAGCCGGTGACGGACCCGGCGATCGAGCCGCGTCGCCTCGAAGAAGGCAAGGCCTTCGGCTACAAGGCTCGCGTCGAGGTGCTGCCCGTGATCGAGGGCGTCAAGTACGACGGCCTCGAGGCCAAGCGCGCCAAGGTGGAGGTGAGCCCCGAGCAGATCACCGAGCGCCTAGATCAACTGCGCCGTTCGCACTCCACTTTGGAGCCGCCGAAGACCGCACGTCCCTCCCAGAAGGGCGACGTGGTGACGATCGACTTCACGCTCTCCGTCGATGGCGGCGTGATCGAAGACGCCGGCGCGACCGACTTCCAAGCTGAGCTCGGTGGCGGTCAGCTCATCCCCGAGATCGAGACCGCGCTGCTCGACAAGAACATCGGCGACCAGGGCGAGGCCAAGGTCGACATGCCCGCGCAGCACCCGCACCCGAAGTTGGCGGGCAAATCCGCGGTGTTCGCGCTCACCTTGAAAGATCTGAAAGAGCGAGTTCTGCCCGAGGCCGACGACGAGTTCGCCAAGGACGTGGGGGATTTCGAAACCCTCGAGGCGCTCAAGAAGGACATCAGCGGAGCCCTCGAGAAGGTTTCGAAAGAAGAGTCCGACAACAAGCTGGCCGAACAGTTGGTGATCGAGCTGGTGAAGGCGAACCCGGTTCCGGTGCCGCCGTCCCTGGTCGAGCGTCAAATGCGTGTCACCGAGCAAGAAATCCTGCAACGTGCACGTAGCCAGGGCCAGAAGGCCACTGGTGTAGGTGAGGAGCTGCGCGGTCAAATCTTGCAGGACAGCGAAGTCAAAGTGCGCGCCGGCCTACTGATGGCAGAAATCGCCAAGGCCGAAGGCATTCAA
>Ga0164309_10000734_pt1 | contig 17149 bp, 14 predicted proteins | sample Whisoiple_247_MG_FD_109984 | JGI IMG/M metagenome (GOLD analysis project Ga0164309, IMG submission 109984) | Soil microbial communities amended with fresh organic matter from upstate New York, USA - Whitman soil sample_247_MG | ecosystem: Environmental > Terrestrial > Soil > Unclassified >...
CGCTCTTTGTCGTTCAGATACTGTGGCGAGATTGGTTGCCCATCTTCCTCGCGAAGCACCTGCTCGGCCAATTGCTTTTGGCTGAGCGCGAGGTTCTTGCGAGCCTTCGCGATGTAGCTGCCGAATGTCGTCGGCTCGGGCTTCGTCATGTCAATTCCATGCTTGTCCGCTGATTTGCGTATCTTGGCACAGGGCCGGGGTGTGCGGCAAGGCGCGGCGAGAGTGCCTCGACGCAACGCACGCGAAGACCGGACCCTTTGGAAGCTCAAGGAGCTGAGCTTCGCTGCCACAAGCGCATCAGCTCGTCGGTCGCCAGTTGTCTGCCCCGCCGCCTCTACCAGCCAAGCGATCAGTCGGGACACTTGAGGCACCGGCGCTGTCGCTCGTTCATCCCGTCGCAACTGCCTCCGAATATTATCGAGTGATTTCCAAGTAAGCGAGAGCTTCGCACACAGACCTTGCCGCCCACCTTGCCTGTAGCTAGCTCATGAGGGTGGCCGAGCAACTGCCGATCGAGACATTGCGGGACGTGCTCGGGATCTGCCGAGCGCTCTACGTTGAGTGGTCGCCGTACGTCGGCCCGATCGAAATGGACGAGCTGATGGCTGTTGGTTGCGCGCTGCGGGAGTCCTACCAGCGGTTGCTGAAAGAAAACAGGGACGGCCGCGTACAAGACCGCTTGGGCACAAGCCGACCAAGCGACGCAGCGACTCGGCGTGCTGATCGGCGAACACACCAGTACGAAAGCGATCGTAAGTGCTGTGGGGACCAAACTCGGGGTGTTGCCCAAGGTCCCTGTATGCGATCCAGAGGCGAAGGTTCGGGAGCGGGTCAAGCGCGGATAACCGGAGCTCGACTTCGGTTGCGAAGGTCGCGGCACGTTGGAGCCATTGCTGGGACCAGCCGATCATCGGGCACTATGCTTTCGGCGAGTGAAGAATTTGCGGACTTCTGGGGGAAACACGGACGCGATCGTCATGTTGCCTTCCAGGCCAACGTTCCGATTGCGAAGCAATGCGCGACGGCTGGCCTACGCGACAATGGCGTAGGGGGCTGGCGCCGAGCCCGCAGGCGGCGAACCACATGCCCGGGTCGGCTTCGTCCGAGTGTTGCGCGGCGGCGATCATCGTGGGCCGAAGCTCTGCGCCAGCCCGAGCTGATGCTTCGCCGCTGGCCCAGGTACGCCCCACACTTGCCCAAGCCCGACCTAAGGAGATAGGCTTGCGGCTTTCGTCGCGGGAGGGTTCACGTTGCCGGTCAAGTGCTTTAAGGTTGTTAAGAAGGTCCTGGATGACACCTATGACGAGATCGGTGGCAGCGAGCAGGATCGAGATGCCGCGATTCGCGCTGCAATCGAAGGCTTGTCGACGAAATATAGGACCGTGCTAACCGCCGGCGGTCCGGACTTCAGCCACCCCGTCAGTCGCTTCGCTTACGTTTACACCTATGTTCCCGCCCATGCCCACTGGGTTCATGAATTGATCAGCTGGTCGCCTGAGGCCGCTGCTGTTTTCGATCTCGACAAGGTCCGCATCGCGTGTATCGGCGGTGGCCCGGGTAGCGACTTAGTCGGGATACTGAAATTTCTCGACGAGCGCGCCGGAGCCGTCCCGAAAAAGATCTTTTGCGAGATTGTCGATGGGTGCGAGCAATGGAAGCACACGTGGGCCGACATCGGGTTCGTCTTGGACCTACCTGGCAGCTTGAACACAGACTACGTGATTCATCGTGTCGGGCAGCCGGACCTCTGGTCGCGGCCGCATCAATTCGCGAAGGCTGACATCTTGACGCTGAGCTTCTTCGTCTCCGAGATCGCGCACCTGGGCAACGCTGCTTGGGAATACCTGGAACAGCTGCTCGGGATTGCTAAGCCCGGAGCACTTCTCCTTTTCAATGACAACAACGACAGTCGCTTTTACGAGCCCTTCGACGCCCTCGCCGCGAAGGTTGGCTGGGACATTCTGGTCAGTTCGCGCGGTGCCCGGAGGGTTTACGACAGCGCCGAAAGGCTGGACGACCTCGCAACATTCGGGGAGAAATTCGGCTACAAGTCGCGCTTGACGGGCGACATGGCATGGCGCGTGCTGCGGAAAAGGGCGATCTAGGAAGCTGTGCATGCTCGCCCTTGACTAGGCAAGTCGGCGAGGATACCGTTACATATGTTCAGGGGTTCACAGCAGATTGCCCTGTTCGCGCCTGACCTCTTGGCCGCCCGTAGTCACTTGCGCCGATCCAGCGCCGACGTGCAGTTGATCGACGAGTACTTGGCGGCGTCGGAAGCGGACCAATTGCTCGCACTGCTTGAGGGGCTGCCCGGTTGGAGGCAGGACTACATTCGAGTGTATGGGAAGACGCACCCGCTCCCTCGGCTGCATCGATGGTTTGCGGAGTCGGGGCAACCATATCGCTGGTCCGGCATTGATATGCACCCTGAGCCGTTCCCCGTACCGCTTCAGGTCATCCTGCGTCGATTGGAGGCCGACAGCGGCGTTAAATTCAACACGGCGCTGGGCAACCTGTACCGCACCGGTAGCGATGCCGTCAGCTGGCACTCGGATGATGAAACGGATCTTGGGCCGGACCCTGTTATCGCGAGCCTGAGCTTGGGTGCGACCCGTCGTTTTTTGCTCAGGCAGAAAGCGGATCACGCCGCAACCTTGCCGTTTGAGCTTACGCACGGGTCTTTGCTTTGGATGTCTGGCGCAACACAGCGCCTCTGGGAGCACTGCGTTCCGAAGACGAGTCGGAGCGCGGGCAGACGGATCAACCTGACGTTTCGTGCGATTCGTTCCTAGCATCTCGCTAAGCTGGTTTGCTTGCCGATCGCGGTTGAGGCGCAGGACCTACAGCAGTAGAAGGTGGTTTCGACTTATGGTGCCAAGCGCTCGTTTGGCGGCGACGCGCGGGGATGTCGTGACTTCGATCGCGACGGAGCTCAGGCGCTTGGAGCCCCAGACCGGCGCTCGTGCGTTCACCGGAAGCATGTACCAAGGCCGCGGCTCGACCCAGGCCATTGGACCGCGGATGCCCCACCCGCCGTCCAGTACCACGAACCGTCCGCACGCAGAGACTTTGGATCGCAGCATACCTTACTATCGGCGCGAGAGCGCTCGCAGTTGCTTCTTTGCCCGTCGCCGCCCCGGCCGACTCACGTACGCCGCACGTCTGGCTTCGCGCTTTGCGACCGACGAGCGCCCGCCTTGCCGCGGCGCAGTTGCGTACTGTGAGTTACCGTCGCTGCGCGATCACTCGTTAAGGCGCGCTCCGCTTCGATGGCGTATGGAGGACGTTCGAGTGTGAATTGGGCAGGTCGAGCGGCTGTCGTGCCTATTGTTGACTCGGCATTTACTGCCGTGGGGCCGGCAGTTGTGAAAGCCTCCTCGAAGTGGCGAACAACTCCTTGAACTCCAAACCGTGCGCCAACCCTTATCGAAGCCGCTATGAACGTATCTTGTGGATTGACGCGCTACAGTCGCTGAGCATCCACTCATTCTAAAGCCAGCAACAAGTTTCGAGTCAATGAACGCCCAGAAACAACAGCCCGAATCTGTCCCTGTTCGTCCGCTCGCCAGGACTGCAATTGTCTACGATTTTGATGGGACGCTGGCGAGCGGAAACATGCAGGAGCACAGCTTCCTTCCTAACCACGTGAACTGCACCATCTCAGAGTTCTGGGATGAAGTGGGCCGTTTGAAGCAGACGCATGATGCCGACCAGATCCTGATCTACATGATGGAAATGGTTCGTCGGTCACGGGTCGCCGGTAAGCCCATCAGCGCGAGATCGCTGGAGGAACACGGGCGATCGCTGCCGTACATGCCAGGCGTGCGAGAGTGGTTTCAAAGAATAGACACGCACGCAACGGCTCAGGGCCTCGCGCTCGAGCATTACGTTGTGTCGTCGGGCAACGAGGAGATCATTCGCGGCACGGAGATCTTCCCCAACTTCAAGAAGGTCTTCGGCTCTCGCTACGTGTACGATGACCAAGGTTTCGCTACGTGGCCGGCCGTTGTAGTCAACTACACGACGAAGACGCAGTTTCTTTTTCGAATCAACAAGGGTGTCAGCAACACGTGGGAAGACGAGCCCGTAAATAGGTGGATCCCCATGAAAGATCGGCCCGTTCCATTCACACGAATGATCTACGTTGGCGATGGCGACACTGACATCCCGTCGATGAAGATGGTCCGTCATCAAGGAGGCCACTCGGTGGCGGTGTTCGATCCCCAAAAGTGGGAAGCACTCAAAGCTCAACCTGGCGTCTACAACCTCATCGCCGAAAACCGCGCCGACTTCGTCGTCCCGGCTGACTATCGAGAAGGCAGCCAGCTTGACGTTACGATCAAGGGCATCCTCGGTCGGATCGCGCGCGACGCGACGTCGTAGCCGTTTCAAACCTGCCCCCGCTCTGCAAGAATCGGTCTCGTGTGAGTGCGGGAATCGTTGTCTTCGATCAGTCGGCATCTCCGTGCACGTGTTTTCCCGATTACTAGAGGCTGTACACGTCCTTCGTTGTTCACCTCGTGCGGAGCCTCATAAGGCTACATCAGCTCGAGCAAGCGTTTGGCGGCAAGCAGTGGTGCTGTGGCGCAGCACACGCCGTTCAAGCTTGAGCACGTCATAGGCGCGAGGCGTTTGGTGTGCGCAAATGCGGCGCTGAATGTATCGAAAAGTCGGGTGGTTGTAAGGAAACGCTCCCGCGAACAGCCTTTTGACCGAGTTCGCTCATGACGGCAGATCGCTGCTACCCGATTCGTCGATCTGAGCGAAGGCGACAACGATCTTGAGCCGTTCCGTCGCACCAACAATGTTCGCGCACGCCATCCCCAAGGCCAGTGCCGCGCTTTTCACTAACTCCGCCATCTCGCGAAGTTTCTGCGGCTCGGCGCCACTGCCAAACCCGGTGGCGTGACCTTCGAGCGCTTGGGCGATGAGCACGACGGATTCCGCGTCAGTCGCGAGGTCGTGCAGAACGGTGCCGATCAGGTACCGTGGACTGCTTTCGTCGTTGATCATGATTGATGTTCGTTCGGTTGATGGTTGTCGCGCAGTCGCGGTTCTCAGCCCGGCGGGATCGGCCGTTCCCCACTTGTAGGAAGTTTCGATTCGTTGGGCGTGCCCGCGATGTTCCAACCTTGGACCGCGCCCCGCAGCTGTCGGAATGCGTTCAAAAATTGACCGATCCACGTATTTAGATGGATCGTGTGGTCACGGACCGCGACCCATGCCAGGGGTTGTGTTGTGCCGAGCTCGACGACCTTGGTTGTGATGTGCTGGAGGTCTTGAAGGGTCGGCGCGATAAGCTCCACGTTTTTCAGAAGCTCGTCGAGGGCGTGGTCAAACTCCGCGAGCTCAAGAAGCGCCGCGCTATTCTGAGCGCGCAGTTGGTCTACCACGTCGCGCATGGTTGCTTCCGCTTTCATCGAGGATTGCTCCTTGCTGTATTCAGAACTGTCCCTGACAAAATTGATCCAGGCGCGCTTGCGTCGCTGCTCAGCGCGCCGTGTGTCATCCGAGCCTTCTGCACGGTGAAAGGCTATGTCGCATCGTTTGACGTTGAAGCTCGAGCACGTCATGGGGCGCAAACGGTTGGGCGTAGCTGAACGCGGCGCTCAGCTCGTCGAAGGTTCGAGGCGGTGTCCGCTTGGTTGCTGTTCGACGAGTGGTTCGGAGAGCCGTTCGAATTGATGAACGGTCGCTGGTCTCGCCTTCGATCACGACCAAGAGGTGTTCACAGCAGTCGAGTATCGCTGGCAAGCTCGCTTGAAGGCAGTTGAGCCAATCATCGTCTGGCGGCGGCACGCACTCCCGCACGAGGATGACCACGATCACTCGGCCATGGGCGCCGCTCAGTGGTCGCCTGATGTCGAGCAACAGGTTCACAATATGGTTGATCGTGAGCGGCCGGTCCCAGTCGTTTAGACAGGCGCGCCCCGACTCCGAAGAATAGAAGCTCATCTTTTTCCCCTCGGGGCGGTACCGCCCCTGCAGTGTCTATTTCTTGATCTCGTTGTGTGGTGCCACGCTCGCAGGCAGGTCTGGCGCCGCGCCTATTTCGCGCGGAACCTTATACGGGGGGTGCTCGTTTCCAGGGCGCGTTGCGCGAGCACGCGGGAGACGGGATCAGTCTCGATGCTTGCGCGAAGCACCGAACGAATGGTGTCGAGCTGCGCTCGATCAAGACGAGACTGGAGCGGGAGGAGCGCCGTTTCGACGATTCGTGCGGTCTCTTCGTCTCCGATCGCCCCATGCAGTGCGTCGGGCTCCTCGATGGCGTTGGTTTCGATGACGGAAAGTCGTGCCCGCTTCTTGTCGCGCATAGTGCTCTCCAGCTCTCGCTCAGTAGAGTGACTTCAAACGTGCCGACGACGCCGAAGCTTTCCGCGCGCTGGGGCGGAGTGCCGGCGCAGAAGCGCTTGGCTGAGCAGAGACGTCAGTTTTCGAAACGTCATCGGTCGGGACCGACGAGGGCAGATCTGCAACCGAAACACCAGCTGGCGGTATTGCCCCCGGTTTCAACGAATTCAACTCAGCGACGACTGACGGCAGCGGTGTTGCGATCTCGGTTTCTCGCCGCGCGACGAATCGACTCGCCGCGAGAAACAAGATAGCGAGCAAGGCCGACCCGACGCCGGCGACGCAGCCGACCAAGAATGGACGCGCCTTCGTTAAGAGGCCGAGCCGTGTCAAAGCGGACGGTTTAGGTACGGTTCTTGGGTCTTTCCGCGTGGCTCGCCAGTGCAGCGAAGGTTCCTCGTCCTCGGCCAGGAGCATGAGCGGATGCCGACCGAGTGGAGGTGGGGTGACAGAAGTCGCGGGTGTGCTCGGCACGCCCGCGCGGCGTGGCTTTGGGGGTTTGCCCGTCATGCGGGCTGGGCGAACGACCTCCGCTGTCGGAGCGTTGCCTGGCGTGAACGATAGATCTCTGTCGATCGCCCGGTGCCGTTGCTGCACGAAATTCGGTTCGAGCGTTCGCGTAGTGCTGAGACGCGGTTCGCTCACCCGCTGGATTGGCTGTGGTGGTGGCCGATACGGCGGGATGATCTGCGTGCCGTGTAAGGTGAAATCAGCATCGTTATCATCCGATTGCCGTGAGGTACTTTGATGTGCAGGGAGCGATCCAGAGAGCTCGTCGCGCGAACTCAGAGGAACATCGAGCTTCCATTGAAGCATGGTTGCGTGCCCGCCACCTTCGTCACCTTTATGTCCAACTCGCTGCTCGTCGTCCGTGGGCCACGTGCCATCCGCTGTTGTTACGTTGGTTACCGGGTCCATCGCAAGTTGAGTGGTGTCTGCTTCACCGGGTAGAGCTATCGAATACGAAGCACCGAGCTCTCGGTTGTCGTCGTGGAGACTGTCACCGCTCGCCACGAAGGCTCCGGCGTCTCGGATGGTCACTTCCAGGCGAACGCCTGCAAACTCGATGATGTCGTGGCCTTCGAGCTGGGTCGGGCCGTGAACTGCGGCCGAATTGAGGCGCAAATCTTCGATCCTGTAGGCGGGGATCACCCAAACGGATCCATCGGCGCGCTCGATGTGAAATTGGACGGGGGCAACGCCAGCGACCGTGAGCTGAAAGGCGGCTCCCGCCGTCGAACCAACGACCAATGCTCGCTCCTCGTTCGCGGGCAGGGCGAGGTTGCGAATGAGTCCGTTCGCGCTCAGTTGAACGAAGACCGACGAATCGTCGTCTGAGATTTCGAACATGCGCTTCTCAACTTGCTACCGCCAAGGAGCCTGTGAGCCCATGGCTCCGCAACGGCGAGGGGGGAATGGGAACCCGAAGGGGTGTGACGCTCCGCGCGTCATGGACATATCGGGACCGTCGCCGGGCTGGTTGTGTGAAATCTGATCGGGCCGACACATTTTTTGTGGGGCACCCCCAGCGGCATCGACAAACTCCTGAGGGGTCGACTTTTTCAGCTGTTTCGCGATTTCGAGTTGAACGCGCATTTTTCGAGCAACCGACTAGGGCCACTGACCGATGAATAGGTGAACCCCATCGCTCAGCCTGCTGGCGAGTAGCGACGGACTTCGAATCGGAAGGTTAGGAAATGATGCGCACGCGATCGTGGGCGATTCTTTGTACAGTGCTTTTGGCGGCCGTGGCCGGGGCGTCTGCCTGCTCGTCATCCGGACCGAGCGACAGCGGGGTGACCGATGAGTCGGAGGGCGCAGGCGGGGCCTGTGCAGGCTCGTCATGCGTGGCTGCAGGCGCTTCGGACGACGCGGGCAGTGGCGGAACTCCTGACGCCATCAGCGAGGACGGGGCTGGTGGCGCTGGCGGAGCCGGTGGCGAGGCTGGCATGGGTGGCTCCGATGTCGAAGCTATGGAGCCGAGTTGTATTCCGACCGGCCCCGGCGATCTTCCCGATGACGATTTCGTGGATTCGAACTGCGATGGCATCGATGGTGACAAGAGGGCGGCCATCTTCGTTTCCCCAGACGGCAAGGTAGACAACGACGGCTCGTTCGGCTCGCCCGTCAGCACGATCAGCAAGGGGATCGAGCTGGCGGCAGCGCGCGGTAAAGACGTCTACGTGTGCACCGCGGACTACGCGGAGAATGTCGTTGTCGAAACCAAGGCTGTCAACATCTTCGGCGGCTACGACTGCGTTGGCTGGTCGCGTGACAATCAACGCGCGAGCGTCGTCCCCGCGGGCGGGATCGCGTTGACCCTTCGCAACGTGTCTGAGATGACGGTCGATCGCATGCGGTTCATCGCTGCGAAGGCAACCGTCGCAGGTGAGAGTTCGATTGCCGCGCAGGTGTTCGCTTCCAGCGATGTGGTGCTTTCGCATCTGGATCTTACTGCGGGGAATGGCGCGGCGGGCAAGGCTGGGGATGCAGTGCCGGCTGCGAAGCAGGCGCAGGCCGGAGCTGACGGAACTGTGGGGAACTACTGCAACCCTTACCTTTCGGACTGGCCGTGCGACATCGCAATTCCCGCGGGCGGCGACGCACCGAGCACGATGTGCGGTTCGACGAAGATCCACGGCGGGACTGGAGGCAGAGGGGCGCCTTATCCCAAGGGCGGACCGCAAGCGGGTGCCGTCGGCGCACCGGGGAACAAGAAGTCAGGAGCTGAAGGGGCGAATGGCGTCGACGGCAACGAGGGAGCGATCTCCAACGAGACTTTCGGTTCCGTCACTGACGACGGCTACGTCGCGTCGAACTCTGGTGGCGACGGCACGGTCGGAAAGCCAGGCGAATCAGGCGGGGGCGGCAACGGCGGGTACTCCTGTCACTACACCACTGCAGGCTCTGGCGACGACAAGGCGGACTGCATCAACGGCAAGGGTGGAGACTACTTTTACTTTGGCAGCGGCGGCGGCCAGGGCGGATACGGTGGCTGCGGCGGCGCCGCTGGCCACGGCGGAGGTGGAGGCGGGGCCTCCATCGCGCTGCTGTCGATCAAGAGCACAGTCTCCTTGTCGTGGAGCTCGTTGACCACCGCCACGGGTGGCTTGGGCGGGGCGCCGAGCAACGGCGCAAAAGGTCAGGCGGGCGGGCGTGGAGGCAAGGCAGGGCGCCCGACCTCGTCCGCGCTTGGGGCCTACACGGCTCTCACGACGGGGCAAGACGGCGGGCCCGCGGGTGATGGAGGCGTCGGCGGTCCCGGAGGTCCGGGGGGAGGTGGTCCGTCGATCACGCTTGTTGCGGTCGGCGAGATGCCGGTCACGCAGGCCGTGACGTTCGCGAACGGAGCCGGCGGTAAAGGCGCCGCTGGCTTCAATGGCACAGACGCGCTCTCCGGCGAGAGCGGCGAAACGAAAGTCATCCAGGTCGCTGCGTCGAAGTGACAGCACCCGACCAGATTCAAGTCCCTCGTTCGAATTGGAGCATCAGATGCAATCTCTCCGGATTGGCGTTTTTGGCCTCGCTTTGTCCTCGTGTGTAGTCGTCGGTTGCGGCTCCGGTGACAAACCTTCTCACTCTCAACCGCCTGTGGTCGCAGACGGCGGCGCGGCCGGCGCGACGGCCGAAAATGCTGGCGCAGTGGGCAGTGACGAGAGCACCCCCGCTGCGGACGATTCACCGCTGTGCGTGATCAGCGCTGATTGCCCAAGTGGTTCGCATTGCGATTTGGGGCAATGTGTTCAGGACTGCAACGACGACAACGCCTGTGGCAAAGGCAAGACTTGCTCGGCTCGCGCCCGTTGTCTGTCAGAAAAAGATGCAGACGCTGATCCGACACCGACCAAGGACTACCGGGGAACAGTGAGCGCGGGTCCACTGACGACGCTGCTCACTGAAAGCGATCAGGTGCTCAAGATCACGCTCACGAGCACCAGCAAACAGCCCGTCAATTACCGCATTCAACTGGATGCGCCTCATCTCCGGGTTAAAGAACTGCGCGGTGAATTTACCCGATCGAAGGTCATTGAATTCACCGTCGATAGCTCGAAGTTGAAAGGTGGACGCGACGTGCCTGGTAGCGTCAAGTTCTTCACCAACCTAGGTAACGTCACGGTTAGCGCGCCGATCCACACGGGCATCACGGGGAGGTACCGCGGTTCGCTGCGCTTTGATGGTGGGCTAGTGAACCTCGGCGACGCTCGGATTGCGCTCGACGTGATCGAGCGAAACGGCGAAGTCACCGTTCGCTTCGATCCCGAGCAGTCGCTGCTCTTCCCTGAAACAAGCAGCGGGCCGGCCACGGGATATGGTCGCTACGCGCCCGGTCAGGCGATCGAGCTAAATGGCAGTCAACGCTTCGAGCAGGCGTTCGGCGGCACTCGCAATCACTTCGCGCGCGATATCGGTCGCCGGACAAGGCTCAAGCTTGAGCCGAGCAGCAACGGGAACCTGAAAGGCACATTCGAAGACAGTATTTACGGGCTTTTTCAGCAGCCCGTGAAGCTGACGGGCAGCGTGGGCCTTCAATACCAGCCGCAGTCAGAAGCGCCGGATTTCGAGCTGAGCGCAGACCTGCGCATGCCGGATGCGCCACCGGCGGATCCGCAGCCAGGGATCTTTGGATGGACTCGCACGTGTCCGAAGACGTTCAACGACGCCTGTCATAGCGCAAGAGGTGTCGACTGCTTCGTCGCGCTTGAAAGCCAGTTCTCTCAACCGCTCTACAATGCGCTCGCGGGCGGGTCGCTCGACTTCAACGCTTTGGCGGACGAGTGTGCGATCGCAACGACCGGGGGATACTTCGGCAACGCAAACAATTGCGGGCTAATGGCTCCCTTGGCGTGTGCGCTTAGTGGTGCCGCGGACTCGTCACACGACGACAAATTCCAGCCCGTGTTCAACCGGCTGATGCAAGAGACGCTCGCACCGCCGTTACTAGTGGCGCAGAACCACGTGGTCCAGGCCCTGAAGGACTCCATCACCGCCGGAGGCGCACTCGCAGAGCTACAGCGCTACGACGCGGCGATGGAGGCACTGAACCCAGCGGCCCAGTGGGTCTTCATGCCGAACATCCTGGAATACTTACGCACGATGAGCCCGAAGGGCGCCGAGAGTGAGCAACAAACGAGCGACGATGGGGCGTCCGGCCCGATACCGGTCACGGATAGTTATCCCGCTGCTCGAGCCCTGTCGAAATTGTTGACTGTGATGAGTGACATCGACGGCGAGCGTGCGCGCGTCTCCGGCGTCGCCACACCTTCAAAGCGAACTGACCTGATCAAAGATGCCCAGGCCAGCGCGGTGCTCGGATTCTTCGAGACTGCAACGCTCGTAGCCGTGTTGAATGAGTGGAAGATCGCGCCGCCCACGATTGCGGCTGACTTCACCGGTGTGCTGACACCAATCGACAGCGGCTTCGGGGCGCTACTGCGCGGCGCGGGCGCTTTTGGTATTCCGGATAGCTTCGTGCCTTTCGTGTTCAACGCAAAGGACGCGGCAAAGGGGCCGAACAACTTCGCGCAGATGCTCGCGATCTCGAGCGAAGCTGTGAGCTCGTACCGGGCGCTCGAGGACGAGTACAAGGCGAACGCACGCACGTTCGAACAGAACGAAGCGACCTTGCGCCAAGAAGCGCTCCAAGTGCAAACGAGCTACGACACGCAAATCGCAAACACCTGTGGTTCAGCGTTCGACCCCGCAAAGGCTGCGACCCCCGCGGATTGGTCGGAGTGTGGGGCCGATCACAGCGGCGACGTCGGGATTTTGCAGCTGCAAATCGAAGAAACCGAGGCGCGCCTACAGTCTTCACTGAGCCGCATCCAAGGCATGAAGGACAAGATCGCGATCGACCGGCGCGTTCTGGCGGAGACACAGCAAGTCCATGAAGACACACTCGCATTCATCGATCAGTCCGGTGCCGAACTCGACACAATCGCCTGGACGGAGGGCATCATCAAGGCGCAGCAAGCCTTCATCCAGGTGGCTTCCCAGTCCTCGATCGTCAACTTCGGGGCACCTGCTGGATTCGGAGCCGTCAACGCAATGCTCGAGCTCGAAAAAACAGGCCTAGAAGTGCGTCGCCAGGACGTCCAAACCGCCCAGCAGATGCACATGGAGCAGGCAAACGCGAGCATCGAACTCATCAACGGGATGGGAAGCATCCAAAAGCAGTGCATCGATCTGGCCCAGCTGGCGGTCGAGATGCAGCAGGACGTCGTCGCACTCGATGAAGCACGCGTCCGTGCATTGAATGCCGTGGAGCAAGCGCAACGCCTCTACAATGACAAGCTGAAGACCGTCGCCGTTTCTGCACTCAACCCGGCGCACGATCCGTCGTACCGGCTGCTACGCGACCAACAAGCGCTGAACTTGCTGAGTTCACGTGCGCGAGCCCAACGGCTGCTTTACCTTGCGGGCCACGCACTCGAGTACGAGATCAACACGCCGATCGCATCGATGCCGGGCGCCGTATTGAATGCCCGAAACGGCCTCAGCATGGGTCAACTGACGAGCTGCCTCAAGCAGATCGGGGATGGCTATCAGGTCGCCTATGGAGTGCCCCAGATCTACAACACTACCGTGTCCGTTCGGGCAATGCTCGGCATCACCGGTCCACGAAAGGATGCGGTCACCGGCCAAGTGCTGAGCGAAGGCGAACAGTTCCGGCAGCTGCTGCTTCAGAACCAAAACCTCGACGCCAAGGGAGGCGTGGGCATCACATTCCCGACCAATCTACAGCCCGGGAACCAGCTTTGGTCGAGCGACGTGTGCGCGGATCGCATTACCTCAGTGCAAGCGCAGCTTGTCGGCGACTTCTTGGGTGACAATGAGGCTCAGGTGAACCTCTCGCTGGCCGGTGCAGCAGTGCTCCGCGATTGTGCCGCGGATGACATCCGGGTCTGGTCATTCGGCAATCAAGCCGGCGATTCGGACGCCCTTGCGGTCGTGCAGGCGGGGGTGAACACTTACGGAACGGCGCCCGAGAACTCTTCTTTGTACGGGCAGTCCGTCGCTCGAGCGTCATGGCGCCTCGTGATCCCGGGCGTGGGTAGCGCGCCGGCCAACGCTGACGTGGACCTGAACCACGTGGACGACGTCACGTTGCAGATCAGGCACGAGGCCTTGCCGCAGAAGAACTCGCCGCTGTCGGTCGATCTGTCGTGCTTGGCGAGCATTAAGTAGACGCGAGAGCGGCCCGGCTCGCCCGTCCCAAGCACGGCGGGCATTGAGCCATCAATGTCCCGGCCGGGCGGTTTTCGACAGCGCCGGCGGGGCGCGCCACGAAAAATCTTGATCCGGGCTCAACTTTTCGCGCAACCGGTTCGCACGCGTGACCGACTGTAGGGTGTGCCGCGCCTTGCGTCGCGAGCGCGACCGCCTCTTTTAACCAGCAGCTCTATCTACACGGTGAATCAGTGAATCGACGACTTTCAACAGGGCTGATCGGGATCGGGCTCTCGGTCGTGGTGGCTTGCGGAAGTGGCACCAGCGAGGATGACCGTTCGCCGCCTCATGAAGGTGCTGGCGGGCTTCAACTCGATGTCGCCGAAGCTGCAGCGGGCATGGGCGGCACGGCCGGTAGCCCCATGGCTACTGCTTCGGACGCCGGGACCGCAGGTGAGGCGGCAGGCGCTGGAGGCGACGGCGGCGCTGCAAACGGACCACTTTCCCGAGAAAATCTGAAACCAGTCCTGCTGTACGACGCCTCGTCAGACACGGGCCGGGCGCTCTATGCGTGGGACACGTCGAACTCTGAACCCCTGAAGATCTTCGGTCCCGCCAAAGCCAGCTACGGTGTTGACGAGTTCTCCGTATCTCCGGACGGACTGAAAGTAGCATTCATCAGCCTTGTCGCTGAAAGTGGCGGTGGCGAGGTGTACGAAACAGACGTTGACGGCGCCAACCTGAAAAGATTGAGCGGGGCCGCAGTGGCACACATCCACCCGTCGGGTGTTACGTGGTCCAAGGGTGGGAACTTCGTGCTCTACGATACCGACGATACCGACAACCCGGGTGCCCCAACAATCGGGCATATTCTTGATGCAACGACTGGGAAGGCGCTAGACGTTCACGGTCTCCCATCTCCGGACGAAACGCGCGTTGCTGTCTATGAGAAAGGTTCGATCGCTGTTCAGGCGATCGATGGCAGCAACCGCGTCGAACTCGCCGAGTTGAATGAGCAACCGGCTTTGTCTTGGTCTGCTGACGGCCAAATGCTCTCCATCTGGACTGAGGGTGATGGAGAAACCGTGTTTTCTGCGGACGGTCGGGGCGTGTGGGATCTCAAGTATTGCAGCCAGCCGGGAGAATGGGCACCACAAGGCCATTGGCTGGCCTTCAATTGCTACAAGGGGGAATTCTTTGTCCAAGCTCCCCGCGAGCAGCCACTCCTGATCAGCGCGCCCGACGTGGCCAACGTAAGTTGGCGGTGGGCTCCTGATGGATCTCAGATCGCAGTCGCTGGTGCGGATCTTCAAACCTATACGCTGAAGACCGGCAAGAGCGTCCAGGTAAACGCGGCCCCGACCACTGGGGGCGCCGGGGGAGCGTTGGATTGGTCACCCGATGGACAATATCTCGCCTACAGTGCGGGACTGAAGGGTGACGTGAGAGGGCTTTTCGTCGCTCGTCCGGACGGCACAGACAACAAGACGGTGTACGGCCGTCCCACGAGCTCGATCTCGTCTGTTGTGTGGTCGCCCGACGGCGGGCACATCGCATACGAGCAGGGCAGCGGCGGGTCCTGGTACGTGGCTTCATTACTTGGAGAGAGCACGTTCGTCGGGAACGGCGGGAACCGCGCCTGGTCGGATGATGGGGAGTTTTTTGCTGTCAAACCCTATGGCAAGGGATCGTCAATCCGCGTGATCCGCATGGCGGACAAGGAAATCGTCGCGCCGGATGGACCGTCTGACGGCGCCCACCTGACGTTCGGATTGGCGCGCAAGTAGCGCGGAGCGTCGCTGAATCGTTTTGGCGGACCGGATGATCGGTGCTGCTTTCGCGCGCTCGCTGACTTTCACCGAGCGGTCAACAGGAGAGGAATCACATGTCAGGGATCATCGGAGGAGTCGTAGCAGGAGCGATCGTGCTTGCGTTGCGCGCGGCGGCAAAAAAGTCGAAGCCGGGCCTCAACACCAACGCGGGCAACCGCGTGGCTCGTTACCCACTCGTGGCCCGCGCGCTGAGTTGGTTTCTTGTACTGCCCGCGCTTGCATTCTGGTTGCTCGTGTCTTACGCACCGGGCGCTCAGACAACGACGGGATTCATCTTTTGCTCTTGTTTCACGGCCGGAGTCTTGGCGCTGTTCCTCGAGTTCACGTACACGCAGGCATCGTGGTCTGAATCGGAGGTAACGTACTGCTCCGTATGGCACAAGCCGCGGGTGATCAGGTGGGAAGACATCGGTGAGGTGCGATTTTCTGCCATGCTAAGTTGGGTCGTCATCCGTAGCCGCTCGGGCGTCGTGATCAGGTTTTCGACGTTGCTAGGCGGCCTCGCGGAGTTGCTGGAAACCCTGAAGAAGCAAGTGGCTCCAGCGCTCGCGACATCCGCCGCAGAAGCGATCATGTTCGTGCGAATCCACTAGAGCAGTCGAAGCACTGGATTCGTTGCGCTCGCGTCACGAGGCGCGGAAGTGGGCCGCCGACGATCGGCGCTGCCGGTCCAACGCGGCGCAAGATTCTGACGTTCGGCTTGCGCGGAACTGGTCGCGCCGCGGCCATCTTCGCCTCGCGTGAAAACCGCGCTCAGAGCGGGAGCGTACGAAACTGCACTGCGTTTCACTTTTTCACGCAACCGACCCGATTGAGCGACCGATATCAATACCGACAGCGTCGTTAGTGCTCTATCGGCGCCAACATTGTCTTCGAAAACGGGTGATTGCGACATGGATCTTCACGTTGCAGGCGCAGGTGCGCGCCGGAGCATTGAGGGCTTCAAGGTCATGAAGTGGCTGGTCTCCGCGATCGTTTGCGTTCTGGTCGTGGCGCTCAGTCCGGCGCTAGCGCGCGCGGGAGGTGTGGACTCAACCCGCATCAGTTTACCGACGGGTCCAGCATCCATCGAAGGGCTGGGCAAGAACTTCGCTGCTTCGCTCGCGTCCGGGACGGCCTCGTACGGGCTCGACATCGCGGTGCCCCCAGCCTCTGGCGGTTTCGCGCCGCATCTCAGCTTGGACTACGACGGCGGAGGAGGCGTCAGCGAGCTCGGACTCGGATGGAAGCTGGGCGGATTGCTCAGCGTTCGCCGGCGCGTGGACCAAGGCCTGCCGCGCTTCGATGCGACGGACGCTTTCGTGCTGAGCGGTGCCGGAATTCCAAGCGCCCTGCTCGAGATGCCGGACGGGTTCTTTCGAGCTCAATATGAGAGCGGTAGCTTTTTTCGAGTTCAGAGAAACGCAGACGCTGACGAGTGGGAGGCACGCGCCAAGTCGGGCGTCACGTATCGCTTTGGCGGAAAAGGCTTCACTGAGGAAGAAGCCGGGCACGTGGTCACCTACTTGCTGCGCGAACAACTCGATCTTCACGGGCATCGCATCAGCTACGAATGGGACACCAGTGAGGGTCACGCGCTACTCACAACGGTGACCTGGAACGACTTCAGCGACTCGACACGCCAGCAGATTTCGCTCGAATACGAGGCGCGCCCCGACAGTTACGTGGTGTTTTCGTCAGGAATTCGGCAGGCGATTACCCGCCGCTTGAAGAAGATCGAGGTCACCCTCGGCGGCGACCTCGTGCGCCGGTACACGATTGGTTATCAGAAAGGTCCACATTCGCTGCTCACG
>Ga0164309_10000736_pt1 | contig 17132 bp, 15 predicted proteins | sample Whisoiple_247_MG_FD_109984 | JGI IMG/M metagenome (GOLD analysis project Ga0164309, IMG submission 109984) | Soil microbial communities amended with fresh organic matter from upstate New York, USA - Whitman soil sample_247_MG | ecosystem: Environmental > Terrestrial > Soil > Unclassified >...
AGCTCGCGAGCGAGCTCGCGAGCCAGCTCGCGAGTCGGCGATGGACCGCGACAGAACCGGTCGTCGCGGCACGGGCGGTAGTTCGGGGGGGAGTGGAACGCGGCTCAGCGGCGATCGAGCCTCCAAGTCGTCGTTTCGTTTCGTCGATCATTACGGCCTTCTGGTGTGCTTGGGCGAGGGCGGAATGGGCGAAGTGTGGGCCGCGCGCGATCCGAAAGGGCCCAAGAACCGCGTCGTCGCGCTGAAGCTGACCAAGCAACAGGGGGCGGAAGCGGCGAAGGTCCTGTGGGACGAGGCGCGCATCGCCAGCTTGATCGATCACCCCAACGTGTGCCGGGTGCACGAGCTCGGGCTCGCCGATGGGCTGCAGTTCTTGGTCATGGACTATTGCGACGGCGCCAGCCTGCACGACCTGCTGGAGCGGCTGCCGGGCCGGATCCTGACCCCGGGTTTCGCGGCGCGCATCTTGGCCAACGTGAGTGCCGGTTTGCACGCGGCGCACGAGCTTTGCGACGAGCACGGGCACCACATGGGTGTCGTTCACCGCGACGTGTCGCCGCAGAACGTGCTGATCTCGACGGCTGGAGGAGTGACCGTCACGGACTTCGGTGTCGCTCGTGCGGCCGGCCAGGCTCACAAGGCCACCGAGACCGGGGAGATGAAGGGCAAGCTATCCTACATGGCGCCCGAACAGGTCACCTCGCGCGACATCGATCGCCGGGTGGACGTCTTCGCGCTCGGCTGCGTCCTCTACCAGGTGACCTTGGGCAAACGTCCCTTCCACGGCGAGGACGCGCTGGCCACGCTCTATCAGCTGCTCGAGAAGGACCTCGTCCGGCCGAGCGCCGTGGACCCGAGCTACCCTCCAGAGCTCGAGCAAGTGGTGCTGAGGGCGCTGGCGAAGAACCGCGACGAGCGGTTCGCCACGGCGCTCGAGCTCCAGATGGCGCTCGAGCGATTCCTGGTGACGAGCGGGAAGCACGTTACCGATGAGGATGTTGCCCGCCTGCTCGGCGAGCAGCTTGGAACCGAGATCACGGCCCGCAAGGACGAGATCCGGCGTCGTGCCGCGGCGCTCGACGCCGGACCGGCACCCGCTCCAGTCGTGGAACGCTTGGAGACGGAGGCTGGAACGGTCAGTGAGGCGCCCATGCCTGCCCGAACCAGCTTCGGTGTGCGGCTGGCTGCGGTGGGCGTCTTTCTAGCGGTAGCGGGAGGCAGCGTGTTTCTGCTCCGCGACCGCCTGGGCCGTAGCGCTTCGGCGCCACAAGGGAGCGCCCAGCCTTCCTCGAACGTAGCGAGCGCCGATGGAAAGCTCGACGCGCCGCCGTTGCCCGAGGTCAGGCTGACCATCCTGGCCGCACCGAGCGCCGCCCGAATCGAGCTCGACGGTCGGGAAGTGGGGATTGGTCGCTATCAGGGCAATCACCCGACCTCCCCCGACCTGCACCGCCTCACCGTGTCGCTGCCCGGCCACGAGACGGAGTCGCGCGAGGTGACCTTCGAGGAGACACGCACGCTCGAGATCGCGCTCAAACCGGTTACCGCCGCCGTGCCGGCGGGTGGCAGTCGCCCCCGCGCCGCCACGCCTTCGAAGACGTCGTCCGAAAAACCGAGCGCGACACCCGCCCCGGGCAATGGTAAAAAACCCCCTCGTGCCCTGGATGCGACGAACCCATTTGCCAACCCCTAGCGTCTCGCTCGGCCTGTGCTCGCTCGTACTGTGCGCCGTTCTCGGGGCTAGCTGGCTGCTCACGGCGGGGAGTGCTTGGGCGCAGACGCCGGCTGCCCCTGCGCAGGACCCGTCAGCCCCGCCTTCCCCACAAGAGAAGGGAGGCGCGGAGCAGGACCCCGCCAAGGACCAGGCTGCGCGCGAGGAGGCAGGGACGCGTTTTCAGCGTGGTTTGGCCTTCTACGGTGACGGAGACTTTGCCCTCGCGCTCATCGAGTTCGATCGGGCCTACCAGCTCGTTCCGGATTACCGGGTGCTCTACAACATCGGGCAAGTGTCGATTCAGCTGTCTCGATTCGCTCGGGCTCGTTTGGCGCTCGAGCAGTATCTGACCGAGGGTGGAGCCGCCATCCCGCCCGAGCGCGCGGCCGACGTGGAGCGGGATTTGCGCATGCTCGCCGACCGCACGGCGTACATCGAGCTCAGCAGCTCGACCACCGGTGCCGAAGTGCTCGTCGACGATCGCAGCCAGGGCGTGACCCCTCTCAGCGCACCTCTCTTGCTCGACGCCGGCGAACACCAGGTCGTCCTGCGGAAGGACGGGTTCCAAACCGCCACCCGGCGTGTCGTTCTCGCTGGCTCTGAACGCTTGCCACTCGCCCTCGACCTCGTGCCGGTGCAGCAGGAGCAGGTCATCGTGGTGCAAAAGCCCGAGCCTGTGTCGAGCCAGCAGCCTGTCGCGGACAAGGTCGAGCGTCGTGGCCCTGATCCAGCTGTTTTTGCCTGGATCGGGACGGGCCTGCTCGCGACTGCGACTGTGACGACGGGCATCCTGGGGCTCGATGCCAAGGGTCGGTACGACCAAGCCATGCAGGAGCCGGACAACCAGGCTGCGATCGACGCGGCCGCGTCCGACGCGAGAGCGTTCTTTCTGGCGTTCGACATCCTCGCCGTCAGCACCGCCGCTGCCTGCGGAACGAGTCTGTATCTGACCTTGCACAAGCCGAAGGCGCACGAGACATCAGCGACTGCCTCGGCGCGCGGAACGGTCGAGCTCGGCCTCTTGCCGCACGCGGTGCAGCTCCGCGGCAGCTTCTAGCGACGGGCACCGGCCTCTCGGCCGCGCTCCGAGCGGACATGTGGGGCGGGAGGCGCGCCGCACCTCCAAATCGAGGGCGTTGTGCATTTTCCGGGTGATGCACAGTCTAGCGGCGTCGTATCGTTCCTGCCTGGCTTTCCAAGGAGGAGACGATTCATGAAGAAGATTGCCTTATTCGTACCGGTGCTGGTTGCCGGCCCCCTGGCCCTGGCTGTGGCCTGCGGTGGCCCTGTCGACATGGATGACGGGACCGGCGGCGACGGCAGTGGCGGTACGGATCCGAGCGGCGGCCACAGTAATGACGGGTCCGGCGGCTCGACCGGGGGCAGTACCCCGACCGGCGGGACCGGTGGTCAGGCCACGGGTGGCCTCGGTGGCCTCGGTGGCCTCGGCGGTTTGGGCGGCCTCGGCGGCATGGGCGGTGGCGGACCCACCTTGCAGCAGCTCTGCAGCACGCGCTGTACCACCTCGGCTCAGCTCGCGTGCGGGGAAACCCACGCCGAGTGCACCCTGCGCTGCGAGACCGACGGGGGCCTCCTGGCTGTGATCCCGGAGTGCGAAGACCCGTACTACACCTGGGCCGAGTGCCAAGCCGATCTCGAGGTCTCGCATTTCTCCTGTGAGCTGGCGCCGCAGTACTCCGACCAAGCGAACGTGAACGCCGCCGGCGCCGTCATCTGTGGCGCGACCCAACAGGCGTACTTCGACTGCTACTACATCTACTACTACGACTAATTGCCCGAGCGGTATTCGAGCCTGAGTTCGCCCTTGGACCGAGCCATAGGATTCACGATCTATGTGAGGCAGATGTCCTTCACCCACTCACTGCCGCGCGGCAGCGTGCTGCGAGTGGGGAGGGGCTCTCGCGTGAACATCCGAGTCGATGATCCATCGGTGTCGCGCGAGCACGTGGCGCTTCACGTTGGCGAGGAGGGAGTCGAAGTCGAAGATCTGGGTAGCTCCAACGGCACCCAGATCTTCCGCGGTTCGACCGTCCCCGGGCGAGCGCAGGAGACGCTCAAGCTCACCCCGCACCGGCGCTACCCCCTGTACCCGGGGGACATCCTGCGCCTCGGTTCGGTCCCCTCGTTGCTCCGTGAGGACAAGCCCGAATCGAACCTGCCTGATCGCACCACGACGCCGCCCACCTCGGGCACGGGGCGGGTCCTGCTCGATCCCGAGATGAAGCGGGTCTACGAGCTCGCCGAGCGTGCTGCTGTCAGCGACATCGCCGTTTTGATCATGGGGGAAACCGGGGTGGGCAAGGAGCTCCTGGCTGCCGCCGTGCACGAACACTCCCGCCGCCGTTCGCGGCCGTTCTTGCAAATCAACTGTGCAGCATTGGCCGAGACCCTGCTCGAGAGCGAGCTGTTCGGCCACGAGAAGGGCGCCTTCACCGGGGCAACCAACATGCGCCAGGGGCTCTTGGAGTCCGCGCATGGTGGAACGGTGTTCCTCGACGAGCTCGGGGAGATGCCGCAGTCGACCCAGGCGAAGCTCCTGCGGGTGCTCGAGGAGCGTCGCATTCGGCGTCTCGGCTCCACGAGGTACGTGGACATCGACGTGCGCTTCGTCTCGGCGACCAATCGCGACTTGGTCGGGGAAGTGACGGCGGGTCGCTTTCGCGAGGATCTCTACTACCGGATCAGCGGGATTTCCCTGCTCATTCCACCATTGCGCGAGCGCATCGCCGAGATTGAGCCACTCGCTCGGCACTTTCTCATGGCCTTCTGCCTGAAGAGCCGCATTGCCGTGCCGGAGCTCACGCCGGCGGCCGTGCAGCGCCTGCTGCACTACTCCTGGCCAGGCAACGTGCGCGAGCTGAAGAACGCCATGGAGCGTGCCCCGTTCCTCAGCGGTGGCGCGCCCCTGTTGCCGGAGCATCTGCCAGCGCCGGATGTTCCGTCGGGGCCCCGGTCGAGCGAAGAGGACGAGGATCCCTTCGGTGACGAGGAGACGGACGTTCGCGCCCTCCCCGCCGCGCGGCTCCCGGGTTACCGCAACGGGCACGACGCGGCGCGGCTGAAAGAGCTGCTCAAGTACTCTGCAGCGGGCCCCTCGCCGAGCCCGGTTCCGCCGAGCCACCATGTGGGTGCGTTCTCCGGTCCGCCCAGCTCGGCACGGCCGAGTCAGCTTGGTGGTGGGACGCCGAGTCGGCCGGTGCACGGCAACTCCAAGAGCTACTCGGAAGACGAGGAACGGCAGCGGGTGCTCGACGCTCTCGAAGCTTGCTCGGGCAACCAGACCCGGGCGGCAGCTCTGCTCGGCATCTCAAGGCGTACGCTCATCAATCGCATCGAGACCTTCGGCCTGCCGCGTCCCCGCAAGGACGCCTGACGCACGCGCCCGTGCTCGAGAGCAGGCCCTTCGGCGGGCGCCTGCAGCGGCCGTATTGTGCAAGATCAATCTGTGCAAAATGCACAGATGCACAACTCGAATCCAGCCTGCGGACGTTGCGCAGACTGAAAATACCCACATTAGCAACTAGAAAAGAACATAATAAATTCAGCAAGTTACCAAAAACTAGCTAGTCATTCATACCAGTCCACGAGGATGGAACGGTCTGTGCAAACCCCCTCAGTGCGCGGTCACCAGAACGGTGCCGTGGAGGAGGTCGAACAGAATGAAGAAGCTACTTGCGGGGATGATGGCGCTGGGGGGCTTGGCGGTTGCCGGCTGCGCCGTCGAGTCGGGTGATTACATCGCCACTGAGGCGTTCGAAGCGAACATCGCTTGCTACACGAACAACGGGGTCAACCCGATGAAGGCGGCGCTGGCCATCGCCATGGCTACCGAGATCGGGCGCTTGCAGCCCGAGATCGACCTGAAGAAGGTCCAGCTGCAGGCCCAGTACCACATGCAGGATGCGCTCGGCCTCACCGACACGGCGAAAAACCTGTGCGCATCGCGCGGCAAGACGGGCTGCCCCAACACGCAGGCCCTGCTCGAGCTGCAGAATCCCATCATCAACTCGACGGGCCTCGTGAAGACGTCGGTGCTCGACGCCACGAATTTCGCGACGGATATGATCGCTTCTCTCGATCGCCAGGCCTCTCACCTGCAGAACCTGAAGAACAACTCGCCGTGGCGTCTGCCGTCGAACGACAACGTGTTCACGATGCTGAGCGCCAACGATTGGGGCGCTTGCGGTGAGCACGTCGACTTCCAGGTCACCGGCACCAACGTGCAAAACCAGATCGAACGCCTGGTGTTCTTCGGCAACGGTGGCACCTCGGCCTCGAACTCGTTCGGCAACCCGTTCCTGGCGCCCGTGCTCAACCAGGGCCGTCTAGCCATCGATCCCGATCCCTACCTGACGGGTACCGGCACCGCGCCGGCATCAGGCAGCGTGACCAATGCCTGCGTCGTCTACTCCAAGACCTTGCTCGGCCAGTCCTGCACCTGTGAGGGCAAGAGCGGCACCTTCCAGCCGCTCAAGCCGGGCACCTACTCCTGCAGGTGATCTGCCTCGAGGGGCGGCAGCACACCTCGCCCCCGACCTCCTCCGAAGGTCCGACCAGTCGCCGCTGGTCGGACTTTCTCGTTTTCCCGCCCGTGTTATCCTTTGTCGGGCATGTTCTTGCTTGATCCGCACGGTACACGTCGCCTCGTGTCGCGCTTGGCCGTGCTCCCCATCTTAGGGCTGGCCGCCTGCTCGCTCATCTACGACTTGAGTGGCGTTCAGTGCACCGAGACGGCCGATTGTCAGGCCCTGGGCGCCGGCACAGAGTGCAAGAATTCCGTGTGCGTGACGCCCGAGCCATCCGACGGCACGGCCGGTGGGGACGGCGCGGAATGCCAGACGAACAGCGACTGCATCGATGCCCCGGAGAACTACGGTGAGCCCGCCATCTGTCGAGCGGGGTCATGTATCCAGCTCAAGTTGCTCGAACCAACCGACCAATGCCCGTGGGTCTTGGGCCTCGGCGACGACAACAAGAACCTGCGGAAACCGGATCCGATCATCATCGGGGCCTACGCACCGTTCGGGGAAAATCCTGCCGCCGATCCAATCGTACAGAACTACGAGCTCGCCATCGATGAAATGAACTCGGGTTCCAATGGAGGGCTTTCGGGAGGAACCGGCGGAACCAAGCGGCCGTTCGTCGCCGTCATCTGTCAAGCGATCTACGACGCGGATCTCACGCTCAGCATGGGGCACTTGATCGACACCCTGCAGGTGCCTGCCGTCATTTCCGCGCTGAACGCGCCGGAGCTCGAGGAGACCTTTTCGACGATGGGTCACCCGAGCGAGGTCTTCTTCATGAGCCCCCTCGACGCCGATACCAACCTGACGCTGCTCGAAGACGACGGGCTCCTCTGGCACCAGCTCGCTGAAGGGCGGGACCTCGCTCCCGGCTATTTGGCCCTGGTGCCGGAGATCGAGGCGTGGATTCACGCGGAGCGCGGGCTCGCGCCCACCGATCCGATCAAGCTGGCCGTAGTCGAAGCGAATGACCAGTTCTTGATCGACATCAGTAACGACGTTGTGGACGTCCTCGAGTACAACGGCGGGCTCAGTGCTTTCGCCAACGAGGACAACGGCAAATTCATCCGCCTTCGGACCCCAGTGGCTGATTTCGGTGACTCGTCGGTCATCGCCTCCGCGAAGGAGGCGCTACTGGACTTCGTTCCAGACGTCATTCTGTCGATCGGCGCGCACGAGTCCCTGCAGTTGATCTACGATCTTGAAGTACTCGATTGGAGGCCTGCACTCGGTCCAAAGCCATTCTACGTAGTTTCGCCCTATGCGTTCGGCGCAACGGAGCTACTAACTGCCGTCCCGGGCGAGGCGCACCAACGCCTGCTGGGTGTGAACTTCGCAGCAGCCGAAGAGTCGGAACTCTATGATCAGTACTTGAGCAATCTCAAGGCCATCTACGGGAACCACTCAAACCTCGAGGGCAAAGAGAACTTCTACGACGCGGCGTATTTCGTCATGTACGCCATCGCGGGCGCGGGAAATCCACCTCGTCTCACCGGTAAGGAGGTCGCGGCTGGCATGCTGCGGCTCATCAATCCGGGCAGCAAGGATCAGCCGTACGATATGGGCAGCTCCGACGTACCCAACGCCCTCTTTGCTCTGGACCGCGGACTCGACATTGGCCTCATGGGCACGCTTGGGCCGCCCGATTTCAATACGGCCACGGGCGCGCGGGTGGGCGCTGCATCCATTTACTGCGTCGAGGATGGCGTTCGCATCCAGAACGCGCTCTTGGTCGACCCCGACACGGGGATGCTGTCGGGCACGCAGACGTGTGTGCCCAACTTCCCGCCGCCATGACGTCCCTCGGTCGATCTCTGCCCTGGACGGTTTTCGCCACGACACTCTGTGCGTGCCAAGCCGAGTCGGAAGTGCACAGCCGTCCGCAGGCGGTCATTGGTGGTGTCGCGAGCGACAAGCAAGAGGTGTTGCACATTCTGTCCTCCGGTGGGGGAGGTTACCAGCGTCGCTGCTCCAGCACGCTCGTGGCCCCGAACCTGCTCTTGACCGCGCGGCACTGCGTCTCCCTCTTCACCGACGGTCAGTACAGCTGCACCGACGACGGCACCTTGGATCAAAGCCGACCGCAAGTGCCGGCTGAGGCGGGGAGCATGGGCCTGCTCTATTCGCGCGACACGATCGACGTCTACTCGCTCGACGACATTGACGAGCTCTACCCCGTTGCCTCGGCCGCGCAGCTGATCGCTCCTCCCACCGACACCATCTGTCGAAACGACCTGGCCTTCGTCGTCCTCGATCGCGACCTCGATCTTCCGATTCGTCCCATTCGGCTCGATCGCGTGGTGCCGAACGAAGAGCTGACCGTGGTCGGCTACGGCACCAACGACACGGGCTACGTCGGCCTCTTCGAGCGAGAGCTCACCATCATCGCCATCGGGGAAAGCGAATACCACGCGGGGAGGGGGGCCTCGTTGCCGCGCACGTTTGCGGTGGGCCAGGGACCGTGTCCAGGCGATAGCGGTGGGCCCGCCATTTCCAACGAGACCGGAGAGGTTCTAGGCGTGTATTCGCTGGTGATTGGAGCGTGCGACGACAAGGCGCCGTTCAACGTTTTCACTCACGTGGGCTCATTCGAGTCCGTGGTCCGCGACGCGTTCGAGGCGGCGGGGCACTCCGAGTTGCTCGACGCAGGCAGCGGGAGCGGAGGGTCGGATGGCGCAGGCCTGGGCGGTCAGGCGGGCGACGGCGGCAGTGCTGACGGCGGCAGTGCGGGCACGAGCGGTGGATGTGCGCTGGGGGCGAGGCCCGCACCGGGCCTGGGTTGGGTCGCCTGCGCTCTCGGTTTGCTCGGCTTGGCTGTCGGACGTCGGCAGATATCGAAGCACCGCCCGAGCCAGCACCGCCCGATCTAGCCCCGCCGCCCGATCTAGCCCCGCCCGAGCTCGCCGAAATAGTTCGGTTGCCCCGTCTAGAACGAGGTACTCTTCTATTAGGAGGATCATGGCGGGAGAGCCGATCAATGAGGAGGAGACTACGGTCGCCCGTGGGGGCGATGCCGTGGTCAAGCCGGGCGAGAAGCGCCCGTATCTCCTGGTTCTGTCCGGCTCGGGCATCGGCCGCTCGCTGCGCATCGAGAAGCGGAGCTACACCATGGGCCGGGCCCAAGACGCGGACTTTCGCCTCGATGACGAGGGGATTTCTCGGCTTCACGCCAAGGTGGTCGTCCTGGCGCATGGGGTCGTCTTGCTCAAGGATCTCGGCAGTACGAACGGGACCTTCGTCAACGACGAGCCCATCGAGGCGCACCCGCTCAGCGAGGGCGATCGGGTGCAACTCGGAGCCAACATCACGCTCAAGTTCGGGATGGAGGATGACATCGAGGCGGCCGTGCGCCAGCAGCTCTTCACTGCTGCCACCCGCGATCCGCTCACCGGTACGCACAACAAGCGCTCCTTCGAGGAACAGATGGTGCGGTCCATGGCGTTCGCGCGTCGGCACAAGCAGCCACTTTCGGTCATCACCTTCGACGTCGATCACTTCAAGCGCATCAACGACGAGCATGGGCACCTGGTCGGTGACGATGTGTTGCGCGGGGTTTCCGCCGTCTTTCAGCGGGAAATTCGCCTGGAAGATAGCCTGTGCCGGGTCGGGGGCGAGGAGTTTTCCATCATCCTGCCGGGCATCAATCTGTCTCACGGTGTGATGGCGGCCGAGCGCTTACGAGAGGCCTTGGAGTCAGGCCCGATCGATAGCCCGGTCGGTGGCATCCTGGTCACTGTCTCGCTCGGCGTGGCGGAGTTCGATCCCACGCGTCATCCGTCACTCGAGCAGCTCATGAGCGAAGCCGATGGGCGTCTGTACGAGGCCAAAGGTGGTGGTCGCAATCGCGTCATGCCCAGTCCTCCCCGTCGCGGGTCTCGGTCGTACTCGCGGACCGTCCCCGACGGGCGCTCGCTGCGCGGCGAGCTCGGCTCGCCCACGTCCGACGCCCCGGACGGCTCGGAGATCTGAGCGCAGCCTCGAACCTCATGGAGGCGCCGGGGCTCACCAGCTGCGTCGCGTACGGGCGCGCAGCGGAGCAACCTTGGCACCGCGCGGGCGGACCCACTGGCGCGGCATCACGACCGGCTCGAACGGCCCGTCGTCCACGGGGAACACGCCGCTCTCCATGTCTCGTGGCTCGTCACCAGGACGCCAAGTCGGGACGTTGTGCAGGTTCTTGGGTTGATCCATCCGTTGGTTCCCTTCGCCGCGGGTACGCGCACTAGTGCACTCGCCGTGCCAGGTCTCCCGCAGCGAGAGGGACTGGAAAACGGCTGCTTTCGATCGACGGCGGTCGCTCGAGCCTGTGCACTTTCACAATGGCGTCGCGCACATTGCGCAGGCCCTTGTGTGAAATTTACGGCAGGAACAGATCAGGCAGGAGGTCCGCACCGGGCACGACGGCGTAGGCGTCGAAATCGCGGACGCCTTCCTCTCGCAGCAGGTCCTCGTCGATGGCGAAGTGGCCGGTGTAGGTGACGCTCGGCCGAACGAGGATGGCGTGTGCGGCGTCGGCTACGATCTCGGGGCGGCGTCCGCGTTCGGCGGCCGTGGTGCCACCCAGTAGGTTACGCACGGCGGCAGTGTCGATGATGGTGCGGGGCCACAGGCTGTTGGCTGCGATGCCGCGTTCTCTGAGCTCGCTCGCCCAGCCGAGGGTGCACAGGCTCATGCCGAATTTGGCGAGCGAGTAGCCCAGGTGAGGACCGAAGTACTCCGGCCGGAGATCGAGCGGTGGCGAGAGCGTGAGGATGTGGGGGTTGGTCCCACGCTCGAGGTAAGGGATGCATTTCTGCCCGCAAAGGAAGGTGCCGCGCGCGTTCACTTGGTGCATCAAGTCGAAGCGTTTGAGCGGGGTCTCGGTCGTTGCCGCGAGGTGGATGGCGCTCGCGTTGTTGACCAAGATGTCGATTCCCCCGAACCGCTCGACCGTCCGGGCCACTGCGGCGTCGACTTGCTCCTCGCTGCGAATGTCGCACTCGAGCGGGAGGGCCTGTCCGCCCGCCGCCACGACGGCCGCAGCAGCGCTGCTCAGGGTGCCCGGCAAGTTGGGGCGGGCTTCGACGGTTTTACCCAAGAGTGCGACATTGGCGCCGTCCCGGGCGGCCCTCTGCGCAATGGCGAGGCCGATGCCGCGCGTGGCGCCGGTAATGAACAAGGTTCGACCGCCGAGCGACATCGAATGGTCTCTACAACCGCGCCCCTGCTCCCTCAAGTTGCAAATCCCTCTGGGCAGACAGGCTCCGTCGCCCCAAACTGGATCGTCTGGCCGGAGCGCCTATTTGACTAGCCTTCCCGTTCACGATGCCGACATCCATGACCTCGGGCTCTTGGTGCGCGCCCATCGCTCGCTCATCTTCATGGACGGCTACGACCGTGGCGCCATCACCAGCCTCTTGGCTGCCGTGGCCCGCGCACAGGACGTGCCCTTCTTCGTGTGGACCGCGCACGAGGGCTTGGTCCGGCAGGGTGCTGCCGACGGTGGCGTCTACAAGACGGACAAGCCGAGCGCTTGCCTCGCGCACCTGAAGAGCGCGGACCTCGAAGCCGTCACCTTCTTGTCCGGCTTCGAGTCGTACCTGACCGAGCCCGATATCGAGAGCCGCCTGATCGAGCTGCACGATCGCTTCCTCCGCCACCGTGGCGTCATCGTGCTCTCTGGTGATCCCTCGCGGCTGCCAGCGCCGCTCGCCGAGCTGTTCACGGTGATGCATTTGCGAACGCCGCCGCGTGAGGCCTACCACGCCTTCGTTGCCGAGGTGCTCGAGGAAGTGAAGGGCCGCATGCCGGTCACGGTCGAGCTCACACCCCGTGACGTTTCCGAGCTCATCGAGCACTTGTACGGCATGCCATTCCACGAGGTGCGCAAGATCATCACGCAAGCGCTCGTCGAAGACGGGCGGCTCGATCAAGGTGACCTGGCGACGGTGCTCGATGCCAAGCGGCGCATCATCGAGCGCCTGGGAACGCTCGAGTTCATTCCCGTCGCCACCGGTGCCGCGCAGCTCGCTGGACTGTCGAAGCTCAAAGCCTGGCTGGAGAAGCGACGAGCGGCCTTCGTGGAGCCGACCCGCGCCCGCGCCCTCGGCCTGCCCCCGCCGCGCGGCTTGCTCCTGACGGGCGTGCAGGGCTGCGGCAAGAGCCTGGCGGCCCGCTCCGTGTCGGCCGCGTTCGGCCTGCCACTCTTGCGGATGGATCCCGGCAGCCTCTATCGGAAGTACTTCGGTGAGAGCGAGGCCAACATGCGCACTGCCCTGCGCACGGCGGAGCGAGTGTCCCCCTGCATCCTGTGGATCGACGAGATCGAGAAGGCGTTCGGGCGCGGTGGCGACTCGGACGGTGGCACGGCGCACCGGATCCTCGGCTCGTTTCTCACCTGGCTCCAGGAGAAGGACGAGACGGTGTTCGTGATGGCCACTGCCAACGACATCAGTGAGCTCCCGCCCGAGCTCTTGCGCAAGGGTCGCTTCGACGAGATCTTCTTCGTCGATTTGCCGAGCCACGAGGTGCGCGCGAACATCTTCGCGCTGCACCTGGCCACTCGTCGTCAGGATCCGAGCACCTTCGACATCGAGGCGTTGGCGTCGGCCACCCACGGCTTCTCTGGCGCCGAGATCGAACAGGCCATCGTTTCGGGCCTCTATTCCGGGCTAGCCGAAAGCCGCACGCTCGATACCGAAATCTTGCTGCGCGAGGTCGAGGGTACGCAGCCACTGAGTGTCACCATGGCGGAAAAAGTGGAGGCTCTGCGCAATTGGGCGCGTGACCGCGCCGTCTTCGTCGACTGAGTTTCGGGTGCTAGGACAGCCCTCGTGCCGAAGGTCGCCGTTTGCTTCGTCTGCTTGGGCAACATCTGTCGCTCGCCCACGGCCGAAGGCGTGTTCCAGAAGCTGGTCGAAGCGGCGGGTCTGTCCGCGGAGATCGCGATCGACAGCTGCGGGACCGGCTCCTGGCACGTCGGCGAGCCGGCCGACGCGCGCTCGCGGGCCGCAGCGGCGAAGCGTGGCTACCAACTGCCGAGTCGCGCACGACGCATCGACGGCGCCGACTTCGGGCGCTTCCACTACCTCCTGGCGATGGATCACGACAATCTGCGTGCGCTCGAGGACCTCGGCCGCGCGCTCGGCTACTCGGTCGAAGGCCCACCTCACGTGAGCCTGCTCCGCGACTTCGACAGTACGGCCCCAGCCGGCTCGGTCGTACCCGATCCCTACTATGGTGGCGATCGCGGCTTCGAAGAGGTCCTCGACATCTGCGAGCGCGCCTGCCGCGGATTACTCGAGCACATCGTCCGCACGGATCTTCCGGCCTGAACGGGCTACCCGCGTGTCGCGGCCACCTGGTTGACCAGGGCGCATGCTTTCCTCAGCCGAGAATACCCGTCCTTCGTGACGAAGATTCGATACATCCGGCCGTCCAAGCCATGGATGTTCTTGTCGAGTAGGCCGACTTGGTCGAGCTTGCGCACTAGTGCCGACGTCGTTTGTCGGTCCAGGCCCGCCGCATCGGCAATCTCCTGCTGGCTCACAGCATCGTCGGCCTCGGCCGTGGCAATTGCTGCGCCGTGTAGGGCCAGAAACTGGGAGTATGTGAGCTCGACAGCGCGGAGCGCATGATCGACTTTCCGCTGCCAGGCCATCGCTGACTGCCAGCCCATCATCGCTGCTTCCGCCTCGGAGGACAGGTTCGGCGGATCACGGCCAGTCTCTCGTCTCCAGAGCACGCCAAACTTGTTAGCATACTGACAAGTTTGGGCGACGCTTTCGAAGGGGCGCCCCGTCGTGCCACGGTTGGTGCTCGGCACCCTTCGTGGCTTCCAAATCATGGTTCGCGATTGCACCCGGAGTGGCGCGCCGACGGCGCACAGCTGGCGCGCCGACGGCGCGAGGCTGCGGACGGCGCGGTCAGTTGAGCGCTTGATCCGCCATGCGCAGCGGGAAGCCGGCGACTTCGGCGGTGAAGTGCTGCTCGGTGCCGGTGACGAGCATGTCGTACTCGCCCTTCATGAAACCGAAGGGCGTCGAAAGCGGGCAGCCGGAGGTGTATTCGAAGCGCTCGCCCGGGGCGAGCACGGGCTGCTTGCCGATCACGCCGGGTCCACGGACGTGCTCGACGTGGCCGCTGCCGTCCGTGATTTCCCAGTGCCGGCTCAGGAGCTGCACGGTGACCGATCCCATGTTCTCGATGCTGATCGTGTACACGTAGAACCAGAGCGGGCGCTTCAGGTCCGAATGCTCGGCCGAATAGCGAGCCTTGACCTCGATCCTCACTCCGCGTGTGACCGCGTGCGACCGACTGATGAGTTGTTCCTTTGCCACGAACGCCGAGCCCTTCATACCGGCGGTGGGCGCCGCTCGCAAAAGCGCGTTACCTCGGCCTTTAGCAGGCCCTGGCGCCAGCCGCTCAGGCCGCCCAAAAGGGCAGGAATCCCCCCCGAAGCGTAGGCGTCCAGCATGCGACGGGTCAGCCGGTTCGGCAGCGCGAGCTCCGGGGCGACCGACAGCGTCGTGCAGACCTCGGCGCGCAAGGTGGTGATCCAAGCATCCAGCCGGTGCTCCTCGAAGCTACCATACGCAGGCGGTTCGAGCACGACGCTCGCCGCGGGGCCACGCTCCCGGGCACTCTGGATCAAGGCCAAGATGCGCGCGCCATGGCGTTCTGCCAGCGAACGGTTGACGCCCTTGATCCGAACCAGGTCATCCTTCGTCTTCGGCAGTCGTGCAGCCAAGGACATCAGCACCTTCGGCTCACCGATCGCACCCTGTTCGTCGGGCGAAAGCTCGTTGTGAAAGGCGACCAACGACGCGAGCGCAGTCAGCCCCTCTGGCGAAAGCTGCCACGCGTTGCGGAAGCTCCCGATGCCCAGGAGCCGCGGCGCTTCCGGCTCCGGGCTCAGGGTGGCCAAGGAGGCCGCGATTGCGATGTCGAGCCTGTCGAGATCGAGCAAACGCTCTCGAATGTGGCCGAAAATGGCTGGCAAATGCGCTACGTCCTGGGCGGCGTAGTCGAGCTGGGAGCGGGGGATGGGGCGCCGAACCCAGTCGTCTGCTTGGTGCCCCTTGTCGGCGCGGATCCCACGGACCTTGTACTCGAGGTAGGCGAGCGAAACCGAATACTCGGGTCCGAGCAGCGCCCACGCGACTTGCGTGTCGAGCAATTGGTTGGGGGCGGTGCCCACCTCCTGTTCGATCAAACGGAGGTCTTGCAGACCCGCGTGCAGGACCCAGAGCAGGTTCGGGCGGCTGAGCAAGGGACCGAGCGGTGCCAAGGTGGGCAGGCGGAGCGCATCGAACAGGAAGATCGAATGGCCCAGCGAGAGCTGGAGGAGACAGAGCCTTATGCCCTGGCGGCCCGACTCGAACTCGGTGTCGACATAGAGGGGTTGCGGTCCCGGACTGCTCGGATCGAGCTCGCTTTCGAGCACGCTCACGGCATCCGCCAGGCCTCGTTCGTCCTCGACCAGGCGATAAGCGAGACGTTCGGCGTCCGGTCCGACGCCGGCAGGACTCATAAAATGGCCTGCGGGCGGTAGCGGGCGGCTTCGGGGTGCGCGGACACGACCTTCTCCACGCTGGCCACGAACAGTTCGACCTGCCGCGGGGCAGCCCCGACGAACGACAGCGGCTCGGCGAGGAGCGCGTTCAACGCTTCTCTGGAGAGGCCGAGACGGGTGTCCGTCGCCAGGCGCGCCCAGAGGTCGTTCTGCTCCTGGCCCGTCTCACGCAGTGCACGGGCAGCAGCCACCGCGTGTTCTTTGATGACTTCGTGTGCCGTCTCGCGGCCGACGCCGCTGCGAACGGCTGCCATGAGCACTTTGGTCGTGGCCAAGAACGGCAGGTAGCGCAAAAGCTCGCGCTCGATCACCTTGGGGTAGTAGCCGAGCTCCGACAGCACGCTGCCAAAGGTTTCGAGCAGGCCATCGACGGCGAAGAAGGCATCGGGCAAGAGCACGCGCCGGACCACCGAGCAGCTGACGTCGCCTTCGTTCCATTGGTCGCCCGCTAGGCCTGCCGCCATGGTGACGTGGCCGGTCAAGATGACCTTGAAGCCGTTGATGCGTTCGGCCGAGCGGGAGTTCATTTTGTGCGGCATTGCGCTCGACCCCACTTGGCCGGGCTGAAAGCCTTCCGTCCCGAGCTCCGCGCCAGCCATGAGCCGCAGCGTGGTGGCGAAGCTCGAGGGACCCGCCGCCACCTGGAGCAGGGCGGACACCACGTCGAAGTCGAGCGAACGCGGATACACCTGGCCCACGTTGTCCAAAACGGACGCGAAGCCGAGGTGCGTCGCGATGCGTCGCTCGAGCTCGGTCAGCTTGTCCGTCACGCCACCCAAGAGGTCGAGCATGTCCTGCTGCGTGCCAACCGGCCCTTTGATGCCGCGCAAAGGATAGCGCGCGAGCAGGTCGCTGACGCGCCCGTAGGCTTGCAGGACCTCTTCGCCACTGTTGGCGATGCGCTTGCCTACGGTCGTCGCCTGAGCCGGCACGTTGTGGGAGCGCCCGCTGATGACGAGCGTCGCCGTCTCGGCGGCTCGCTCTGCGAGCTGGCTCAGCACGGCCGCCAAGCGCCCCTGGACCAGCTGGAGCGCTTGCCGGACCTGCATCTGCTCGAGGTTCTCGGTCAGGTCACGGCTCGTCATCCCCTTGTGGATGTGTTCGTGACCCGCCAGCGCGCAGAACTCGTCGATGCGGGCTTTCACGTCGTGACGGGTGACGCGCTCACGGCGCTCGATGCTGCCGAGATCGACCTCGTGGACCTTGCTCTCGTAGGCCTGGATGGCCGCCTCGGGCACCTCGAGACCGAGGTCCTTCTGCGACTTGAGGACGGCGATCCAAAGCTGCCGTTCGAGCACGATCTTGTGTTCGGGCGACCACA
>Ga0164309_10000737_pt1 | contig 17078 bp, 15 predicted proteins | sample Whisoiple_247_MG_FD_109984 | JGI IMG/M metagenome (GOLD analysis project Ga0164309, IMG submission 109984) | Soil microbial communities amended with fresh organic matter from upstate New York, USA - Whitman soil sample_247_MG | ecosystem: Environmental > Terrestrial > Soil > Unclassified >...
CACCCGCCGGCGGAGGCGAACCCCTTACACCCGCCGGCGGAGGCGAACCCCTTACACCCGCCGGCGGAGGCGAACCCCTTACACCCGCCGGCGGAGGCGAAATCCTCACACCCGCCGGCGGAGGCGAACCCCTTACACCCGCCGGCGGAGGCGAAATCCTCACACCCGCCGGCGGAGGCGAAATCCTCACACCCGCCGGCGGAGGCGAACCCCTTACACCCGCCGGCGGAGGCGAACCTCACGCCCGCCGGCGGAGGCGAACCCCTTACACCCGCCGGCGGAGGCGAACCTCACGCCCGCCGGCGGAGGCGAACCCTACACCCGCCGGCGGAGGGCGGAGGCGAATCTCACACCCGCCGGCGGAGGCGAACCCTCACACCCGCCGGCGGAGGCGAACCCTCACACCCGCCGGCGGAGGCGAATCCTCACACCCGCCGGCGGATCAATCTTTCGAACGGCGCGCGAGCTCGGCTTCGAGCTCGCGGACGCGGGCCTCGGCCGCACGGCGGCCTTCCGCCTCGATGCGGCGGCCTTCCGCCTCGATACGACGTGCTTCCGCCTCGATCGACAAAGCTTCCTCGCCGGTGAGCAGCAGCTCCTGACCGATGGCGTCGCGGCTGAACCGCAGCATCAATCCAAACTCAGGTGAGCGATCGAGGAGCCAATGCAAACCGAGCACGTCCGAACGCTCGAGAGAGTGTCCAGAAACCTCACGCTCGACCAGGTCGCCATCGACCCGATCCCAGAACCTCAGCGGCTTTTTCGCACGCGCCGGATCGAAGCGAACGAGCTCGAGAACACCCGTACGCTGGTAGGCTTCGAATTTTCGCTTCCAGGGACGGTCACGGGCGAGCATCAACCAGAGCGCCGTCCGGACCCAGAGGTGCTCCTGCGACTCAGGCACCTTTTCCTCGATCGGGAAATGCACCCGCACGGCAGCGCGCAAGTATCGGCGTTGAGATGCATTCGACGTCGGCTTGGGCGCGGCCACGACCATGGCAATCTACCACGTCTCCTGTTCGGCACGTCCCTACCCTCGGTTGCTCGGAATTTCTCCCGCTTCAACCAACGCGAACACGAAACCTCAGAACGCGCTGGCGCTCAACACGAGCCCAGCACCGCGCGTCGAAACGAGCGGCGTTACACTCACGTTTCGAAATGCACTCGCGGCGTGCTCTGGCTTGCTCGGCTTACTGCTGAAGAAGAGCCAAGTCGCGACGCCCGCCGATGCCACCGCGACGCCCAGCGAAATGTCGGCGATCAGGTAATCGCGCTTCATAGCGTCGTAGTCGGCGTGATTACTCGGCGAACAGTTCGGAGCACAATCGTCGAGCGTCGACTGTTTGCCGTGTCCGGCGAGCGCGAACGCGCCGAAAGAAACCAATGCTGCCGCGCCGACACCCGACGCGACCCAGAAGCCCGTTGGCAACCGGTGCTGTCCCGCCGCGGCCTCGTTGCTCGGCGCAGGAGTCTCCTCCGCTGCCTTCGGCGCCGCCTTGGCATGCACGCTCACGATGCGATTCTTTTCGCCTTCGCGCACCAGCACGTCACTCTCCAGGATTTCTCCTGAAGCGAGCTCGAACTTGAAATGGTGCTGGCCTGGATCGAGCGCAATTGGGCGACCATCCAACTTTTCTGTGAGCACCCGATCGTCCGCAGAGACGCGAACCTGGATCAGATCGCCACCTTGAGCGTCGATCGCGGCGAAGATCAGCGTGGGCAAATCGCGTTGCGTGCTCTTGCGGAACTCCGCGCACTCGGCGCGAATCGCATCCGGGCAGCCGTGTTCGGAAACGCACGCTGCGAACAAGTCCGACGCGGCTTTGAGCCGGCCCGCCTTGGCCTCACGTTGTCCAGAGGCATGCGCTTGCACGCATGCAGCAACGTCGGCATTCGCCACACTTGGGATGCCGAATAACGAACTCAAGACGACGAAACTCGCCGCCGCCTGTTTCAAATCGAAGCGCACGTCTCGAAATCCTACGCTCCATTGCGCGAGTGCATAACAACATTGCTGAATCGTCGCGTGAATTTCGCAACGCTGTTATTGGAAATCAGAGCGAGCTGGTGCGCATCGGACATACACAGTCCACTCCAGGGTTACGTAATCCCATCTAACGAAAGAGTCGTACGACTCTGACAGAGTCACACTCTCCATGATAAGTTCTGAGCGGCAATGAGTGCGGCAGCATTCGATCAGACGGACCCTCGTCGCGCGTATCGCCAGCTGTTCGAGCTGGGTCGCGGCGGAATGGCGAAGGTCTATCTGGCCGAGAGCCTCGTCTCGGGCATTCGCAAGCTCGTCGTGCTGAAGGTGTTGAACCCAGAGCTCAGCGCCAACAGCGAGATGCGCGCGCTATTTCGGCGTGAAGCAGAGCTCGCCGCGCAGATGAACCACCCGAATGTGGTCCAGGTGATGGAGGTCGTGGAAGACCACGAATCGCCGTTCATCGTCATGGAGTATCTCGACGGCGCGCCACTTTCGACCATCATCCGACGCGCCGGCAAGCAGCTCCCTCTCGCGCTGTACCTGCAGATCTTTTGCCAGGTGCTGCGCGGCTTGCACCATTTTCACGAGCTGCGCGATCTCGACGGCTCACCGTTGAACGGCGTACACCGCGATGTCTCGCCGCAGAACGTGATGGTGCTGCATGATGGTCCAGTCAAAGTGCTGGACTTCGGCATCGCCAAGGTGAGCGCTACCGACATTCAGGCCACGCGGGCGGGCATCATCAAGGGCCGCATCCAGTACATGCCTCCCGAGCAAATCCTGGGCTCGGCCACCATCGATCGCCGCGCGGATCTATTCGCGCTCGGCGTCATGCTCTGGGAAGCGGTCGCAGGGAGGCGAATGTGGGAGGGCAAGACCGAGGTCGAGCTGTTCCGCGCGCTCGCCACCGGTGCGTTGCCCAACCTGAGGGATTTCGCGCCGACCGCGCCCTACTCGATCGTCGAGATCGTGAAGCGCGCGACCGCGATCGAACCACAGAACCGCTACGCCACCGCGCTCGATATGCTGGCCGCGATCGAAGAAGCGGCCGCAAAGGATTTCCTGCAGACCCGGCCGCACGAACTCGCGGCCTTCATGGCCACGCACTTCGGTGACGCGCGCGAGGAAGAGCAACGCCAAATCAAAGCCGCCCTGCGCGGTGAAATGGGCACCGAGTCGATCGAGCTCAGTGATTCGCGGCAGCGCGCGATTCCAGCCAATTTCCGGCGCGATTCTGGGCGCATGACCGCAGAGCCGATGGAACTGCAGGAGCTGCAGAGTTCGCGCATGTTCCGCGTTCCGCGCCGCGGCAGGAATCTCGCAATCGCCGCGGCCGCGCTCGCGACACTCGTGTTCGTTGGCGGCTGGGCGCTTCATCGCTCGCCACCGCCGCCAGCACCCGTGAGCGCGGCCCAACCGGCATCACCCAAGGCTGTGATGTTCGAGGTTCAAGCGCTACCCGCGGGCGCCGAGATTCTGCTGGACGGCAAAGCGCTGGGCGCGGACCATTTCGTGGGCCCGCAGCCGTTCTCGGAGCGCAAGGTGGCGCTGGAAGTGCGTGCCAACGGTCATTTGACCGAGCGCAAAGAGCTCGTGCTCACGCGGGACATGTCCCTGCAGATCGTGCTGGCGCCCGATCCGGCACTCGCGGCCACGAGCGCGCCAACGACGGCACCCGTGGAATCAGCGTCGCCTAGTCCGAAGCAGGCGACGCTGGCTCCGAGTCGCGCGCTCAAGAAGCCGTCCGGCAAGTGCAATCCTCCCTATGTGTTCGCCGCGGACGGCGTGAAGATCTACAAGCCCGAATGTTTCTGACCCGGCGTTCTGCGCAATCAGCGCTCGGTTGCTTGCTCAGCGTGTGCTGTGGCCTTGCCGCGTGCAGCCTGCAAATGCCGAGCGAAAGTGACGTTTTCGGTGCGGCGGGCGCAAAGCCTTCCGGTGGCGCATCGGGCGGAACCGGCATGCTCGGCGACGCAGGTAGCGAAGAGAGCGGCGGCTCCGAAGCCATCGCGGGTAGCGCGGGCAACGCGATGCCTGCCTCCGGGGGCAAGAGCAGCTCCGGTGGTAGCAGCTCGGGTGGCTCCAAAGCATCCGGCGGCACGGGTTCAGGCGGTACGAAAGCTTCCGGCGGTGCGACGAACACCGGCGGGCGTGGTGGCTCGGGCGGCACGACGGGGGCCGCTGGTACGACGGGCGCGAGCGGCTCGGGTGGCACCGCTGCCTTCGATCCAACCGCGGGCCTCGTCGCCTACTTCACGTTCGACGACACCGGCGCGACCGCTACGAACACCAAGGACTCGACCAAGAGCGCCAAATGCCTCGGGACGTGCACCCACCCGAGCGGACAGCTCGGCAATGCGTTCGGCATCCGCAACAACGTCAGCCCGACCGATTGGATCGAGCTTCCGACGGGGATCTTCAACGGGCGTTCGGCCATCACGCTCTCCGTGTGGATGCGAGACCTTTCCACCACGCGTAACGAGGCCCCGCTCCTGCACTTCAGCACCAGCACAGACGAAGCATTTTACCTGCTACCGGACGACAACCAAACGTCCGCGACGGGCGCGCACCTCGTCGGCGTGCACAGCGGAACTTCGTTCGTCGACCTAGCGAGCGCTGCGCCGAGCTTGACCGACAAGGTCTGGCATCAAATCGTCGTTTGCTGGAGCTCGGCCAAAGTCGAGCTCTACATCGACGGCAATTCAGTCGGCAGCACCGCGAATCCGAAGGTCTTACCGTCGCAACTCGGAGCCAGCTCCACGAACTACCTTGGGCGCTCGCGCGACGGCAGCAAGCTCGCCATGTTCGGAGAGCTCGACGACCTGCGCCTTTACGATCGAGTGCTCTCGGCCGCCGATATCAAGTCGCTGTACAAAGTTCGCTGACCGCCAACGCGAGCAACGAAGCGCGGCGTGCTCACTTCGCGCTCGCGCCCGCAAAGTCTTTGCGTTTGATCTTGGCGCGTCGCCCATCCGGATGGTGAAAGACGATGCCCTCCGCTAGATGCCCCGGCGCGTATTTGCTTTGGAGGGTCGCCAAGTGAGCCTGGAGCGAGTCGAAGGTCCGCGGAATATCGTCGTAGCTCGGGATCTCCAGGTTGAACGGGATGCAGAGGTGTTGACTCAAACCGAGCGGATTGCCCTGAACGTGAGGCCCTACGGCTTCCGCGCTGTGCTCACCATCTGGCCAGCCACTGACGTCCGTGCCTCGAACGGCCTCGAGCAGCCACTTGTCTTCTTTGCCGTGCTCATCCGTGTCGACGTACCAACCGTCGATGATGCCTTGCTGCTTCTGTAGCTTGCTCGGGTTGCGACGCTTCTCGATGCGCACGACGTGACCCGCCCGCACGGTGATGCGAATGTTCATGCCGTCGATCTTTTCCGTAGCGCGCCCTTCCCCCGCAAACACCCACTCACAGCCCGCGCGCGGCTTGGGTGTCACTCGGAAGTCGTCCCCACGATCGAAAATGGTCGGTATCTTTTCCATGACTTCAATGCCCCTTCTGATTTGCTTCAACAGTTCTTCGCCGGTGATCACGCCGTGTGAGAGGCCATTGGCGAGTGCGCGCACGAGTTGCGCGACCGACGTGTCCGCCTCCAAAGCGACCCGCTTCAACGCTTTGCGCTCGGCAGGCGAAACCCAAACCACCAGCCGTGACCAATCATCGGGCGGCGACCAGACCGCCAATTTCTCCGGTTGCTTGCGAGGACGCCCCCGCTTCGCCTCAGTCATACGGACAGCGATACCATTTTCTGTTGTGCTAAGTTGCACAATCTAAAAACAGCGCAGTAACATGCCGTATTTATTGATTCTATTTAGTAACCTGAGCCGATTTTCGGCGTTCAGCCGCAGGGCGCGCCTTCCAAAACCATCATCACGAGCAACGCTTTGCCATCAGCACGGGGCTGTGCGGCGAGGCCGAAGCGGCGGACACCGGGCGCGAGCAGGGCCGAGTTCTGCGCGAGCTGTTCCGGATCGATCAACTCGCCAACGAACGAGCAACTCCCCGCGCGCGAGGCATGTCTGCGCTGCACCTCTTGGACGAGGGCAGCGTGCATGGCCGACACCGCGAGCTCCGACGATGGCACGACCGCGCTCGCGTACGCAGCCAAGCCAGCTTCAGCCGCAACGCGATAGATGTCGTCGGGCACGGGTTTGCTCAAACCGTTCTTGGCACGCAGCGCCAAGAACGCGGCCTGCAGCTCGACCGCGTTGTGCAGCATCGCTTCGGGCGCAGCGCGGCGCGCGAAGACCAAGGTGTAAACCAACGCGCTGTGCGCGGGCACAGCGGCAATGCCGACGTGCGTGAATTGCGCACCGAGCATCACCGCGCGGTGGCCGGGGCTGCTCATCAACGAATCGTGCGCATTCTCTGGGCTATCGGCTTGCGCGATGTTCTCGCCATAGGCGGACACGACCACGCCCGCGCGCCGCAAGCGCGCCTCTGGGTCACCGGTCGTGGGCGAGACGTGACCGAAGAAATCGTGCTCCGCCATGTCCGTGGAGTGACCGAAGGCGACGTCGTGCAAGGGTTCATCCAGCATCAACGCAGGCAAATGGGCCACCGCACGCGATTGGTTGAGTAGCTCGAACAAGCGAAGTTCACTCTGTGCGGGTGTCGTCGCCCGACCAATGACGCGCTCGTGTTCGGAAGCGACCGCACCGACCCAGAGCGGCACGTTGGCGACGATCACAGGTCCGGTGTCGCCATCACCCATCACTTCGAGCTTGTAGGTGCCGTTGCTCGCGAGCGAGAACTTGCCGTCGACCGCGCGGGAGGTCATCACCTTTTGCTCCACGCTGCCGTCAGGCTTGGTCAGGAAGATCCGGGCGAAGGCAAAGCGCGGCCCGACTTCACCGCGCAGCTCCACGCTCTCGTTCAGCGCGAAGTGACTCGGAAAGTCGGCGAGTGACACCTCTACATTGCCGAATACGACGGCCGCGGCGCGCCCGTCCGGCGTTGCCTTGATACCGTAGCGGGTGATCGGCATGTTCGCCGGGACGCGAGCGATGGCGTCGCGCCAGAGGCTCCTTTGAGCGGCCCGCAACTCGAAGCCGGCCATCGACAGCACGACGCCCACGAAACCGTTGCGTCGAGCGGTCGCCTCGCTCGAGGTCTGATCGAGCGGGTGCTCGTTGGCGAGCTCGTCCAAAATCCAGCTGGCCGTGGCCGCCAGCGCGCCGTCCGCAACGGCGATGTTACCGCGACGAGCCAGCTCCGCCGCTAGTTCCACCTCGAGTTCTTGCGCCGCTGCACCGCCGATCACCCCGAAGGCGGCAGCGTTGGTCGAGTAGCGGACGGCCTGAATAGCAGGCGCAGCCGCGGCATGAGGCGCAGGCGGGCGCGGCGGCAACGACGGGCTGGGCGGAGCGCAACTCGAGCCCAATAGGAATCCTAGAACGCAAATCCGCCGCTGCAGACCCATTCGGACGATGCTAAGCGGCGACGCCAATACCGACAAAAACACTAGCTACCTCCCTCTCAGCGCAGGTTCGTCGACATGGAACTGGTCAAACCACCCAACTCGAATCCTGCAGAAATTCAGCTCGATCCTTGCCAAACGGCCGCGCTGCCCCCAGGACATAGGTACGAGTTTCACTGTGCATAAGCTGTGCAAAGTTTCTCAGCCCTTGCCGGAAGGGCACGCTGCCGACACACGGCGCCGCTATCCAGAGGTTCCAGGTTCACCCGCTCTGGGCTGAACGAAGGAGAATCATGGAGATCGCAGTTATCTCGGATCTTCATCTGGGAACCGGTGGCGCTGCAGACGGCTTTGGCCACGACGACGGGGAGTTTCTCAAATTCCTCACCTTTCTCGAGAAGAATTTCGAGAAGGTCGTGCTGCTCGGGGATGTCTGGGAAACGCTTACGGGCAAGCTCCCCGGAGATCCAGCCGCGGAGCTTCGCCGCGCGCGGGAATCACATCCAGAGATCGCCGCTCGTTTCGAGCGCGACAACTACCTTTATGTGCACGGCAACCACGATCTGATCGCGGGCGTCCAAGGTACGCCGGACGAGCTAATCATCAAGACGGGTGATACGCGCATTCTGTTCACGCACGGCCACCAGAACGACGCGCTCGTGCAGCGTCGGCGTTGGCTGTCCGAACTCGGCGTTTGGCTCGGCGGGTGGATTCGCCGGCTCGGACTCAGCGCGCTGTATCGCCTCTTGAACGAGCTAGATGAAAAGCGCGGCGGCGCGTCGCTCGATAGCACTCGCTGTTCGTTTCAAAAGTGGGCCATGGAGCTTGCCACCGAGCGGCAGTTCGACGTCATCGTCACGGGCCACACGCACCTGGCCGCCAGCGCGTTGCACGGCGATCGCTTGTTCTTGAACAGCGGCTCGTGCAGTGAGGGACAGTTCAGCTTTCTCAGTATGGATACTGCGCGCGCGAACTACGCGGTCAACACTTCGTTCTGAGCGGTCCCGGCCAGCGCCGCGCGACGAGCGAGCGCTGGCCTCAAGTCGGAGGCCAGCAGCGCGTAGCCGACGGCGGCCCAGAACAGCTCCTTCCCGCGCTTGAGCGCGGAAAAGGCAGCCCCAACCGTGAGCGGATCGGCGACGCCCAACGCGCCCAAGCACGACACGTAGCCCACGTCTTGGACGCCGATCCCCGCGGGCAAGACGAAGACCACGTTCTTCAAGAACGACAGGCAGACCTCGATGCTAGCGATCGAGAAGAAATCGAGCTCGACGCCCAAGAGCTTCAAGATCAGGAAGCTCTCTAGCGACTCGCACAGCCAGCTGCACAAGAAGAACGCGCCTGGCGCCAGGGTCGTGCGCGCAAAGCCGAGTTCGAAGTAGCGACCGGTCAATTTGTCGGTGCCGGTGAAGCTCGCTTCGCGCCGCAGCAGTCCTCGCTGCAAGCGGGCATTCGGGATGCGCCGCAGCAGCGCCAAGACCCGTTCGGCGGCGCGACCACGTGCAAAGGCGCCACACAGGCCGAACGCCGTCAGGGAGAGCACTCCGCTCACGGCGAACGCGCCCCAGGCGAACGCGCCGTGCCCGGTAAGCGAGAACGAGAGCCGAACGAGCGTCGCGAATCCGAACGCCGACAACAGCGCCACATAGGTCGCTTGTGAGCTGACCAACAAATACTTGCGCGCGAACAGCCCCGCAACCGCCCGGCTCGCCGGCATTCCCGCGTGCCGACCGAGCAACATCGGTTTCAAGGATTCGGCCCAAATGACGCCCAATGGCAGGGTTTGAGCGACCGCCTCGGTCATTAGCCTCACCCTCAGGAGTGACCGAATCGCCACACTTTGGCCGAGGCTCTTGAACACGCGATTCCAGCCTAGACACTCGAGTGTCAGCGCAATCAACGCGGGCAGCGCGATCAACGTCAGCCCCAAGCCGCTGATGCTGGTGATGCTGTCCTTCACGCGATCAAAGTCGACGTCGTGGAACGTCCATGCCAAAAGAGACACTGCGCAGATTCCACTCGCGACTCTGACCGCGACCAAGCCGCGGCCTTTAGATGTTGCCACGGTACAGCAGGATAGAGTTGCATTGTCACGAGTTCGTGTCGGTACGCAAACTTACGCGCAACGCCAAAGACGAATAGGTTTCTGTCTAACTCATTCGCAACGGCGATGACGGCGAAGGTTCCGTCTAGCCCCGCTGGTTCAAGAAGCAACGACTCGAGCCGGCGCTCACTTCATACAACTCGGGCTGCTCCTTGGGGCAGCGATCGAATGCGGAGGCACAGCGTGGGTGGAAACGACAACCACTTGGCGGGCGCGCGGGCGACGGCACTTCACCGCGCAGTGGCGTTCGGGCGCGCGCCTCGGTCCCGTTTGGCGCGTTTGGCGCTTGCGAGACGCGCGGAATCGAGGCCAAAAGCGCTTGAGTGTAGGGATGGGCCGGCGACTCGAACAAACTCTCGGTGTCGCGCAGTTCGACGATCTGACCGACGTACATTACTGCAACACGGTGAGCGATGTAGCGCACCACACCCAAGTCATGAGTGATGAACAAGTAGCTCAGACCGCGCTCGCGCTGAACCGAACGCAAAAGTTCCAAGATTTGCGCTTGGATCGAGACATCGAGAGCCGAAGTCACTTCATCACACAAGAGTAGGCTGGGCTCGACCGCGAGAGCCCGAGCAATGCTGATGCGTTGCCGCTGACCGCCGGAGAACTCGTGCGGATAGCGCGCTCGAAGCTCCGGATCGAGACCGACCTGAGCCAGCAGCGCACAGACCTTGCTGTCGACATTGCTGCGAGTGGCCTTGTCGTGCAGCAGTAGCGGCTCAGCGAGCGTCTGGGCAATCGTGAAGCGTGGGTTCAGGCTCGCGTACGGATCTTGAAACACGAGCTGGAGCTCACGGCGAAACGGGCGCGCCGCCGCGCGCGTCAGCCCGGTGATGGTGCGGCCATTGAGCTCGGCACCGCCGGACGTAATCGGATTCAGGCCAACCAATGCGCGCGCGAGCGTGGACTTACCGCAGCCCGACTCACCCACCAAGGCCAAGGTCTCACCCGCCCGAAGCTCGAAGTTCACGCCGTCCACGGCGCGCACGACACTGCCTTCGTTCGCGAAATGCACGCGCAGATCGCGTACTTTGAGCAGCGGTGCGTCGGTCATGAGCGCGCACCCGTCATTTCCGCGATCGGGACGATGCAGCGGCGCAGACGCTCACCGCCAGCGCTCGTGAGTGCGGGTTCGCCATTCGTGCAGCCTTCGCGCACGCGCGGGCAGCGTGGTGCGAACACGCAAGCATCGACCTGATCGGCGGACAAGCGCGGAGGCAGGCCTCCGATCGGGTGAAGCGAGCCGCCGCCTGGAACATCGACGCGCGGCGTGCTCTTGAGCAAGGCCTCGGTGTACGGGTGCAAGGGAGATTGCAAGACTTCCGCAGTGCGCGCCTGTTCCACGATGCGGCCCGCGTACATCACGATCACGCGATCGCAGATCTCGGAAACGACGCCCAAATCATGGGTGATGAACAGGATGGACATCTTGCGCTGCGCGCGGAGTGAGCGCAAAAGCTCCAGGATTTGCGCTTGAATCGTGACGTCGAGCATGGTCGTCGGCTCGTCCGCGATCAAAAGTTCTGGGTTACACAGCAGCGCCATGGCGATGCAAATGCGCTGACGCATGCCGCCCGAGAGTTGATGTGGATAGGCGCGCAACCGCTCTTCGCCAGGAATGCCGACTTGACTCAAGATTTCGAGCATTCGCGCGCGCGCAGCCGCTCCGCGTAGCTGCAGATGCAAATCGAGCACCTCGGCGAGCTGCTCTTCCACCCGTAGGTACGGATTCAGGCTGGTCAGCGGATCTTGAAAAATCATGCTGACCTGATTCCCGCGCACGTCACGCAAAGCGGCGGGGGACGCGCCCACGAGCTCACGCTCGCCCACGCGAATGCTACCCGTCACGCGCCCAGCAGGCTGCTCGTGCAAGCCGAGAATCGAGAGGCTGGTGACGCTCTTGCCGCAACCGGATTCGCCGACCAAGCCCACCACTTCACCGGGGCGAACGTCGAAGCTCACGTGATCGACGGCGCGCACCGTGCGTTCACGTGTCACGAAGGTGACGGACAGATCGCGAACGCGCAGGAGCTCCGCCGAGCTGTTCGTTTCAAGCTGCTCGGTCACGTTTTGCCTTTGGGGTCGAGCGCATCGCGCAGGCCATCACCGAGGAAATTCAGGCTAATCAGCGTCACCCCGAGGAACAGACTCGGCCAGAGCAAGATCCACCAATACGAGCGGATGGGGTTGATCACCGCGATACCGTCCGAAACGAGCTGTCCCCAAGACAAGGCAACGCCCAATCCGAGGAACGACAAGAACGACTCCAGGATGATCACGGACGGCACCATCAAGGTCGCGTAAACCATGATCACGCCGAGCACGTTGGGCAGCACGTGGCGAATCAAGAGTCGCGCATCGCTGGCGCCCAAAAGCTCGGCCGCGAGCACGAACTCTTGCCGACGCAACGCCAGCACTTGGCCGCGCACGATGCGTGCCATGGTGAGCCATTGCACCAAACCCAAAGCCAGAAACACTGGCAGCATATCGCCGCGCGCAGTCTCCGAGAACATGAGCATGATCAGGATGACCAAGAACATGTAGGGCAGGCCGTACATGAAGTCGACCAGGCGCATCATCGCCTCATCGACTTTGCCGCCGTAAAATCCGGCAATCGCGCCGTAGGCCACGCCCACGATGACCGACACGGCCGTCGCCGCTAGTCCCACGAGCAACGAGGTACGCCCACCCACCAGCACGCGCGCAACCAGATCGCGCCCAAGACCGTCAGTGCCGAACAAGAAGCGCATCGACGGCGGCTGATTGCGCAGTGCGGGCTGAGTCAGATTCGGATCCAACTCGAGCAAAAAGGGCAAAACCACGCAGCCAAACGCGATCAGCGCGAGCAGCACGCCCCCTAGGATCGCCACGCGATTGCGCAGCAACCGCTGCATGGCCAGGCGAAAGGGACTGCGCTTCATGGGCCGCTGCTCCGCAGCCGCGGATCGAGCCAGGCGTACGCCAAATCCACGAGCAGGTTGAACAAGATGACCAAACCGAAATAGACGATCGCGGTGCCCAGCACGACGGAATAGTCGCGGTTGATCGCGCCCTTCACGAACCACTGGCCCATTCCTGGAACTGCAAACAGCACCTCGACGACGAACGAGCCTGTCATCGTCGCTGCCGCAGCGGGACCCAAGAAGGAGACCACGGGCATCAACGTGCCACGCAGCGCATGTCGGACGACGACCCAGCTCTCGGGCAAGCCTTTGGCACGCGCGGTGCGAATGTAATCTTGCTGGAGCACGTCGATCATACCGCTGCGCGCCAAGCGTGCGATGATGGCAGCGTTGGGCAGCGACAGAGCGATGGCCGGCATCAGCACGTGCCGCAAGCTTCCCCAGCCGGCCACGGGCAGCCAGCGGAGCCAGAGCGAAAACACGATCATCGCCGCGGAGCCGAGCACGAAATTGGGTAGAGAAACGCCGATCAAGGCCAGCGTCATGCTCAAATGATCGAGCGCGGTGTTGCGCCGCAACCCAGCCAAGATGCCGAGACCCAGGCCCATCGCGACCGAAAGCAAGAGCGACAGTGAGCCGAGCGCGACGCTCACCGGAAATGCCGGGCCGATCAGCTCCTCGACCGTGCGTCCCTGCACCTTGATCGATGGTCCGAGCGTTCCTTCGACCAACAAGCGACGCATGTAGATCTGGAAGAAAGCAGAGGCGTTCTTGGGCACGCCGTATTGTGCGCGCAGCGCGGCCTCGACTTGCGGCGTCGTGGCGCGTTCATTCGCGAACGGATTGCCCGGCGCGCGATACATCAGCAACGTCGTGGCGTAGATCAGCAGCACGAGTGCCGGCACTAGGAACAGCACGCGTCGCAGCACGAGCAGCGGAAAGAAGCGATACGTCAGCGCGCTCGCGGCAAGACCTGCCACGATGGCCGCAGGGACGCCGATTGCGAAGCGTAACACCACGCCCAGCACCACGCCGAAAAGCAGCGCGCCGAGTAGCCGCGTCGCGCGCGGCGGACACCACGCGGTGGCACCGAGCACTGCCACACCGAGGACGAGAATCAAAAGCTCGGTCATTGCAGCCCTCGCGCAGCGCCCGGACCGCGTTGAATCGAAACGTCGCGCAGCGGATGAAGGCCGCGCAAATTCGGGCGTTTGCTGCCGTCGCTACCCACGAGCTCGGTGTAGATGCCTTTGACGTCAGGCTTCACCATGTCTGAAGTGACGTAGATGTAGATCGGCAGCATCGGCACTTCGTCGAGAATGATGCGTTCGGCCTCGGCAAGAATGGCCATGCGTAGCTCGGACATGGTCTTCAGGTGCTGGGCCGGTTCCGCTGGGCTGCGCGCAGCGTCCAGCAAGCGCTTCAATACTGCTGGGTCGTGTGCGTGTTCGAGCACGAACTCGGGATGCGCGACGAATAGCTCGACGTCCGCGGCGTCTGCCAGCATGCGGTCGTAGACCACGCTGCCCCAACCGGTCTGATTTTGACCGCCATTGGTGAGCCACAAATCGAGGAAGGTGTTCGGATCTTCGTAGTCACCGACCCAGCCAGCACGCGCCACGTCGTAGTCGAGCGCGCGCGTGCTCTGCTGATAGGACTGCCACTCTTGGTTGTAAGCCGTCACGTCGATGTGCAGGTTGCGGCGCAACTGATCGGCCAGCACCTCGGCCACTTTCTTGTGCGACTCGAGCGTGTTGTACAAAATGCCGAACTTGGGAAAGCCGCGCCCGTCGGGGAAGCCGGCTTCGGCCAAGAGCTTCTGTGCTCGCGCAACGTCCAAACCGAGGTCGCTATCCGGCGGATGGTAGCCGCGAATTCCGGGCGGCACGAAGTGCGTGGCCGGTGTTTGACCGAGGCGCATCACGTCGCGCGTGATCTGCTCACGATCGATGGCCAGGTTCAGCGCCTTGCGCACGCGCACGTCGCTGAACGGCTTTCGCGTGCAGTTGATGCGATAGTAGTAGGTGATGAACGCTGGGCCCGAGGAAAAATCCGCTCGTGTTCTGAGCTCCGGCGCAAGATCTTGCGACACGAGTTGCTGCGGTAGCCAATCGACCTCACCCGTGAGGTATAGGTTGAGCGCGGTCGTCGGGTTTTCGATCGGCAGAGCGTCGATACTCTGCAGACCGACTTCAGCGCGCCCCCAGTAGGTCTCACTGCGTTCGAGTCGAATGTGATCGCCCACACGCCAATCGCTCAAGCGAAATGGCCCGTTCGTGACGATGTTTTTGGGTAAGAACCAGTTGCGCCCTGCGCTGTTCTCGATTGCCCAGCGGGGCACGGGAAAGAGTGGGTAATAGCTGGTCAACTCCAGGAAATAGGGTGTCGGTGCCACGAGTTCCACGACCAGGGTGTGTTCGTCTTTGGCGTACACGCCTCCGTCGACACCGAAATGCTTTTTCGCTTCTTCGAACAGCGCGCTGCGGCGCGTGCCCTCCAGCTCGAGCTGCGCGGGCAGCGCGCTCAGCTCGGAGTGCGGCATGTCTCCGGGAGCGCGTAGCAAGAAACTACGCAGCACCTCGTTCGGCGTGCCCTTCAGCGTCGCATTGAGATTCTGCTTCGCGGATAACGCTAGCAACGCAGCCTTGGGGATCGTCACTGGATACTTCTGCAGCAACTCCGCGACTGCCGCTCGAATCGGACCGCGCAGCGCCTTCGCTTGCTCTTCGTGGGTGTTGTACGCCTGTGCGTAGCGCACCATGTGCATGATGTACGCGTACTCGGAGGCCACGCTCGGCTCCTGGAGCCGACGCCACGAGTAGGCAAAATCCTGCGCCGTCACCGGGTGACCATCACTCCAACGCGCGTTCGGGCGCAGATGAAAGGTGTACGTCTTACCGTCCGCAGAGATGTCCCACGACTCCGCCATGCCAGGCACCGGCTCGAGCGATTTTGCATCGAGCCGGGCCAAGCCCTCGAAGATCGCGCTCAAAAGGCGCAGTTCCGGCTCGCCCGTGGCCAGGTGCGGATCCAGAGACTTCGGCTCGGTCATGTTGCCGAAGCGAAAATCTGCGCGCCTACCGGTCGACGTGGACAAGGTGAAGCCGACGACCAAGAGCGCCGCGACGAACACCAAGAGGGCGCTAAGCAGACTTCTGAGCATCTTCGTACAGGTGACACCACACGTGGTGGTCGGGTTGATTCTCTCGCCCGCGAACGAGGCGCGCCTCGGGCACGACGCGACTACAGGGTTCGAACACGTCCGGACAGCGCGTGTGGAAGCGACAACCGCTGGGCGGTTCGAGCGGCGACGGCAATTCACCCTTCAGAGTGATTGGGTGCAACGGCACGTCCGGATCCGGGATCGGATTCGCGGAAAGCAGCGCCCGAGTGTACGGGTGTTGGGGCGAGCTGAACAAGTCGCTGGCCGGCGCGACTTCCACCAATTTGCCCAAGTACATCACCGCGATGCGATCGGCGATGCACCGCACCACGTTCAGATTGTGGCTGATGAACAAATAGGTCAGCCCAAGCTCCGCGCGCAAATCAGCCAAGAGATTCAGGATCTGCGCTTGAATCGAAATATCGAGCGCGGACACGGCTTCGTCGCAGACGATGAACTCGGGTTCGAGCGCGAGCGCCCGCGCGATGCACACGCGTTGCCGTTGCCCGCCCGAAAACTCGTGCGGATAGCGGCTGCGATAGCTGCTCGGTAGCCCCACGCGTTCGAGCAATTGACTCACTCGGCGATCGATCTCGGCACCCTTCGCCAAGCCGTGCACGAACAGCGGTTCCCCGAGCGCATCCCCAACCGTGCGCCGCGGATTGAGCGACGAGTACGGATCCTGAAACACGATTTGCATGCGCCGCCGCGTCTGTCGCAGTTCGGCGTTGCCCAGTTCCGACAGGTCACGCCCAGCAAAACGCACGCTGCCCGCGCTGGGTTCCAGCAACCGCAAGAGCAGTCGACCCACGGTGGTCTTGCCACAGCCAGACTCGCCGACGAGGCCGAGCGTTTCGCCCTGCGCAATCTCGAACGACACGTCTTCCACCGCGCGCACCTGATTGACGACGCCGCCAAACAGCCCGCCACGCACCGGAAAATACTTGCGCAACCCAGTCACCTGCACGAGCGCGCGCGCAGGCTCGGACTCCGCGGTAACCAATGCTGCAGCTAGCGACATAGGCAAACGATCGCCCCCACGCTAGCACAGCCCGCCCCCAGCCCGGACACACGCAGCTCGCGACCCCAACCCGATAAGCTGAACCGCCCCACTCATCCTCCAGGAAACTGCCTCCAAGACCGATCCCGCCAGAATTTTTGATGGTCACGCGCCACAGCACAACCGTCAAAGCCTTCGGCGTCGCGGACGAGTGAGAGGGAGAGACCGCCAAGCCGCCAAGCCGCCAAGTGCGGAGAGCGTCCCAACAGCAATGAATTCACCGGAGCACACACAGTAATTGGGGTTCGCAAAAGTAGAGCGTGCTCGGCGAAATCTACGACAAGCCCCGCAACATGGTCGTTGATATGGTGCAGACCGGGTACATGGGTGACGAAGTAGACCGGGCACATGGGTGACACCCTTCAGGGCACGGGGCAGGAGGGCCCCTGTGCCCTGGAATGCGAGAAACCCCGTGGATCTTCGAATGGA
>Ga0164309_10000738_pt1 | contig 17070 bp, 22 predicted proteins | sample Whisoiple_247_MG_FD_109984 | JGI IMG/M metagenome (GOLD analysis project Ga0164309, IMG submission 109984) | Soil microbial communities amended with fresh organic matter from upstate New York, USA - Whitman soil sample_247_MG | ecosystem: Environmental > Terrestrial > Soil > Unclassified >...
CTTCATTTCTCAGCGCCATTTCAATACCCTCTTCCAGAATAATCTTTGGAGTATAAAACTCCAACATCTGTGTGTTGTTACACACTCTATAATCTACACCTACAGGATTAGTAAGAATATGATTATACTCGGGGGTATATCCCGCTGCTTCTGTTACTAAACCTGCTAATTGATTGAATGAGGTAGGTCTACCCCAACCAAGATTTACCGGCCCGGAGACACCTTCCTCAACAGCAGTAATCATTGCCGGAATCAAGTCATTAACGTGAATGAAGTCTCGGACCTGTCTACCATCACCCCAAATCTCGAATGGGTCGTCTCGGCGCTTCGCGCGAGCAATAAATGATGGGAATGGATAATCTAAAGCCTGATTGCCACCGTATCCTGAGAACGGCCTGAAAACATGCATCTTGGTGTCTTCGACAAACTGTGCCAAATACTCTCCGGTCAACTTTGACCAACCATATGTATAGTCTGGATTATCGATATCGTCTAGTTGAATATCAAATTCATGCAGCGGCATCTTTGCACCACGATATTGCAATGCTGTCGGATACGCTGCGCTGGAAGACATGTATACCGCATGATGCGGCTTAGTCTTCATAATCCAGTTATAGTATTCAGCATCAATTGAAAGGTCTACCGCCACGCTGAGTGGCTGACCCTCGATGCCCTTACGACCACCAATAACACCAGCCATATGCCAAACCAAATCAAACTTCTCGTCGTTCTCTCTGAAAAAGTCTCTAGCGTCATTACCTTCGACAATGTCAATCAACGTAAGGTCTGCATCTTCGTTAGAATAGTGCTCTACCAGATGGGAACCTAAAAAGCCCCTGTGGCCGGTAATCAATACCTTCATCGTCTTACTCCTAAAATTACCTGACTGAACCATGCGGTCTCGTGGCGTACTATCTCGTATCCGCCTTGCTTGATAAGTTCAGCGTATCCATCCATGTCCCATGCCCAATTATGAAACTCGTAGCGATTGTCAGGATTCTCTAGATACGGACTTGATGCAATAATTACATTTGAGGGTAGATTACGAACCAGACCGTGAGGGTCTGATACATGTTCTAATACCTCTGATAAGATAGAGGCGTCACCAAATACGATACCCCCGTCAGTCTCGAAGTTAACCAACTCTACCGGTACCTTGCGAACGCTCCGTGCGTAATCAACATTAGAGGGTTGCATGTCGTAGCCCCAGATATCCAATCCCTGAAAACGCGCCTCTTGAATCAGACCACCGTCGCCAGCACCTAGGTCTGAGAATGTCAGACAATTCAGATGCTTCTTGGCGTGCATAGCAAATGCCAATACAGCAATTAGACGGTCTCGGTGACCTATTTGCTCCATGTGGTGAGCGGCTTCGCGCTCACGATAAAACTCGTCATCTGTAAACGGGGCAATGTCTCCGTCAAAAAACTTCCATTCAGCCATTCAACTTCTCCAAATCTTCTTGGAATCTAGTAGCCATGTAATTTTCAAAGGCTAGACGGTCGTGCTCGTATAGTGCCTGGTCGTTTACTTCAAGATATGAGGCGTCCCATTCAGCCTTACCGGCGTATGGGTGGAGGTGTTCAATGGTAACGTCACCTAGATATCTCATGCTGGTTGCCCGACCCAACTCCAACCAGAAATTATCTAGATATAAATGAATCAACTCTGGCGGTGCCATGTAACCTAACTTCTGAACAATCTCACTACGCATGAATACCGCTGTCGGAAGACTCTCTCCTTGTAATAGGTCATTACCATAAACTACGTGGCTGTAGTTGAGTTCTTCAACAATTCTTTCATCCCAGCCAAATGTACGTGGTCTGTGGTCGTCACCCATAAAGCCAATGTATCTATACTGGTCAGCATATTCTACCGCCGCAGCGTTAAGAGTGCCATTCATTCGTAACCTCGGGCCGCGCCTAAATTGCACGCCCGGATAGTCGGGGTATTCTGGCTGGTCATCGTCAGTAGCAAACAATAAGTCTGCATGTCCAGTTGAGTGATGAAAGAATTCCGAAGCCAACAAGCCGACCGATTCCGGTCGGCCTCTGGATGGAACAATAACTAATAATTCATTCACTTACGTCGCACCACAATCATTCTAAGTTCGTCAATACCCTTTAGGGCTGCTGGTGTCATTCTGATTTCCTCACCAGCGTATCCAATGAGATACAAGTCTCCCCAATCGCCCAGGTCGTCGGCAAATTCATCCGAATACGCGCCTGGCGTCCACTCCATGACCAATGTACAGTGCTTTGGACCGTTAAGAGTCACCTGGGCACCTAGCCATGCGTCTTCTTCGGCAGACTCGATATCCAACTTGATAATATCTGGATTAAGGAATGTCAGATTTCTTTCTTCGGAGTCCAACGTCGTGACACGGACTACGTGTGCCGGACCACCTTGATTACCCTTGATAGTGCCGCCACCCTCTTGATGCAATGTGGTCGAAAGAATAACATCACCGGTCTCCGCACCAAGGGCTACCGGGCGGTGCTTAAATGAAGCGCCATTAAGGCTTCTGGTTAATGCTAGGTCGTCTAGTAGGTCGGGGTTGGGCTCGTAGGCCACAACATTACCGTAGGGGCCTACAAGGCGCTCTGAGAGCATCGTGTAATAGCCGCAGTTGGCTCCAACATCTAACACGGTCATGCCGGGGCGCACCCACTGAGTGAACCACGAGGTAATCCATGATTCCCAATATCCGGTTTTAAGTATGTTCTTACCGACGGACTCGTCTTCGCCGTCCACTACTAACCAAAACGAATCTAGTGTCCACACGGCGAACCTACCGCCGCCCTTGGGGCTAATTTCTAAAGCATTATAACCGGCTTGTTCTAGCCAGTTGCGTCCCCTGTTGTATAAAGTCATTTAATCAAATTGAATTTCTTAGCCCACCTGCGAACAGTCATATGACTGACACCCAATTCGTCGGCTATCTGCTCGGGTGTTTTGTGTAGCGTCCAAATCTGACGCTTTAGCCAGCGCTCTGACACATAGAGTTTTACCATAGAGGTTCCTTACCGGAACATCACGACCATCCGCATAGTTTACGGTAGCCGAGGTGCCACTACGAGAACCGCCGTCATAATAGGCAAGCAAATGAGTGGCATTATCCACCATGTAGTGATTTCTCGTGTGGAACGCTTTCGGCCCCGGATACTCTTCCGCATCATTTAATACGGTCACCTTCTGTGCGAAGTGCTTAACGAACTGATAGTGTTCTCGGCATACGTCGCAATCGGTGATGTACTTGCTTTTCTCGTGGCCCTTCCACGGAATGACCGCCTCAACAGGGAAGCAAGTGAGGATGCCTGCCACACCAGCAATAAGGTCTGTGCCGCAAGCCATACCAACGATAATCTTTTCTGGTTCAACTTCAAGGAATGTCCTTTGAAATAGTCGGTTTAATGTATCTTCGTCTTTTACTTTTCCGTGCTGATGCCCGGTCACTGCAACAATCATCCTACGTACTGCGCTCCGTCCTGTGCTATAGAAGGTACGAGTCCTGTAATCGTTACTAAGTCTTCTTTGCTAGGCTTTGAGACAAAGCCGTTTAGTCTATAGTTAGAAGCCAATCTGTAAAGCCAGTCATCCCATTGACACCAGATTCCCTGCTCTTTGAGCAACTTATGTATCTTATCGATACCGCGCTCGGTGAAATACATCGAAACTCCACCATACGACGCATACGGGCGGGTGAGGTCTTCGGAGCGAGACATAGACTCTAGATACAAATGGTCAGAATCTCTCGGGATGAACAAACTATAAAAATCTGTGTTTGAAGGCAACTGAGACATACGCTCTTCTAGCACCTCATGAAATCGAGGATGCAAGATTGCATCATCTTCAAAGTGCAATAACGGACCACCGTGGTCCCATGCGTTGAGCATCGAGTACCAAACACCGATATGACCGGCCTTAGGGGTCCATAGGTCCGTATGAATAGCAACGCGATGCTTTTCCCTGGCTGCTGCCATTTGTTCGGGAATCCTTGCATCTACCGCCTCGGTTGGAATAAATTCATGCCCGAGCATCACGCTATGAATCGTGTCTACGTAAATCTGCCTAGACGGTTCACAACTGATTACAGTGTATCTCACTTACCAAACTTTCCGTACGCTACGTGTCCAATCGCAATAGCATCCGACACGTTATCTGAGTCTACCACAATCCCATAGGTCGCGTCCACCCAGGCCATAGTTCGACGCTTGCGCGTCTCACGATATTCAGCCTTGTACCAGGCATCAGACTTGCCAGGATTAGCCTTTTGAATTGCTTCCTTCTCGGCCTTGGTTAATGTCTTGTTGCCAATGGCATTCTGCCACTCCATAGGGGTAATTTCATCTACCGTCGCGCCTGCATCTAAAAGCGCTGCAATAATAGCGCCAAACGCATACGCCATTGTAATAACGGTCTTCTTGTTCTGTACATATACAGCAGATTCGAATACAACCTTTTCTGCCTTAATTGTCTCTCTCATAGCACGGACCTTGTTCTGTCCGTCTGCTAGTCTTTCAAATACATTCTTACCGGTGAATTTGGTCTCTCCCCAGGCTACCGGCTTGCCGTGTTCGTATAAGCACCATGCAAAAGAATTGGTGGACACGTCGATTCCCAACAACGTGTCCACCTTCTTGTTAAGTTTTTCTAATCCCATACATGAATTATACCACGGTTACCATAGAAGCGAGGTCTGTCAGGCCGCTGTTGCGCTCTACTCTTCCGCTTGTCTGGCATCCCGAGCAATCTCGGCCCGGATTATACCTAGACAATCGTGTGATTCCACATGTACGGCATAGGCGCTTCTTACCCTTTTTAATCGCCTGTGCCTCGTGGTAGCGTTCCATCAACTTAGCGTTGGTGGCTTCGCGGCAATGCTCTGTAGAGCAGTATTTCTGGTTGTGTGTAGTCTTGACTCCTACTACGTTACATCCTTCTAGGGCGCAGGTAAATGTTTCTTGTTCCATCTTTTCACCCCCTGCCCTCAGAGCATTACTCACTTTGGTACGTCCAACCTTTCGATTGTTACGACACCGTCTTCGTCTTGCCAGCAATGTGTGCTAAAGGGGCAAGACTTGCAAGCGATAGACTTCTGGGTATACGCACGGTTAGGCTTTGTTTGGGCCTCCCAATTAGCGTAAACCTTTCTCATCCAATCAAAGGAATTGTCTACGAACTCTTGATTCGCCTCTGTCATATATACCGGCAGAATCATGATGTTCTGAGTGTTCTTGTTCTCATACAAAAGGAACCCGGTATCAAAACCGAGAACCTTCATGTAAATTAAAACCTGTAGTAGATGGTAGCCCGCAGGCTGCTGCTTTGCCTTCTTTGCAACGTAAGACTCCTGAGTAGTAGTCTTAATTTCACCTACAACGTCTTCCCCTTGCCAATGAATTACGAGGTCCGCAAATCCTTTGATTGGTGGGTCTTCATGGATAATCTCTTCTTCCTCTGATACGAGGATACCGGACTCCTTGAAGATGTTCTGCAAGCGTGCGTGCGCGGCGGTACCATAGGCCATATTAGCCATTCCCATGGTATCGGAGGTCTCCTGGCGGGTGTCCCCGCCCTCAAAATCATAGTACCATCGACGCGCACATGTACCGGAACCATAACCCAGGCCAGAAGGTGCAAATGACGTCTTAGACCTATCGGACACTTCACGGCCCTCGGTCTTCTCGTATGCATCTTCGATTATCTTGGCAAGACCGGGTACATCGAACTTCTTACCGGCGATTGTCGGCTTACCAATCTCTACTACGTCGCGGTTCAATACATTTCCTTAACTAGATACTTTAGCGTATTGGTCATTTCCTGACACAATTCGTGCATACTAAAGTATACATTCTTTTTCTTATTCTCATCAGTTCCAGCCTTGCCCTGTTTGATGGTCATATAAACATTGCCCATCATCTTGAACTTGAAGGCTAGCGCCTGAAAAGTAGTCATTGCGACCTTGGCCTGTGCCGGGGGAATGTCCGGCTTAGCCAAAACCTTAAGTGCCAATTCAATGGCCTGTTCTACGTGCTCGTCGTCCATAAAATCATTTAGGTCAACGAGGTCTTGAATCTCCGAAAGATATTCAAGTGGATGCGGTCTATCAGACATATGTGGCGTCCTCCCAATTAGGAATTATCGGCCTCGCAGGCTTTTGAGCCTTGGCTGTCCATACAAACTCATACATATCAATGTCTGGATACCAAGGAATATAATCCCATTCTTTGTACCAGTCCCACCAGTACGGATTCGCATTCACATTTCTAGGAATGATGTAGATTCTCGTGAGTTGCCTCTTGATTTCAGTCAGCAATACTTGGTCGTTCTCTGTGGCGAACGCATCGATAGCCCTTTCGGCTTGACTATCCATCATATTGAGAATATGGTCTGGACCACCCTTAGCCATGGTCAGAGTAGTCTTAGTTACAATTTGTTTGTAATAAGCAGTCTCTACCGGCCCCGCTGGGTCAATCTCGATGTTTAAAATCTTCTTAAAGTTGTCCATCTTCTTCCAATTTCCTCAGCCTAATGTAATCTTCAACGATATGCTCCGCTACCACCCAAAGACGAATCTTGGCGTTACCTTCACCAAGGATGACCTTAAGCGCTGGCTCCGTGTGACCATTACGGAGGGCGTCTCCGCAAATCTTAGCCCACACGTCACGACTGATGCTAAACGACTTGGCGAATTCCTTGTAGTCAACGGTGAAGATATCTAGAATGGCGTCACCCTTCTGATATTGACCGCGACCGGAATTCTTCTGTAGGCGACTACCGTCGCGTTTTGATTCGGACGCCTCGCTCATACGGTTCTACTCATAATCTCTTGATATGTCTTTTCTAGTATATCAGGATTTGTGCGAAGATACTTTGCGGCCTTAGCATCACCCTGGAACTTTTCTTCTCCAATGGTGTACCACGCGCCGCCCTTCTTTACCACACCGTACTCAACTCCGTAGGTCAATACCTCACTAGCCAAGTCGATTCCTACGAACTCGCCAGCCGTATACAGGTCATACTTGTTAGACTCGTTCATACCGGGACCACGATTCTTCTCAATGGTCCATGTGACCTTTCCGCCTACCGGTCGCTTTAGAAGCAATCCGTCTCCAACGTGTACTTCGTCCTCTAGGATTTCAGACGGTGTACGCCAGAACTTGATAATCGTAGAAGAGGCATGCTCTAGAGCCTTGCCGCCCATAAAACCAATAGAGGCCCCGTAGGAGCCAATTTGATTACGTACCTGTGAAATCATGATAATCGCGGTCTTCTGATTCACAGCATTAAGCATGTTGATTGCTTGACCGAGGTTCTTCGAGAAAGTACCAATCTGTCCGGTCTGTGCCAGACCCTTGATTTCTTCCTTGCCGTCCTTCGGGTCTTCAAAGTAGGACTGCGGAAGTAACTGACTAATAGAGTCAATAACTAGAATGTCCGCACCGGCTGTAATCATTTCTAGACCCTTATCAGCCATACCGGCGATACTAATAGTCTGATTATCAACCAACATCTTGTCCGGGTCTACGCCCAAGCGGCGAGCCCATGTGGGATTAAAGTTCTTCTCAGCATCCAGCCATGCAGCGACCTTTCCTTCCTTCTGTCCCTCGGCAATAGCCTGTAGGGCGAAAGTGGTCTTTCCGCATCCACGGTTTCCATACAGCGTAGTGAATCTACCGTATCCCAACCCCTGAATAGCCATATTGACGCCTAAACTCGGCGTCAATAGTAATTCATTTTCAATCTCCGAAGCCCTGCGAAATGAGCCCGCCGTCTTCGGATTTAGTCTTGCTAAAACTTCTTCAATATCAGTCAATTTTTATTTGTCCTCCTTGACAATTATACCACAGACGGGGCGGCTTTCGCCACCCCGTCCGGGTATCTCAGAGTCCTACAACTCCATCAATGTCAGCAGGAGAATACGTCGGCGGCTTCAAAACCTTGCCGTCTTCACGGAACTTTACAGTACCGTCTTCCCATACCTTAGACATGTTAGAACGATGTACCTCGTCAAAAGCCACATCTGGGTCCACACCCATTTCGATAAGGAAACCAGCATAGACATAGATTACGTCACAGGCTTCCTTAATGGCATTAGACAAATCCTTATTCTCTACCGCCTCGCGGAACTCGTTCTCTTCTTCTTCAATTAGAGTCATGCGTAATTCTAGTCGCTCTTCTACCCATCCCGGTAATTCCGGTGTGGGCATTCCAAACGTCCTGTGGAATTCGCGGACCGCCTTGCCGGGAGTCGCCATGGCGTAGTCCAACTCACCATCAATCAGGCTGAACCGAGTCAATCGGCACCAACCTAATCACTAGTTCATCTGTTGCGTCATCCCAGACGGCCTCTACGTGAGATTCGGCCTCGGGCGGGTTACGCAGCGTCTCACCAGAAACACGGACCTCGCCGCCCTGGGAATAGACTACGAAACCTAAGATAGCAGCCATTTGCTCGCTAACTGTTTCCTCTGTCATCATACTTCCTTAATAAATAGACCACCGTTGCGAGTCTCACCGAATACCGGCTTGAACTTGCTGGCGGTTCCTAGCGTCATGGAAATCTTTGGAATCATCTTCTCAAAGACCATGACGGGCACAAGGTTCTTGTCCTTGTCTGTCAAAATAGCGTCAATCTGCGTAGAACCGGTCTTGGTCTTACGTGTCTTGGCCGCTACCGCACGATACTCGCCTTCTTCAAGGTTCATATCTACCTTTTCAAGATACTTGGCGAACGCGCCGCCCTCGCCTTCTACCAATTCATCGGTAGTAATAAACTTGGCGATACGGTTGTTTGAAATAATCATGACGTACATGCGACCCTTTTCAATCGGGGTCGATGCATCCGTGAATACTCCGGTGGTTCCGGTCTCGTCAACCAAGTCTACCAGAGCCCAACCCTGGCCGACCTTGATGTTTCTGACCATCGCCATTGTAACAAACGTAGACTTCTCTGTAAACTCGTCCAACGGTCTGAACTGAGCCTTGATATCTGGCAGAATATCCTTGGAGTCGAATGCGGGAATCTCTAGATACTCATAGAAGTTCTCTCGTTCGTTACCGGTGCGCGGGTTGTCATCGAATGCCGCTCCACCCACCTTATTCAGCGCTGCAATAGCCCTCACGTTAATCCCCGAGCCCTTAGCCTCCTTGACCTCCATCAAGTGCTCGTAATTCCTGTACGGGCGCTGTTCGATAATCTTGGCCGCAGCCTTTTCACCGACATACTTGACGGTACTCAGACCCAGCCTGATACCGTCGCCCTGAATAGCAGTCTTGATATCGGACTCATTAACGTGTGGAAGGTAAACCTTCAAGCCAAGACGCTTTGCTTCCATTAGATACGACAACTTCTTGTCAGCATCCTTTTCATGAATAAGCAAAGAGGTCATATACTCTAGCGGATAGTTAGCCTTTAACCATGCTGTCCAAAGAGAAAGCATCGAATAGCCTACCGAGTGCGCCTTGTTAAAGGCGTACTTAGCCGAAGCCTCTAGGTCATTCCATACCGCCTGGGCCTTTCTCTCGCCAATTTTCTTGGCGGCACCCTCTACGAAGGCTGGCTCCCAGACCTGTAGTTTCTCTAGAATCTTCTTGGAGATAGCCTGACGTACTTGGTTAGCGTCCTTCATCGACATACCGGCGACCTCTACAACCAACTGCATCTGCTGCTCTTGGAATAGAATCTGACCATATGTCTCTTCGGTGAAATACTTCGTATCAGCGTGAATGTATTCGAAGTCTCCGGTGTTCTTACCCTTCATGTAGTTTTCACCGATAGAAGAGTTAGCAGCACCGGGTCGAACGAGGGCGTTCGACGCCACTAGGTCTGTAAAGTCCCAGACGCCACCCATCTTTAGAATGGTATTGGTGTACGGACCACCTTCACACTGGAATACACCCTTGGTGAATCCAGCAGAAAGCATTTCATACATCTTGGCATCATCATCAGGAATGTCATACGGGTCAATCTTCAACCCGTAACGCTGTTCAATCATCTTTAGCGTATCAAGGATGACTGTCAATGTAGCCAGGCCCAGGAAGTCGTACTTAATAGCACCAATCTCCGCAGCCTCGCGCATATCGACACCAACAACAGAGACTCTATCGGCAGACTCGTCCTGTGTATCCTTGGCGGTCTGCATCGGCAAGTAGTTCTCTAATGGCTCCTTAGAGATAATCGTACCACCCGCGTGCATACCAAAGTTCTGAATACGACCTTCGATACGCTTGGCTAGCGGTAGAACCTCTGGATACTTCTCTCTGAATTCCTTAGTGAAGCCAGAGGTCTCGTAATCCTCCATTGTGTCGATGTACTTGGTTGCGAGATTGGTCTCACCAATCGGAATCTTCAATACACGAGCAGCAGCCTTAATAGACGACTTGTCTCGATAATATCCAATCGTCATGATGTTACCGACGTAACCGTACTTAGCCTGAACGTACGACTTAACTTCGTGACGGCGACCCATTTCAAAGTCAACGTCAATGTCGGGCCAGTCGTCACGGTCCGGGTCAAGGAATCGGAAGAACAGTAACTTATGTGGAATCGGGTCGATGTGAGTAATGAAAAGCGAGTAGTTTACTAGACTACTAACACCACTACCACGACCGGGACCAATGAAGATACCCTGTGCCCTCGCCCACTGAACTACGTCGGCAAGGATAAGAAAATACTTGCTGAAACCCTTGTTGAAGATAACCTCTAACTCTTCCAGCGCTCTTTCCTTGTAACCAGGCTCGTCCCAGACGCCGCGCTCTTCTAGGCCCTTGCGAACCAATTCCTTTAGCGCTGCATCCTCGTCCTTGGCTCCCGTGTCAGGGAGTAGGTCTAGAGCCTCGTAGTAAGGATATTCGCCAATCATATTGGCAACGACGAGGGTATTGGCTACCGGCCCGTAATCAATACCCTGAGCGGCCAGAGCGAGCCCCTGCTCTTCTGCTGAGTGCAGGTAAATCTCAATCTCTTGGAATGTCATCTTCCTATCTGGGTATAGATAGTTATAGCGCTCCAAGTAATCCATCTTCTGCGCCTTGGACAAGTCGTAACCCGAAGCGGGCTTCGGGTTAGTAGAGAGAATAAGCATCGCCTCTTCCACCCAAAGGTCTTCCTTACGGGCGTAGTGACAGTCACTCGTGATTACCGGTAGCGTGCCAGTAGCCTCAGCCAATTTCATAAGCCCAGCATTGAGTTCTGGCGGGTTGTGCCCCTGAATCTCGATGAAGAAACGGTCACCGAAAATACGCTTGAATTCCTTGGCTCGCTCTAGGGCCAGTTCGTAATTACCCTGCTCTAAAGCCTTGGACAACAAACCATTCATACAGCCCGATACAACGATAATATCCTCGTTATGCTCTTCGAGCAATTCCATATCGATACGTGGCTTGTTATAGAAACCAGTGTGCCACGCCTCAGACGAAAGAACGTTAAGGTTTCTTAGCCCATTCTCGTTCATTGCCAAAAGGCCAATGTGGTTGAATGCACTCGTGCCGTCTTCGCGCTTGTTTGTTGCACGACGGTCAAAACGGTCTGTAGCGGAGATATAAGCCTCAACGCCTAGAATTGGAACGATACCGGCCTCGTTCGCGGCCCTCTGGAACTCTCGGTGTCCAGACAAAGTACCGTGGTTAGTCTGTGCCAGATGAGTCATGCCCAACTCGCTTGCGCGAGCCATGTATTCTGCTGGCGTATCCAATCCATCCAATACCGAGTAGTGGTCGTGTAGATGGAGTTCTACGTAATTCAATTTTCTCCCTTAAAGGTTAGAGTTTACCTGTACGTTTTAATTTCATGAATTCTGAAAAGACATAGACGCCGCTCTTGCGACGACCCAACTTCCAGTGTAGCCTACCGACCTCTCGGTGGCAAGGCATACACAGCGGACGAAGGTCGCTCATAAGTTCTTTGCCTAAGCGTCGGTATGTCAAGTGATGGACCTGAATTGGCCCCTTAACAGTCTTACACGCATAACATCTTTTACCATAATAGGAAAAGACCTGCTGCCTCTTAGCGGCCCAGGCCCTTGATTTCAAGTATTCCTTGTATGCGTTAGTTACCATATAAATAGGGGAGGGGAGCCCCGTAGAAGAAGGGCTCCCCTCAGGTGATTAGGTCACCAACCGTCAGTCGTGCCAGTCTTTGAACCGGAGCCGACCAATTCCTTCTCTTCTGCAACGGGGCTGACTACGTCTGAACGGTCAACGCCATTCCAGTAGAAAGCCTTCTGCTGGGCGTAAGGAATCTCAGGAACCTGCTCGTCAATGTCATAGAACTCAAAGTCAGCAACATCCTTGGCATCCTTAGGAATTTCCTTGCCCTTGGTGATTAGGTAAGAAGTGTTGTTCCACTCGGAACCCTTACGCTTAATCTTGTAGTAGTGCTCGGTGATGGTCTCATCATCAGCAGCCATTTCGGCTAGGGCGTCGTAGATACCGTTGAAGGTACCCTGCTCCAAGAGATAGACGGTACCGTCGCCGGTCTTAACGTCTACGTCGGTGGCGTAGTTCTTAGTACGCTCCTTGCCGTTAACCTTCTCAACAACCTCGCGTGGCTCTCCACCGATTACGTTGATACGGAACATTTCCTTCTGCTTCCAACCCTTACGGTCATTCCACTCGACGGTCTCGTCGCGGACCAACTCGTCTGGATAGCAGGCACCCTGTGACTCCTGGGTGCAGTTTCCACGGTTCTTCCAACCATTCTGCTGGTCGGGGTTGACGTGCTCTACGTTAACGTAACCAATCTTATCTGTGGCGTGCTTTGCGTCAAAGTCAATCTCCTGACCAAAGCGTACGATAGCGGAGTCTCCGTCCTTCTCCAAAGCGAACTTCTGAACCTTCGGCTTGGTTCGCTCTGCTGCGCGGCGGTCGGCCTCTTCTCTACGGGCACGATACGCGGCTAGGCCCTTAAGGGCACTTCCATTTCCATCTGTCATTATCTGTAATATCTCCTATATTTTCAGCGCTGTAAATGCATTTCGCTAACTGTTGCGCTCCTACTAGTATACCACATTCGGGGTACCGGAGCAACCGTTTTAATTAATCTGCCAGTCTACATATTCGTGATGACTGATAGCATTTCTGAGTGTTTGGACGATTTCCTCGCCCGTCATTTTGTTTGCATCCTTGACACCTCGGGCAAAGATTTCTGTGTCAGAATAAGCACCCCAATAGGTGCGAACGCTGCTGCCCTGCATCTTACTGGCAATATCCATTCCAAGGTCTCTGCCGGGTTGGTGGCCCTGGCAGATTTGGAAACCTTGACGCATACACTTACGACAGACCTCGTTATATGTCTTTGGGTCGTTATCGGTCATAATGATAATCTTAGAGAAATGACGCTTAATCATAATCTCTTGTTCCAAAGAGAGGCTACCGCCGAGAAGTGCTCCGACATTTGGATACCCAGCCTGATGAATAGACTGTCCATCAAAGTTTGCTTCTACAATGATAAGAGTTTCATACTTACGGGCATTGTGAATATTCCAAATCAACTTAGACTTCGGTAGATTCTTCGAATTCTTGAATATCTTGTTCTCGTCGGACGGCGAGCGCCCGACCACACCGATTGGGAAGCGACCCTTTGGTTCATAGACCGGAGTAGTGATTAAACCTTGAACCTCGGAATACCCTACATTGAAGTATCTCAATGTCTTCTCATCAAAACCCCTGTTGAACCTTAGATAGTGTAGGGCATGTTCGTTCTCTGGCTTGTAAAGGGCTTCTACATTCTTCTCAATGATTTCTTCTGGGAATGGAGTGAACTCGTCAGCCATTTTGCTGATACGAATTTCTTCCATCTGTTCCTTGAAAGACTTGGAACTACCGGCGCGGAGCATGACGAAACGCTTAGCAGCCTGAGGCGTACACTTCTTTACGTCTCTGACTAATTGCTCTAGCGGCACGGCAACACCACATGACGGGTTAAAGCAGGTGCTTACGCCATACTGCTTAGACGTGCTAAATGCGGGCGTGTCTCTATTACCGTGATATGGGCAGTACGAAAGGAAGTCGTGCTCGGTCTCGCCTCTAATCTCGATACCGAGTTCTCGCAGTACAGACTCTACTTGGTCTGGACTGTAGATTTCACGCTCATAACTTCCTTGCCGTCCGTTACCCCTGCGACATACGTAGATTGTTCTTCTCCTACATAGATACCATAAATCGTAAGTTCGAAATCGAAGTTACCTTCCGCATCCATTGAGCGGGTAAAAAGTTCCTTTAGGTCTAGGTGCGGGACGTATCCCTCGTCCCGCATCCCAGATTCAATATCGTGCAATAGTCGTTCACGAGTCTTGATAAACTTATCACCAGAAACTTTGCCGGTGACAGTAAAAGCCTTGATATCGGTGTTAACCAATGAAGTATCCTTATCTAACTAGGACACTATTGTAACACCATTCACTTTACAAGGACAATATATCTTCAAGCCTAAAGAACGACTGATACAATCCTTCATTAATCTTAGCCTTTAGATACCCGGAGAACTGGTCTCCGTTACGGTTCTTACGGCACACGATTTCAATGATTGCGTAGCCACCCTCTAGAATCTCGTCTCGCTTGTGAACCGCAAAAGCCAAGTCGGCGTCATAAGACAACTGCTTCGACCAAGCGACCTGCTCGATAATAGGCGGTGTGTTTGTTGCGGTGCTGCTGTCAGGTGTCGCGGAAGAGATAAGGATAATTGGGATATTATTTGCTACCGCGAGCATCTTGTATTCACGGGACATGTTGCGCATACGCGCCGTCATGTCTCCGCTGTTTGCATTGTCGCTCATCAACTGAGCATAGTCAAGAATGATGATATCCGGCTTGTGCTGGTCAATCTTAGACTGAACCATCGCCGGGGTCACCTCGCCGTGCCCGTCGTGACTAATTACAGGGAAGCCCTTACCAGTCGTGTTCTTCTTGAAGGAGCGGAAATTATCTTCATCTATCAATCCGACTTCAAGGTCGCTGTTCTGGAATAGACCTTCACCAAGCATAGTATACGCACGGTTACGAACCTTTTGGGTCTTCATTTCCAATGAGATAATCATTGGCTTGAAGCCCTTTCTAAAAGCATTACAAGCAATGTAGGTGGTGATGAGAGACTTTGCTCTACCGGTCCATCCTAGCACAATGACGAAGTCTCCACCAGCGAGACCAGACGTATAAGAAGAATCGATGAAGTCGATGCCGGTCGGAATACCCGGTACACCACCCATTTCCTCAGCAATACGACGCTGCTCTGCAAAGTGCTGCTCAGCGTCATCAAAGTCCAGAAGGTCAATATCCTGTGACGCCGAGGTTGTGTTCTGTAGACTCATTAGGTCTTTAAGAGCACCAGAGATTACACGGTCGGACTCGATGAGTCCGACATTAGCCTCTAACTTCTTAGAGATACTTTCTAGAATTGCCGTCTTGTACTCTTCGCGCAACTTATCAATGTAGTACGCTGCTTCACCACTGATTTCTACATCATCGAAGAAATCAAACTCTTCAACAACGATTGAGATATCAGGTACCGAACGATACTTGGAGTAATGCTTCTTTACGAAGTCTACCACGTCACCGTGAGAGTCTTCGAAGAGAATATCGACTCCCGGCTGCATAAGCGCCGGAATGTCCTTGTTCTTAATAACCGCATTAAGAGCCTGAACTGCGGTCTTCAATACGCTTCCTCCATTCTTCGGTGCGCTTCTGTGTTTCTGAGCGAATCTGCTCCTGCTGTGCCCGGTCCTGCTGTTGAATCTCCATACCTACTGCAAGATTCTCGTGGTTATAGAAAAACCACTCTAACGTGTGACCAGAAGTATTTATAGTCTTGAAATAGTATTCCAGCAACTCTTCTATCTCTCGACTTGTCATGTGCTTCAACATAGTGTCAAAGCCGAAACGCGCCTTGTACGAATTCATGTGTGGCTTGAAGCCATACTTCGTAGTATACAGCGCGGCATAGTGACGGGTCAATCCGTCAGTTGTCTTTACTGTGCTTGGCATTGTTACCCTTCTACGAGTTCAGCCTTTTCTAGCAAGCGCGACTCAACGAAACCAAACACGCGGTCGAATGTCTCGCCCATGTTCTCGCCGTCCTTCTTGCTAGAAACAACTGTAATGTCAATGGTCAGGTTGTTAAAGTCTCCTAGATTGATGAGCCTTGCCATTCTAATCCTTACCGCGTCGGTGTCGGATGAAAGCAACTCGCCGTGAGTTTCAACATCAAATTCCTGATTAGCCATTTGTCTCCTTAACTATATCATAAGTTTTCGGCTTCCCAAGTCGGAATGAAATTACCTTCCGAATCTTGGTAGCCGAGGACCATCCCGGTCCTAAGCATAGCACGAAGTTCCTGCTTATTGGGCAGGTTGCGTGCATTTGTAATTCTACCATCATGTCGTGGACGACCAATATGCCTACCGGACAGCCATTCATGCAATTCCCAGATGTTCTCTTCGGACCACATATGCTGATACGGTCTGCGGTTTTCATCCAAGCCGTAAGTCATTTCTGGCTCGTGGATGCCACCCTCATTAATGGCGACTCTAAATGTTTGGTCTGAGCGATTCATAAACCTAGATACTTCCGAGGTCTTGTAGGCTCGCTTACCATTCTTGCGCACGTCGGAATAAACCAATTTGTACATCTTACCGTCCGAGTATCGGAACGCGGTAATAATATCCGTGGCGCGCTGGATGTGAATTTTCTTGTGAAGGAAACCATCGTAGAAGAACCACTTAAGCGGTTTCGCCTTTGGCTTCTTCTTCGTCATGTCGCCAATGAACCTTGTACTGACTTATGGACAATCCCGAACATAGGATGACTGAGAGTTACGAAATCTCTCTTTCCACAAATGATGCAGAACAGTTCATAGGAGGTGAAGGTATCATCCAAGAATACCTTACCGCCGCACTTATTACATGTGATGTTATACATAATTGTCTCTCTAATGGGACAGGGCGCACCATTAGTGCGCCCTGCCTTAAATCTAATTCAGTTGCTTAGGAGTTACTCTTAGCGTAAACACCCAATGCACCTGCGGCTGCCAGAACAATCTGTAGCAATTCTGTCTGGGTTACACCGCCAACA
>Ga0164309_10000741_pt1 | contig 17038 bp, 18 predicted proteins | sample Whisoiple_247_MG_FD_109984 | JGI IMG/M metagenome (GOLD analysis project Ga0164309, IMG submission 109984) | Soil microbial communities amended with fresh organic matter from upstate New York, USA - Whitman soil sample_247_MG | ecosystem: Environmental > Terrestrial > Soil > Unclassified >...
ATGAGATTGGTAAGAAGGTCCTTGTAGAGAAGGTTGATCTTCACTACGTCAGGCTTGATGCGGTCGATCTGCACCGCTTCAACAGAGATGAGCGGTGTCGGTCCATTCGTCAGACCGTAGAGTGCCTCTCGAAGAGCGCCCTCGATCTTGGACTTGTAGTTCTGTCCGATGACGCCGCTGAGTGGGCGGAGACCTCCCGGCCACACCGAGGAGCCTCGCACCGTCATGATGCAGAGCTTCACCAGGTGGCGGACGTCGTTCTCACCTTGAATGAAACCATCCGAGTTGAAGACGTACTGCTTGGTGACCGAGTCAATCTTGCGAGACCCCACAAGATGCCCGTACTCGTCGATCATGGCAGAGCCTTCGCTGACAGTGGCCAACGTCGGCGTGCCATACCCAGCGGGAGACGTTCCTGCAGGTTGAATCCCTGCCCCCGTCTTCGCCGTAGTCACGAGATCGCTCCAATGGCGGTACCGCTGACAGGCCCACCGCCTGGTGCTGTCGAAAGGCCAGTGCCATCGACAGTCACGGTGGAGGCGATAACAGCATCCCGAATATGCTGGACAATGGACAGGATCGCAGCGCGTCGAGCTATCGGTTCGCCTGCGTCACGAGGGATGGAGTCGATATCGGCCATCACCAGATCGGTGATCGCGTCTGCGGAGGGCATCGCCATGGGGCCTCATGGAGCGATAAGAACGTGAGTAGAAGGAACACCGGCGATACCGGTAGGACCAATAAGTGCAGAGTTTACAGCAGGCGCAAGTCCAGGGCCACCCGGACCCAGACGAGTCAGCACACTTCCGGCAACATCAACGATTGTTCCCGTAATCGAGATGGTGCCGTCAGCATTCAAAGTGATGGACGCAGCCCCCACTGAGAGGCTGATAGACGAAGAAGTGACGTTCACAGTCGAAGAGCCGGTATCCACGGTGACCGAGTTATCCGGCTTCACATCGATGGACGTCATCTGCCCAGTGACGGCACCAGTACTATCCTGCCCTGGATTCGTTCGAATGGAGAGCGTTCCATTCGCCTGCGCATAGACACGAGCAGCAGAACCAGGGGCATAGAAGACGGCCTCGCCGTAATCGATTGCCCCGTAAAGGAACTGTGAGCGCTTGTCCCACCCACCCAGAACGATGTGCTCATTCCCCGTAAAAAACCGGAAGGCCTGCGCCGACGGTTGCTTCGAAGAGGGGAGCGGGGGGCGAGACACAAACCCGAATGGGTTGATGGGGACAGCCTGGAAAGTATCCGAGTAGTCGAACTCGGAGTCACCGAGGTTGAAGTAGACAGTGTTGGTCGCAGGATCCAACTCGGAGCTGATGATGTCAGCCCCAAGGTCCCACTGTGACGTGAGCTGTACTCGCGGACGGAAGAAGCGAGAAGTCATAGCTTGATCCCTGACTTGGCAAGTTTCTCTCGAAGAAGTTGAGCTTGCTTGGCTTGGAATTCCTTATCCGTCACGCTGCCAGGGTCAGCGTATGGAGAGCCAACGGTCGGCTTCTTTCCAGCTGTAGCGGCCTGCTCCTTCTGCCGCTTCTGCTTCTCCGCTTCCATGCGCTTACGCACATCGGCTTCCTCTGCCTTGGCTTTCTTTTCGTCAGCCTGGAGAGCTTCCTCGGATAGACGATCGTAGGACTCGTCACCAATCCACTCGAGAGATTCTGGACGAACCATCTCCAGCTTCGTGGTGGTGCCGCCACCGCGTGACTTCTGGAACGTCTTGCCGATGATGTAGAGGTTCTCGTCGACGTTGTTGTACTCGTCCTTGACGCGAACAATGGAATCGACAGCCCACACCAAACCCTCAGGGGACGTATGCCCGTCAACAGTGCAGGTGTAGGTGAAGTGCTTGCGCATCTTGTCGGCTAGGTATCGACGGGCGAAGAACTCCACCTGGCTCGGAGTCTCGCCCTCGGGAGCCACCAGGAAGGTCGGACGGGCTACCGGATTGAGGAGCAGGTACTTCCACTGAGCCGTCTGAAGGGCGACAACAAGCTCGCGAGCGTTGCCGTGCTTCTTCTTCAGCCGGTTGATCTCGGTGTAGTACGCGGTCGTCTGGTCGTCTGGGTCGATGCTGGAGAAGGGATTCTGGATGAAGCACTTGTGCTTTCCTCGAGAATATCCCTCGTGCCGATTGGCTCCTGACACGAAGACGATGGACGGTTGGTCCTTCCAGTCTCGCGTGCAGGAGGCCTCGAGTACGTTGCTCCGTCCTTCACGCAGAAAGTTGACGGAGTAGTCTGGCGTAGAGAACACATCAGGTACGCTGACGACAGCTGTGCCTTTACCGTTCTGTGTGTCGGCTCGAGCCCAAAGGTAGAGACCCTCGCGAACAAGCAGGCGGTTCAGGAATTCGTACGTCCCCTCACCTGGGAATGGGACGAGCAGGCTGGTTTCCCAGCCGCTGGTCTTCTTTCGATGACGAGTGCGGTGACGCTGACGATGCCCACCAGTGTGAGGCTCTGGCAGCTTTCGCCCGGAGAAGTGTCCTTGAATGACCTCTACGTTCGCGCGGTTGTCAAACTCGACTCCGCCAAAGTCGAATGGTTCCAGGAACTTGGCCACCACGGTGGACAGCTTGTCCTTCGCGTTGACCTTGATGGTGTAGTCAGCGCACGCGTCGATGACCGGAGCCATTAGGTCGCGACCGGAGATGGTGACCTCCGTACCATTCTGGCGGTCTGCTGACGTCGTGTATGTGTCGAGGTAGCCAGAGAATTGGACGTTTCCACCGATCCTGAACTCCACCTTCAGGCCCGGCTTGAGGGCAGCGAGCACTTCGGCAGAGACCTCTTTGCCACCAATCACCATCGTGAATGTGGCACTCGGTGCCAGGAACCGATGCTGAATGGTGTACGACTTCCAGCGAGAGATCGTTTGCGATGCCTCAGCGCTCAGCGAGGGGAAGCAGATCTCTACGAACTCTTGGTCGTTGATATTCATCGTGCACTGCTCGTGTAAAAGCGGACTGCCTGCCGTACCGGCACGAAGTCCAATCCCATAAGACTGGGATTGAGCGTGATGATATCACCCACCTTGTTGTTGAGGAATACCGCGAGCATAGGAATGGTCTGGTTCTTGGGATTGATGTAGATGGAAGTCGGCTTTGCCTTCTTCAGCTGCTCCCTCTGCATCTTCCGAGAAGCCTCAATCATTCGATTGATGGTGTTCTTCGCAGGCCACATCTGCGGGCTGGTCACCCTCTCGCAGGCGTCCATCAGGGCTTCACAGCGATAGACGATGCGGTCAGCTACTCCGCCGAACTGTCGAGCAGCGAGGTCGATCTGGTCTACGGCCGTCGTTGCCTTGTTCACGGCTTCGAGGAAGGTCTCAATCAAACCATCCGGGTCTGCAGCTTGGACCTGCACAGGCATGATGGAGATCTGCGTATCCAGCGCTGCTGCAGCGCTCTGCACGTCAGCGTAGTTGAAGACGTTGTTGAAGATGGCGCTGTCATCTTCCAGTGTGCGACGCCAAACAACGTTGACGTCTTCGCCGTCGCGCTTGTCGGCGCTGAGCACCGAGCGAAAGCTGACAAGCTTGGCTTTGATGGTGCCGAGGATGGGGTGCACGAGGTCGCCTGTGGACGCCTCGGCACAAGCGTCGATGAACTCCGTCCACTGGTCCGGGTACAACGGGATGTTCTTCTTTTTCCAGGAGTCTCCCGGAGCCGCGAAGATGGCGTTGCGGAAGTGGAGAGTCGCACTCACCTGCAAAGGGTTTCGCCCGAGCGATTCGATGCGAGCCTCGTCCTCACCAGGACGCATGTGCTCAGCCATCGATTGCTCGAAAGCGGTCTCGATCATCGAGGCAGGTGCGCTCAGCCCACGCCAGGAAAGCTCTGTAAGCTTCGATAGTACGTCGAATGCAATTGCCATGGGTCACCGTGAAGCGTGAGGAAGTCCCTTGAGGTCAGACGCAGCGTCGGCAGCAGCTCCTGAAACCTTCTTCAGGTTGTCGGTCAACTCCCACGCCTGCATCTTGAGCTGGCCAATCTGCTCATCGATCTCTTCCATGTTCTTTTTGCGCTGAGCAGGCGTCATCTTCGGGTCGCTATCCATTGCCGTCTTGATGCGATCTTCTTCCAGCGCAGCGATCGCAGGGTTCTTCATGTTCTTTTCCTGCTGCGCGTAGTAGGCCTCGTTCGCCCCAGAGTTCTTGGGCTTGCCTTCGTCAGGGTCTCCTCCACCGCCTCTGATCGCAGCAATGATGAGGGCGATGATGCCGGCGCCAAGCAAGCCAGCGACGAGAATGGGGATGATCGGCGAGAGCATCGGAATGACCATCGCTGCCTCAGCGCCCAAAGCTGCTGCTCCCACACCCTCAGCTGCGGCTGCTCCGCCACCAAGGAGTGCCGAGCCTGCCATGCTGCCAACAGCTCCCATCGCGGACGGAGCTGCAGCCCCGACAACCTTGTCGAGCAGCTTCTTGCCGACGACATCGCCGACTGCCCCAAGGGCTCCCTGCCCTGCACCCATCACACCACCAGCGAGGCCGACGGCAGCTGTGGCTGCATAGGGATGGTCGACTGCGAACTTCACTGCGTCGAGCATCGTATCGACCAGCTTCACGATGGCAGGGATGAGCTCCTCCACCTTCGGGATGAGTGTGACGAGAGCCGGAACCAGCTTCTCTGTCACCGCATTCGCGAGGTGCGTGAGGGCCATCTGGAGCTGCATGTCGTCAGCACCACGTCGGGTAGTGGAGTCCTTGGCAAGTTGGTTCTCGCTGAGAGAATCACCGCGAGTCTCCTTCACCCAAGCGTCGAAGTTGGCGAGACCTGCAGCATGCTTCTGAGCTTCCGTGGCTCCCTTGCCTGCAGTGGCACGACCTTCTTGGTAGATCGACTCACCACCAGAGATGACCTTGCGGGCTCGCTCGTTGAAGATGCCTACGGAGTTCTCGAAGGAGTGCTGCCCATTCTTCGCGAGAATGGCTCGAACGACGTCCATCTGATTACGGATCTTGCCGTTCTCATCCATGACGTTGTTGCGGCCACCGGCGAGGTCGAAGGCGTCCTCTTCGTGCTTGTAGATATCCGTGGCGAACTGGGACGCAGCGATCGAGGCTTCAGCAGCCGTCGTAGCTCCACCCTTCTTCGCGACCTGGAGGCCTAGAACGAGATCTTTGACGGCGCCTTGCTTGTCTGCGTACCGAGTTGACGCGCCAGCGAGACGCACGCCGTACTCGCCGAGGTCGGCCAAGTCGATGGCGTTCTTACGACCAGCACCCGAGAGACCGCCCATGAACGTCTTCGCCAACTCATCGTTGCCGAACGAATAGCGGGCGTTGCCCATGGTCGTGGCGATGGCACTCAGGTCGGCACCAGTCGCTTGGCTGGTGTTGGCCATGTACTCCATGTTCTTCAACGCGGAGGTATAGTCACCGGACTTGGCTCCGTAGGTCTGCACAGCTGCAACGAGCTTGTCGACGGAGATACCAGAGGAGTTGGAGACAGCCTTCGCCTTCTCCATCACTTCCTTGTTGTCGACTTCGTTGTTGCTCTGGATCTGGATGTCCATGGCATTGCCACGGGCAGCCAAGCTGTCCTTCACAGCATCAGCCGCGGAAAAACCTCCACCAAGAGCCAGAAGAGTACCGGCCACTTTGCCAGCCATACCAACAGCCTTGCCGACACCATTGACGAAACCTCCGCCGATAGCCGAGACAAAGTTGCGCTTGTTCTCCCAGCGTTCCTGGTAGTCCTTCTGCAACGCACGAGTAGCAGCCCGCTCTACGGCACCGGGGCGGTTTACCCTGTTCTTCGCACGCTCCTCATCACGAGAAGCCTTCTCGCGAGCACGCTGCTCCCATGCCAGGCTCGTGTTGATGATTCCCTGACGGCGCTTCTGCCACTGCTCTTCCTTCCGTTGCTCGGTAGAGAAGTGCTTGGTTCGCAGGTTGTCGACGTGCTTCTGGGACTTCTCAGCATCTCGCTGCTGGGTAAGCATCGCACGATTGCGTACACTTTGCAGAAAACGCTGGGACTTCTCCTCCTCACGCTGCTGCTTGAGCATCGAGGAGTTCTTGATGCCAGTGAGCATCTTCTCGTGCTGCTCGCGGGTCTTCTGCTCCCAGGACAAGCTAGTGTAGACGCGGCGCTGCTTCTGAGTCTCTACGGTCGCCTGTTCGCGCGCCTGCTTGGCAGCGGAACGCTTTGCATCCGCCTCGGCTCGAGCTTGTGCCCGTTGCTGTGCGCGACCGGACTGGTCGACGGCATCACGGACGGACTTCAACGCAGAGAGGACGTCTGCGATGCCACCAACCTTGAAGTTGACGCTTACCGGTTTGATAGCCAAAGCACACCTCAAAAAAGAAAAAGGCTACCCATGGTATGCCACGGATAGCCCTAAAGGGTACCTAAGTACCCGAATCACTTCTCGGATTCAGCCAGCAGCGCACTCAACTCAAGTTCCGAGGTATCCGCGCTTTTTGCAGAATCGTCGTGCTCCGGCCCAGAGGAGATACTCCCAGTCCGGTAGCTCCAAAGCTCTGCGGCCAAACGCAGTATCAGGTCGTTCTTGAGTTCCGAGGAGGTACGCGCCAGAACGAAAGGGCCGGTATCCGCTCCAGTCGCCAGCACTTCAACCCACTGGTTGTAAGTCTCTTCGGTCATCATGGACATGATCGGCCCAACCGAAGACTGGGTCTGATTGTAGAGGTTCATGAGCACACCGATCTCATCGGTGGACAGGTCACGAACCTCCTCAGCGCGCCGGAACATGGGAGACTTGAGGTCCCCATCTTCTCGAAGAGCGCGCAGCAGAATCTGCACTGCAGCCTCATTCTCGTACATCGTACGATAACCGAAGGATGCCTCCTCCAGCTTGGGGATGTCCCCGCCATTGGTCTTCATGAGCTTGCGGACAACATGCTCCGCGTCTCGCTGGGCGGAGAGAGACTCCGCCTGCGTGAGAACCCAAATAGCAACGGACGGGTACGAGCCATCAGCTCTGGGCCGAGGGAACTCCACCACCGAGTGGGGACGCGGTAGAGCGGAGAGTTCGGCCCAGAGCTTACTGGGAGAGAGGTCTTTAGGCGGAGACTGCTGCTGCATGAAAGGTCAGGTCCAATCGCCGTCGTACTTGCCTCGGAACTTGAAGCTAAGGCCCGCAGCAGCCGACACGCCGTGAGTGAAAGAGTCTTCGATTATGAAGCCCTTCACCGTGATGGTGCGGCTCGCAGCGAAGATGCTGATTTCAGCCACCCCGAGGTTACCCATATACGCGCCAGGGTTCAACTCGAAGTCGCCCGACGGGACGGCATTGTCCACGTCGATCTCCACCGTCGGAGCGCCCGGGCTTTCACCCGAGTAGCCACCAACCACGGTCGAAACCGGGTTGGAGTTGGTGCTACGCCGAACGGTGACCGAGATCTCCTGAGCAAGGAGTTTCCCGTCTACGTACACATTCGCAGAACTGTAAACTTGAAGATTAGCCACGGTCTACCTCCTTTCAGCCGACTTGGTCGAGTTCAGACGCCGTCTGCTCGAGGTTGGAGATGGGAACAAGCGGAACGCGAATACCCATGCGGGTGTTCGGGCTCGTCTCACGTTGCACGAGAGTACCGGCAATGATCTTGTCGGCGTCCTCGAGCAGGTCCACGTTCACGAAGTCTCGGGTGAGCTGGTCGACAGCAGCCTTCATCACGCGGGGCGTGACGACGTCAGCACCAGGGACACGGCCGTTTTGCGGCGGGTCGTTGGCGATCTTCTTGCCCGAGTAGTTGAGGGTCAACTTGGTGACCAACTCGTCAGCGTACCGGTCGCACACAGTGACCTTGTGAGCGTCGCGGATGCGGTAGTCGGTAACGCTCGAAGTGGTCGTCTTGGTGGTAACGCGTCGAACGATGTAGGTCGTGCGCTGGCGGGTCACACCGATGGGAGTCAACCCACCGAGGATTGCAGCGGCGATATTTGCACGCGTGGGGGCAGCACCCGAACGCGGACCAGGCATCGTCCAGACAGCGCTGGTTGCAGTGTCGTTACCATAACCCGAGAAATTCGTTCTGAACGGGAACGGGGCTTCCTCGAGAGCGTAGACACCAACAACCTTGGCAGCGAGGGTGCAGGGCTCCTGGTCACCTTGCTCAAGCCAGGCAATCTCAGCGCGCGCGTTGTTGGCGGTCGTAGCCACCGACGTCGCGTTACCGAGGCTGTCGACCGAGCCGCAGATGGCACGCTGACGAATGCCGACGAGCGGCAATGCCATCGAGTTCACCTGGACGACGAGGGCGCCAAACTGAGCCGAGTCCTCTGCAGCGGAGCAGATGTAGTAGTAACGGGTGTTGGCAATGGTCGCGAGAGCGGCCGTGTTGCTGTCCGCAGTGGTACCGCCGGAGAGGAACGTTTGCGCCTGGTTCGTGGCCGTCATCCCCGTGTTACCGAAGATCTGCCCGCCGATGCGGAGCCAGTTGCCACGAAGCCCCTTCTGCTTCGCGGTGATTGCGAGGGTTCCGGTGGAGTTCACCGCCGTAATGCCCCAGTGCGTCTGCGAGAGAATGTTCGCCGCAACGTCCGAACCGAGTGCCGTCGGAGACATACCGGTCGTGATCGGCGTATCGACGAACTCGTCGCCGAAGTAGAAGCGGTAAGTACCGTCGCCCGTCGCCGTGGTCGTAAAGACCTGGCTCTTGGTCGCCTGGAGACCAGCCGATTCCGTCACCGCGATGGCGTAGAACGGCGTAGTCGTGTTCACCTTGAGGTACGCACGGATCATCCGGTGAAGCTCAGAGCCCGCACCGAACAGCGAGATGGCATTCGCTTCCGTGGAAAGTGCCGGCGAAGAGATGGGGCCGTACACTGCCGTATCAGCGACAGCAGTCCCCGAAGAAAGCATGTTGCCGATGAAGAGCACGGGGTACGTGCCCTCGCCGAGGGACGCCGGACCCTCAGCGAACTTCACCTCAACGTAATTGCCCGGTACCGGGTCGTTCGAGCCGAGGCCCGTGAGAATCACTGCACTCATAAGAAAGACCTTTCAAAGCTAAGAGTCTGGCAGTCACTGCGACTCTTCAGGCGCAGGCGTGCTTTGCGGCAGGGATTGGGGCACGCAGCCACCGCCCACCTTTTTCGCCGTCGCAGCATCCAGTGCGAGAAGATCGCCAGAACGGATGTGGCGGATGTACTCAACGAAGTGCGGGTCGTTGTCTTGGATATCGATGACCTCAAACGTGGCTACCCAGCCACCCTCAGGACCAAGCGACCCATCAAAACGAAGACCCAAGTAGGACTTCTGGCCGATAAGCAAACGCCGGTAGTTGGGCACCATGGGAACGCGCCCTTCAACCGAAGTGTTCAGCATCACTCGAAGCATCGGTACAACTCCGCTAAGTCATTCTTCGAGATCAATATCGATCTCGATCAACTCAAATTCGTCGATACCTGAACCTACCGTGAGAGTGGTATCTGCGCCGCCCATATCGTCGAAGTCGGCAGCGGATTGCGAAAGAATCTCACGGACTTGGATCTCACATCGAACACCCTGGAACGGGAGTTCTTCGCCTTTATCCCACCCACCATAAAGGGAACTCACCCACATCAGATTCTCAATTCCAGCGAGAGTCAGGGGGCTAGTCCCTTGGGTGCTACCGGGCGGGGTGTAGTTCGGGTCAAAACCCTGCTCGCAGCGATTGTGAAGTACGCGAACAACGCCCACGAGAATGGGGTTGAGGCGCTCCATATCCGCAGCGGTTAGCGGGGGGAGAATGTAGTCCATGTTGTAAATCGCAGAGATCATCTGCGAGTTGTTCACGGTCTTCTCCGTCGAGAGTTCCTCCCGCACGCGGTAGAGGGCGAGCATGGGGAACTTCAGTTGCGTCTGCGTAAGGAAGTAGTCAGGGCAGTACGGAAGCGTAGCCATCACAGGGGCGAGGCCAGAAAGCGGAGTCACCGAGAACGCCTCCGTAATCCGAGCGCCCATGTGCATGTTGATCATGGATTCGAAGTACTCGAGCAGATAGTAGGTCGCGGGATCTGCATCCTTGAGGAGCGAGTTCCCAGTCGCCGTCCCTAGTGGGTACCGGACTGCGCCAATCTTGAATGCGCCGTATTCGAGAGCCATCAGCCGGTCACCTTTTCAATGGCATCGTTCACGAACTGCTCGATGCTGCTGTTGAGCACAAACTCGCCGACTTCCTGGGCGTCTTCCATGAAGTGCCGGGCGCGGACGCCGGGGTGCATTACCATCGGCCGAAAGAGGGTCAGCCCTCCTCGAACCTTGAATCGGAGGACTTTGGCGTTGACGGGATAGATCGGGTACTTGGCCTGGTGCGGCCCGTAGAGCCCGGTGCCGTTGTTCAAGAACGGGGTGTATGCGGATGCTCCGGTGGTAATCCCAGACATCATCCCGTCCGGAGTGAGTTTCGGAGGGATGTACTTGAAGTCCCGTCGACCAGCTCCTGAGCGGTCTCGAAAACTCTTGGTCTGCTTCAGGCTCTGATAGGCAGCCTTTGCCGCCTCCCGAAGAGCTTTCGTTTGCGCCTGGTTGATGGCGCGCTCCAGCTGCTTGATGCAGCGCACGAAGGCGCCAGAAACAAGGTTCGTGGAGATGTACGGCCTCATGGCGTCGGCACCACGGCACCGATGGGAGCAACCCCAATACGACGAATGATCATCGTTCGACGGAAGTTTGCTCGGCTATCGGTGGCGTTTACGCGTGTGTACCACTCAATCTCCGCACCATCTTCAGCTGCTGGAGACACGAGGGCCACGTACACCGTAGAAGTCACGTTGGGAGAGCCAGGCGAGACCTGATCCGGGTCGTAGGCACTCGGAAGGTTCCCACCCGTAGGAAACACAGGGGTAAACGGGCCGACGCGGACGTCCTCAGCCTCGTAGACACCGCCGCTGGCGAGAATATCCCTCGACTTCAGCGTCTCAAGTTTCGGGTTCTTCCCGTTGTTGACCACGCGAGTCCAGGTATCGGTAATGGTGCCTCCGGACATGCCAGGGCGCTTGGCTCCAGTCTCCGTGCGGAGAAGGACGAAGACCGCAACCTGACGCAGGCCCATCTCCGACGGGATATCCCCTCGAATCTCGTCTGCCAGCGCACGCAGGTCGTCACGATCCGTCATTGGAGCCTCAGTAGAGAACGGTGTTGTTGGAGCTGGTGTCCTTCATCCCGCGCAGATACGGGACGTTCAACGCAGTGGCGAGCTGCTTGCGGAGGTACTCACGCAGAGCGTCCATGTTGCTCAATGCGGTGAATCCGACCTTCGCGTCGCCGAAGAATTCGATCTCGTCGACCTTCTTCACGCCTGCACGACTGCGAAGCTTGAGGAAGGAGCTGCTGCCCGGCTGATCAAAGGCCCGCAGGTCGGTCAGCAAGCTGCGAATGATGGTCAAACCACCCTCCACAGTGACCGGATACCCAGCAGGATCGTGATCCTTCTCGAGTCGCACCGTGATGATGGGGTTGGGGCCCGAAGTATCGAGTGCCCGCACCGTCGCACGCTCTTGGAGGTCATCGGTATCGATGATGACGACCTGCCCGACCTTGAAGCCAGTGCCATCGGCAAGCTCGATGGTGACCGTCGACATTCCATCGAGGGGACCAACCACGGAGAGTGCAGTGGTATCGGCTCCCTCTTGCAAGTACGGCTGAATGACCTGCTCGAAGAGCGCCGTGAAGCCGATGTACGGCTCACCCTGGATGGTGATCAGGTGGTAACCAAGCTCGTACTTGATTCGCTGAATCTCGCTTTCAAGAAGCGCCATGGAAACCTCCAAAAGAAAGGCCCCCACCGCCGTTGACTGGTGGTGAGGGCCCCAGATTCGAACCTCTAGAGGTCACTCAGAGAACGAAGCGTCCGCGAGGTAGTTGTACGACGCAGCGTACAAGTCGCTCGCAGTGCCCGTCGCAACGCCCGTGAGAATCGCCGCACGGATGTAGCGCCAGCCGCCACCCATGCCGGGGGCAGCAATCACACGCTCAACAGCAGCCGAGGTACCCGTCGAGAGAACCGTCGTCGAACCGTTGTCGGAACCGACAGCGCGGTACCACGTGGAGCCATTGTTGCTCACCTGCCAGATGACGGAGAGCGTAAGGGTTGCCGTCGCAGCCGTGACACTGACACGAGCAGAAAGCGTGTTCTTCTCGTACGAGTCCACGAAGACGGCAGGGAGGGCCACGGTGCTACCCGCGACCAGCGTATTGAAGTTGCCCGAGGTGGTGCCGGTAGCACGCACTCGGTTAGCTCGAACTGCCATGGTCTTTCTCCTTGTCCTTCCAGCTCAGGTGGTGCGGACGGAGACGACGAAGCGGTTGTCGGCCAGCGTCCAGTCGGCGTCCACCGACCAGATGACCTTCCCCGTCTCACCGTAGTTGTCGTCCGTGGACGAGAGGATGCGCGGGCGACGACCCATCGCCGCAGCGAGAACGCCGGGGCCGAAGGCGTGAGCGCGGTGAATGTTCACGGACGACGAGTTCGCCGAAACCGTGAGGGTGTTCGACTTGAACAAGTGGATCTTGTTCACGGTCGTGATGTAGCCCGGGTAGAGGGCGTTGAACTGCGGGTGGAACTGCGCGTAGCGAGCGAACTGCGCGTCGTCCTTCATGTTCATCGCCTGCTTCGGGGTAATCACCATCCAGCGGTGACCATCCGAGAAGGTCGGGATGTTCGCGTTGTCGAGCGCCAACTCCGCACGGTTGAGCGTGTTGTAGTTGAAGTTCGCCGTGTCGTCGGCAGTCGGGTCGTTATCCGACGTCATGCCAGCCGTACGAACGATCTGGTCCGCGCCGTCGAGGAGGCTCACGAGAACGCTCTCAACAAACTTGTCGTAGTCGCGCTTCATGTGAAGGCCGACGATCTTCGACATCTTGTGGACGCCCATCTCCGCGTCGAACGCTTCGAGGCCGTAGGGGGCCACGCGCGCGTTCACCTGGTCGTAGGGGCCAGCGAAGCGCTGGAGCATCAGCGTAACCTGCTCGGAACCGACGTTCACGGGCGTGGTGCTGATGGTCGAGTTCGACGCCACCAAGCGCGAGGCCTTGGTGTAGGTCGTGTCCGTGAACTTCGGGCGGTTCACGCGGACCATCGAGCCCGGCTTGCCGGTGAAGTCCATCTTGAAGCCGATGACTTCGCCACCCATCGCAGCAGCAAGCTGCAAACGACCGTCGTCCGGCGTGGCATAGCCGCCAGGAGCCGAACCGCTAACGCCGCGACCCGCGAGGCCGAGGACATCCGGGACGTTCAGCTCGGCGCTCATCGCCTGCTTGTACATCGAGGCGTAGAGGTATTGCGGCTCCGGCTGGAGGAGCAGCATGTCCGAGGTCCAATCGTAGAACTCTTCGGGAAGCGTGAAGCGATTGAGCGTAGGCATGGAAACTTCTTTCTGAAAGCTAAGGAAGCAAGCTAAGTCTCAGACAATTCAGGGCTTTGCGTGCTTCGAAGTAATCGCCGCGAAGTTACGATCGAGGTAATGCGCGGCTGCAATCGGGTTTACGGTACGAAGGCGCTGATACTCTGCAGCGTGGTCAACGGCGACAACGCCGGGACCGCCATCCGCAGAGCCAGCAGGAGCGGGAGCGGCCGAAGGCGGCGCGCTCGAAACAGCAGGAGCAACCGTACGAGGAGCGGTGTTCTGCCAAACAGACTGAAGAGCGCTGATTGCTCGAAGACGGAGGGACGGGTCATCGCCGGCAATCTGACGGACAGCCGTCTTCTGATCGTCGGTGAGACGCCCGTACTCGTTATCAGCCATCAGCTTTACGGTCTTGAGTGCCTCTTCACCTTTCTTGGCTTCAGCCTCCAAGGAGCGAAGCCGGTCGGCCTGCTTCTCATCGGCGCTCTTGGCTGCTTCCGCAGCCTCTCTGGCCCTCTTCGTAAAGGCCTCAGCTTCCTCAATCGACTCGAATCCGAGCTGCTTGGCAGTCTCGAGTTGGGCCGCACGCTTCGCTTGTTCGAGTCGAGCAGGCAACCAATCCGGCGTAGCCGGAGTAGCGGCCACCGGTGCTACCGGCGGAGGAGCAGCGACAGGGGCAGGCGTAACAGCAGCAGGAACCGCAACCTGGGGAGGAGCGGTGATTCCTGCGGCTTGGAGTGCGGCGAGTTCTTCGGCAGTCATGGTGTTCACTTTCTCCGTTTACGTGTGATTACCGCTCACAGGGGCGTTGTGGAGAAGCTAAGCAAAAGGAAGCTAAGAGGCCTGAATCAGGCGACGGTGTAAGAGACTTCAACAACGAGGGCGCGGTCACGAACGCCAGAGGCTGCGTCGATCTCGGTGCCAGCGCTGTTGGTAAGGTTGAAGGTCAGGTTGCTGCCAGAGACAGCCCACGTACCAGCGTAGAACTGGGTGCTGCCCTGAAGGCCCGTGTTGCAAAGAATGGCGCCACCACCAGCAGTCACAGCAAGGAGGCTGACGGTCTTACCGTCACGGCGCTGCTTCTGGATCATGGTCACGAGCGAGTCGGTCGTGGCAGTACCACGATCGTACCCACCGCCTCCAATCTGGCCGTTATCCGAGGACGCCGTGTAAGCCGGCAGCTCGAACGCGATACGGGCAACGTTGCCCGTGGTGCCCTGGATGTTCTCGCTGGCGAGAACGATGCCTTTGATCTCAGCGTAGATGGTCGCCATAAGAAGATACCTTTCAAGTGCCCACGGCCTTGAGCCGCGGGGAAGCTTTTCGAGTCTGTTTGCGAGGCTTTCGGCTTTTCACGCCGAAGAACTTCTCGAGCATCTTGAGTTCCGCCTTCAAAGCTTCAGCAGCGCTGAGCTGAATGCGAATCTCGTCCATTCGAGCGCGCGCTTGGCTAAGGAAGTCAACCTTCAAAAGCTGACCTTCAAGAACCAGCGATTGAGAAGCCATGGGCGGAGTATTCACATGAATCGTCGAGGAGAAAGCCGACTTGATAGCCGGCTTTTCCCCATCAGGATTGTGTCGACGAGTCATCGCGAAGCAATTCGGGCAATGCCAAGCCATGCCTCCGGGGCCGCCCTCGATAGAGGCAGCCAGCCGGAGAAGCTCCGGATTGGGTCCGGAGTAATCACAGGTTTGGCAAACGAATTCCGACATCTAGCTCACCATACATTCAACAACTAACGAACGCTCGTCAGAATTTGTGAGTGGTAATCACTTCATGGCCATTGCGGTCTGTTTCTGATTACGTTGGCCCACAGTATCGCCACTAGCGGGCTTCTTTTCGGCCTTAGCCATCTGAAGCTCCTGTTCCTGAGCCATTTGCTCGGCAGGAGGCGGAGGAGCCTTCAGTTGGGTGTCAGGAATGGCGTCGATCTCGCGATCGATCTTCTCAGTGATATCGGCAGGAGCGCCCGAAACGACACCACGAGCGAGCTGACGGCGAGCTTCGCGCTGGAATGTCGGAGATTCGACATTCTGCTGGAGAGCCTTGATGAGCGTATCGATCGGAACAGCTTCCATACGAAGCTGAGAGGTGACTTGGTCGATGGATTCGACCGGAATGACACCCTTCAGGTACTCAACGCACGAACGCGTGGTCGCAAGGCCTTCCTTCTTCGCCACGGAGGCTGCCGTAATCTTCTTCAACTCCTCTTCGACGTCCGGCTTGTAGTAGCCAGGCCACCTAATGGTGATGAGCGGCGGAACCCACTCAGTGGTGTCCTCACTAGCTGCCGAAGCGTCCGCAGAGACGCTCTTCGAGACCATTGCGCCGCCACCGTTGTTGGAAACGACCATCAGGCAGTTTTTGAGGAGCGGCATGGCCTTCTGCAGGCCTCGAACACGCATCCGTTCCGGCCCGTGCGTCTTTGCGCTCATGTAGGTGATGCGCAGGAGCATGCTGGAAGCCGGAATCAGCCATCCGTAGGCAGCATCCTCCCGAATTACGTCACAACGAGAGGTCTGTCGGTCTCGGAGGACGACAAGAGCCTTCGCAGAGAGAGTTGCAGCGAACTTGACCGTGTCCGGCTCGAGGAAGACGACGGAAAGCATCTCCGCGATCTTCGCTCGGAGGTCGCGAGCATGGTTGTCGAGGGCCGTGAGAGCATCCCCAGGAAGAGAGTGCAGCTCCACCTTCGTCGCATCGTTCGGGTACTGCCAAACGATGTGCGGGCCCTTCTTGCGACCCGTTCCACTGGACCTATTGGGGCCCATGTAGGAGCCGTTCGAGGGATTGTCTGGGCCGGGAGTGCCACCTTGCTTGGTCGACTGGATGCCTGCAACTCGCCCAGTGCTCGTAGGAGAGTAGCCAGGGTCGACACCGGTCTCGGTGATGAGCGGGTCACCTGCGTACATGGCCGCACGCTGACGCTGTGAGAGCGCCATATCCAAGGCGTGCATCTCATCGAGGATGCCTTCGTGGAAAGCGTGTCCGTCGATGCGACCAGCCTCGTCGGTGAAGCGCATGAACTTCCACCACTGCACCGGGCAGAACCCAAAGCCGTGAGCGACGGTCTTTTCCGGGTCTTTCACCCAAGGACCAAGAGCGCCATCCTTCTGCGCCTCCTGGGGTTTCATCGTCGCATCGAGCGTTTCGTCGATCTCTCGACGGTAGATCATCACCCGGAGCTTCCAGGCCCCCCGGTTCTGATCCCGGTACTGCTCGTAGTACGGGTATTGAACCACCAGTTTCATGACGGCTCCGAAGTTGTCGAACTTCGGCTCACACCACTTCGCTGGGATGTTCTCAGCGAAAGGGGCGCCCTGACGCGTCCCGAAAAGGGTGCAGACCGTCCCAGAGCGGTGTGCCTGGAGAAGAGCCTCACGGGCGATGGAGCGGAACCGGCTGGAACGGTAGATCTCGTTCAGGAAGCGGTCGAAGAACTGGCTGTCCTCCTGATTGAGTCCAGCGTTGGTGCTGTCCTCTCCGTCTTCCTCTGCCCAAGCGGTGTCATCCTCGCCCGGGTTGGTCGTGAGAATGGGGAACCGACCCTCACCAAGAATGAGGTCGATGTTGGATAGAGCTGCGGACTGCGCGATTGGGTAGACGATGCACGGAGCACGCTCCAAAAGCGGCGGAGCCTTCTCGGATTCGTTGAGCCAAGGCCACTTTCCCTCGTACGCGTTGCCGTCGAACCACCGTTCAAGGTTATCGATGCGGTAATA
>Ga0164309_10000742_pt1 | contig 17014 bp, 12 predicted proteins | sample Whisoiple_247_MG_FD_109984 | JGI IMG/M metagenome (GOLD analysis project Ga0164309, IMG submission 109984) | Soil microbial communities amended with fresh organic matter from upstate New York, USA - Whitman soil sample_247_MG | ecosystem: Environmental > Terrestrial > Soil > Unclassified >...
CCAGTGCTTCACCACCACCTCGGGATTGATGAGCATGCCGACCGAGACGAAGAAGATGGCGGCGAACATGTCGCGCACGGGGGACACCAGGTGCTCGATGGTCTTCTCCTCCCCCGACTCCGCCACCAAGGAGCCTGCCAAGAACGCGCCGAGCGCCACCGAGTAGCCGAACTCGCGGGCCAAGAGCGCCGTGGCGAAGCACACGCCGATGCACGCCACCAAGGTCGTCTCAGGACGACCGAGTCGAACAGCCGCGCGGACGAAGCGCGGCACCACGAGCAGCCCCAAGCCCACCAGCCCGATCAAGAAGGCCGACAGCCGGCCAGCCGACAGCGCGAACGTCCGGAAAGTGACGGCATCACCGGATGAAACCGCCGTCAGCAAGGTCATGAGTAGGATGGCGATCAAGTCCTCGACGATCAGCACGCCGACGACCAAGTCGCGCAGCTTGCCGCCGATCTTTCGCTCCTCGAAGGCCTTGGCGATGATCGTCGTCGACGACACGGCCACCATGGCGCCGGTGAACCACGCTTCGAGCCTGGTCCAGCCGAAGCCCCGCGCGACGGTGAACCCGAGCCACGCCATCAGGCTCGTCTCGATGAAAGCGGTGAGCCCAGCCGTCGGACCAACGCGAGCTAGCTTGCCGAGTCGAAACTCGAGGCCCAGCGAGAACATGAGCAGGATGACCCCGAGCTCGGCCAGGGTTTCCACGACCTTGGCGTCGGCAACCAGCGGGAAGGGCAAGTGCGGCCCGACGAGCAGGCCAGCCAAGATGTAGCCGAGCACCACCGGCTGACGCAGGCGCACGAACACGACGGTCGTCACCGCCGCGGTGCACAGCACGACCGACAGTGCTTCGAGGAATCGGTGGGCGCCCATCAGCCGCCCCCGAGATCAGGCCTCGGCCTGCAGGTCCGACGCACGCTGACTCGGCGTCGGCGGCTCGTGCAGGAAGCCTTCTGGCAAAAGGCCAAGCAATGCCGGGAACCAAACCACGGTGGCCAGCACCATGCCCAGCATGCCGAAGCTCGCCAGGTAGCCCAGGCTGCGCAGACCATAGAAGTCGGCGAGCAGCATGGGCACGTAGCCCGACGCGTTGACCAGTGACGCCATCAGTACCGCAAGGCCCGTCGTGGCGAAGATGTGCGGCAAGGCGCGCGGCCCCTCCTTCACGTAGCGGTGATAGAGGTGAACCGTGTTGTCGATGGCGATGGTGAAGATGCTCGGGATGACGCACATGTTGATGAAGTTGAGCTTCACCCCGAACAGATACATGAGCGCCACCATGCCCAGCATGCCAATGGCGAGCGGGGCGAAGACGACCAGCGTCTCCTTGACGTTCCTGAGCAGCAGAAACAAGACGCCGAGGGCCACCAGCGTTGCGGACCAGGCGATGAACGGCGTGTCGGCGAAGACCTGACGGAAGATGTGCACGGCGATACGGTTTTCGCTCATCACCCGCGTCTTGATGCCCTCTTTCGCAGCGCGGGCAACGGCCAGCTCGAGCTTGTCGACAAAGTCGTCCAGCTCTCGCGAATCGTCGACCGAGCGGGACGGAATGAACAGGACGAACGTGCCCTGCCCGTCGAGCGGGGTGAACTTGCGCCGCAGCTGCTCGGGCAGGTTGTCGAGACGCAGAGGCTCGGCCTCGGTCGCGATCTCGAAATCGTCCAGGCGCGCCTTGTGCTTCGCCCGCAGGTCGTCGGGCAAGCGCCGCAGGTCCTTGCGGATGGCGCGCAGCTCTTGACGCCGAGTATCCCAATCGTCGCGAATCACGCGAGCCAAGGACAGCGTCGAGTCGATGATCGAGCCCTGCGGGTTCTTGTCGGTCCGCTTGAGCTCGGCAAAGATCTCTTCGACGCGGCGCGCCTGCTCGAGCCCCTCGACCCAGATGAACGCAGGCGTCAGCGTGGACTTCATCGCCGCGGCCCCTCGCCCACCGACCGGATCGGGCACGCTATCGCCGTTGAGCGCGTTGAAGCTGCGCTCGAGCTCGACGTGGCGTAGCGACCACGCCCCGAACACGGCAAAAGCGGGCAAAGCCAGCACGAGCACCCACAGCACGCCGCGGGGCACCATGAAGCGGGCGGCCCGATCGGCGCGCCGCCGAATCACCGACTCGGGGAAGAAGCGCTCGGTGATCACGATGAGCGCCGGCAAGAGCGAGTAGGTGAAGAGCCAGGACATCAAGATGCCCGCGGCTGCGATGCCACCGAACTGCCGGTAGGCGGAGAAGCTGGCGAACAAGAGCACGCCGAAGGCGGCGGCATTGGTGACGGCGCCGGTAAACGCGCCGTCCATCGTCTCGGGCACGGCGTCGAGGAGCGCGTCGCGCAAGGGCAAAGTCTCACGCGCTTCGCTGGTGCGCAGGATGAGGTGGATGCCGAACTCCACACCGAGCCCGAGCAAGATGGCCACGAGCAGGCTGGAGATGATGTTCAAGTGCCCGATGGTGACGGCCGCCATGCCGAGCGCGCAGGCAATGGCACCGCCGATGGGCAGGAGGATGAACAGGGCCGCCAGCGGGCGCCTGGTCGCAAAGAGGAGCAAGAGGGCGCTTGCCGTCAGCGCCACGACGGAGATGACGCCAAGGTCTTTGGTGACGCCGTCGTTCATCGCCTTCATGAAGACGGCGGGGCCACCAAAGGCGACCGTCAGCGGCTTGCCCGAGGTCGCGACCGCTGCCTTCGCAGCGCTCTCCACCTTGGTCAGCATCTGGTTCACCTCGACCATGCCCATCGAGGCCAGGGCCGGCTTGGCCAGGAGGTAGAGACGCTGCTTCGCATCGTCCTCGATGAACTCACTCGGGATTTTTGCCTCGATCTTCGCGATCTCGCCGTCAACGGCGGCGCTATCGATCTTGGTCTTCGGCTTCTCGTCGTCGAGGCCGAGGTCGAACGACTCCTCGAGACCCGCCTTGACCTTCTCGTCGAGCTCCTTGCGCAGCTTGACCAGGTCCTCCATCTCGATGAAAGCGCCGATGTTCTGGCGGAAGAACGGGACGTCGTAGCGGAACTCCGCGTAGCGCACCTCGGGTAGTGCTTCGATGGCAGCGGCCAGCTGCGGCGCGACGGTCAAGCGCTCTTCCCGCGTCCCTCCAGCGAGCTCGACCACGAGGTAACCCTCGGTGCCGGCCTTCTTCATCACCCATTTGAGGTCGACCACCTCGGGGGCGTCCTCGGGCAAGAGCTCCATGTAGTTGAGGCGGAGCTCGAGCTGCCTCGCAAAAATGCCGCCCACGGCGAACAGGGCCAAGAACAGACCCACCACCAGGTAAGGTCGGTCCACGGACAAGCGCGTGAGCGCGCGCGCCAAGCGCTCGATCATGAGGCTCGGCACCATTCCAGAGCTCGAGGCTTACGGCAAGGCGGGCTTTCTGGGGTCGAGGACGGCGCCGCCCTCGCTGCGGCGGACCTGCACGAGGTCGTCGGGGGGGGCGGGCTCCGGCTGGATCGTGACGTGCGTCAGGCCGTGGACGCCGGCGAGGCGTGCTGCGACCACCCGGCACATGTCGGTCCCGTGCTGGCCCCGCTGGATCACGATGTGCACTGACAGCGCATCGAAGTCGTCCGAAATCTGCCAGACGTGAAGGTCGTGCACTCCGAGCACACCGGGCGTCTCGGCGATGGTGCGCTGAATGGCGCCAGCGTCCAGGTGCCTGGGCACCCCTTCGAGCAGAATGCTCGTCGTGTCCTTGAGCACGCGGTAGCTGGTCCTGGCAATCAACGCAGCGATCAACACGGAGACGATCGGATCGGCTCGCGGTTCGTCCAGGAGCAGGATGCAGCCCGCCGACACCATGGCGGCCACGGACCCGAGCGCGTCGGACAGCACATGGGCCAAAGCGGCGCGCACGTTGGCGTTCTTTCCCTGGCTGCGCGTGAGGACCGTCGCCACCAGCAGGTTGACCAAAAGGCCCGCGCTGGCGGTCCACAAGACCGGGATGGCGTCGATCGATCCCGGAGCGAGCCAGCGTTCGACGGCCTCCTTGGCAATCAGCGCCGCCACCGCCGTGAGCGTCATGCCGTTGACGAAAGCCGCCAGCACCTCCGCTCGGCGCAAACCGTACGTGCTCTGCGTCGTGCGCGGACGAGCCGCGAAGCGCTGCGCTGCCAGGGCCAGACCGAGCGCCGCTGCATCGGCCAGCATGTGACCGGAGTCGGCCAAAAGGGCGAGGCTGCCGCTCCAGAAGCCAACCGCCGCCTCGACGACCATGAACCCGCCGGTCAGGACGAGCGCGACGGTGAGTGCGCTCGCCGCACTGGCCGAGGAGCCGTGACCGTGGGCATGGCCGTGACTGTGGCCGTGGGCATGGCCGTGACTGTGGCCGTGGCCTTCGTCTTCATGTTGGCCGAGGCCGTGGGCGTGACCGTGGGAGCTCACTGCTCGGAGTCTACCTCCCCTCCTGCCTCTCCAGCGACCGGTCGAATCTCGGGGCAGCGGGGGCGGGCGGAGGCCCGGCGAGGGGGTGGCCCCGTCTTCCCCTGACCACTCGGAGTATCCCAAAAACGCGCCATCGATTCCAGACTGGTCGTGCACGCGGCGCGGACTCAAGGTGAGCGCCCCGAGGAGGCCCCGCGCATGGCGAATTCCAAGCTGCTCAGACAGTCGACACAGAAACTCGTGCTCGGGCTGCTCGAGCGGCCCGAGCTGCCCCAGGAGCTCGCCCTGCTCGACGGGAGCGAGTGGAAGGCGCTGATCCGCACCGTGGGGCTCGAGGACTCCGGCGAGCTGCTCGCCCTCGCCTCACCGGAACAGCTCCTTGCGCTCGTGGACGAGGACCTGTGGCGTCCGAGCGCCGAGGGTGAAGAGCTCGACCTGGAGCGCTGGTTCACGCTGCTCGAGGTGCTGGCTGAGGCGGGATCCAAAGCGGTGGCGGAAAAACTGGCCGCCCTGTCCGAGGAGTTTCTGCACATGGTGCTGTCCCGCGTGCTCTGGGTCCTGCCGATGACCCTCGTGGACCAACTCACCCAAGGCAACGGGGGCGATTTTCTCGAAAAGAAGTTCGAGAGCCACTCCTCGTTCGAGCTCGGGGACTACGTCCTCTTCGCTCGCGTCGAAGAGGGCTGGGACACCCTTTCGGACGTGCTCACCAGCTGGAACGAGAGCGAGCCAGAGCTGCTCGATCGCTTGCTTTCGCATTTGTCGAGTGCGGCCGTGAACCAGTTCGGAGAAGCGGATGACCTCGCCGAAATCCTGGATGAGCTCGAAGAGCTGCAAGAAAATGCCGAGGCCGAACGGGAGGAGCGCCGCGCCACGCGGGGCTACGTGTCCACGAGTGATGCGCGAGCCTTCCTGCGCCTGCCGCCGCTCTCCGCACCCGGCAACGTGGACGCCATCACTCGCGCGTACTTCCGGCGCTTGGAGAAGGCCGAGCTCCGGAATCGGACGCAGGTGGGGCCGCGTTTTGCGCGCACGCCCGAGCTTCGCCAACTCATTGAACGCGCGCTCCCGCAGTCTCATCGCTTGCGCGCGCCCGACCGTCGGCTCAAGCGCGCTCTGGACCTGCTCGCCGCGCGCGACCCGGAGCGTCACGCGCTAGCGCTGGATGAGCTCGCCTTCCTGGTCAACGTCGTGACCACCGACCTCTTGGCCCGGGAGAAGGACAAAACTGCCGCCGATGCATTCAGCTTGGTCGCCGAGCGGATCGAAGGCTCCCTCGGCGAGAGCGACCCCAAGCCGGAGCCCGAAGAAGATCCTCTCGTCCCTGCGCTCCTCGCTTGGGGCCCCATCGGCCTCTTCCGCAAGGCGCGCTAGCTCGAGCCTACTCGGCGGGCGAAGGCGCCAGCCCAGCGCGACCTGCGCGCCCGCTGGTCGCGACCTTGCGGACGACGAGGTGCAGCCACACCAAGCTGATGATGGAGAGTGCAGCGAGCACGGGGAAGCAGCTGTCGATGCGTCCCGTGGCCTGCTCGAGGTAGCCAAACGCCAAGGGCAGCAAGAACCCGCCGAGCGCGCCGAGCGTCCCCACCAGGCCCCCGACGAGACCGACGTCGCTGGGGTAGTATTGGGGGATGTACTTGTAGACCGAGGCCTTGCCGATCCCCATGCCGGCACCGAGCCAGAGCGTGCAGCCGAAGAAGCCCCACAGGCCCAACCGCTCTGCCGGCACGGACAGGACTAGACTGGCCGCGAGCATCGAAACGAAGACGGCGTAGGTCACGGCGCGACCCCCGAAGCGATCCGACAGGTAGCCACCGAGTGGCCTGAGCAAGCTGGCCGGGAACACGAACAGCGCCGTCAAGAGCGCCGCACGACCGAGCGGCAGGCCGAAAGTCGTGACGTAGAGCCGGGGCAGCCACAAGCTCATCGCCACGTAGGCCCCAAACACGAGCACGTAGTAGACGCCGAATCGCCAGATGCGCACATCGCGCAAGGGACCCATCATCGAGGACAGGGGCCGATTCTTGCCGTTGATGCCGCGGCCGGGGGTGAGCTCGGGGCGCGGGCTGCCGAGCCACACCCAGACCGCCATGGCCACCAAGAGGACGGTGTAGAGCACCGGCACGAAGCGCCAGCCGCCGGGCACGAGACCGCCGAGCAAGCCGCCCGCCGGCACGAGGCTCATCAGACCGGGTCCGATCAGCTTGGTGACGGAGGCGCCCACATTGCCGGCGCCGAACGTGCCGAGCGCAAGCCCCTGACGCTCACGGGGGAACCATGCCGCATTCCAGGCCACGCCCACCGCAAAGGCGTTGCCGGCCAGGCCATAGCCGAGCGCGCAGGCGAGCGCGCCGGCGAAGGTTTCGACGCGACTGAGCGCGTAGCAGGGGACGGCGGCGATGAGCAGGCAGGCCGTCATCATGTTTCGACCACCGAAGCGATCCGCCAGAACTCCAAACGGCAGGCGCAAGAGCGAGCCAGTGAGAATGGCGCTGGCCGTCAGCCACGAGAACTGCACTGTGCTCAGGCCCAGCTCCTCGCGCATGGACACGGCCAACACGCCGAGCATGAGCCATACCGCGAAGAGCAAGGTGAAGGCGGTCGTGGAGAGCAGCAGCACCCGCATCCGCGCCCGCTCGCTCGTGGTCTCTCGGAAATCCTCGTCCATGAAAGCCAGATTAGGCGGGCCGAGGTTTCGGAAATTCAGCCGAAAAACTGAAATCGAGAAACGAACGAGATACTCGGTGTCGAGCTCACGTCGGGCGCCGAAGCGGACGATACAAAGCCGACACACAGAGTCGGCTGGGCTTCTGGGCTAGTCCGGGCGGAGGCCGTCCCAATGTTTCCTCTCGTGTGCCTATGTTATGCAGCACGGGTGAAATCGCGGCGGGTCGTGCTCGCGCATCTCCGAAGCTGCCTCGTCTGCTGCGCCGCCGTGCTCGCGTGCTCGCTAGATGGTTGCCAGTTCGGGTACGAGCTCCTGGATGGCGTGGGGCCCGGGATCGGCGGCAGCGCGGGGATGGGATGGGGCGGGGACAGTCCGCTCGGTGGGGCCGGGGGAGCTGCCGGCAGTCCAGTCGGTGACGGGGGCATTGGGGGCGGCGCGTCGGGCGGCGCATCCGGTCCGGACTTCGTCGTGTCGACGGCGGAGGACGAGCAGGACCCGGGCGCGACCGCGCTCGACCCGCTGGGATCGGGTCTTTCCTTGCGCGAGGCGATCCTGCTGGCCAACGCTGAGCCCGGCCACCAGACCATCTCCGTCGACAGCGGGGTCTACGTCACTCTCACCACGGGCGCCTTACCGACGATTACGGAGACGGCGGATCTGGTCGGTCCAGGGGAAATCGACGGCGCTAGCCTGCCGGCGTCAACTGCGTGCGTGGTGGTCGACGGTTCGGGCGTCCGAATCAGCTCCATCACGGTCCACAATTGCCCTTCGGAGCCCATCCTCCTCGCCGGCGGCTCGGGTAACGAGGTGTCGGACTGCAGGGTCACTCTAGCGGGGAACTCGATCGCCGTCGGCGGACAGAATCAACTGATCCAACGAAACGAAATCGAAGGCAGCCTGGGCGCGGGGATTTGGGTCGATGGTTCAGGCTCACGGATCCTGGACAATAGGATCCGAGATGCGGAGGGCGTGGGCATCGAGCTGACGGACGAGGCAGCGGCGGCTGTCGTCGTCGGGAACATCGTTCGCGGCGGCAACGTGGCCATTGGTGTTCATGCCCCTGCCGATGTCGTGGTGGCGCACAATACGGTCTACGAGGCGCTCCTGGGCGTCTCGATCGGCGGGGCGTCGAATGTCGACCTGCGCAACAACATCCTCGTTGGAGCCACGGACGCCGCCGTGGAGCTCCTCACCGGGACCTTCGCGTACTTCGACAACAACCTATTCTGGAACAACGCTGGTGGAGACTGCGCGGGGTGCACGCCCGGACCGGCCTCCATCTTCGCAGACCCGATATTCTCGGATCCGAGCTCGGGCGATCTGAGTCTCGCCTCGGGCAGTCCAGCGATCGATCGAGGGGTGGACTTGGGATACGATCGAAACTCCTCGAAAGTGGGCCTTTTCGATGGGTCGGCCCCCGACCTGGGCGCCATCGAGACGTTCTGAGGTCATCGACCTCAGAACGTCGTGGATAGCGGGGCGAAAGCGGGCGCGGCCGTGGCTTTGGCCTTCTTTTTCTTCGTCGGCATGCCGTCGAAACGGTAGTTGATGCCGCCGATGAACTGGGTGCGCTCGATGAAGCCCACCTCCATGCGCACGAAGAAATTGTCGGTGAGGCCGATGTCGGTCCCGATCGTCATGTTCCACTGATGCGCCAGGTGCTTGTCCAACCGGTAGTGGATGGTCGGATCGACGCCCTGCAAGCCCTCGACGAGCTGCTCGAACGCGGCCTGGCGCACCGGTCCGAGGCCGTCGTACCAGTCTTGCACCTGATCGACGAACTCGTCGCTCGGGCCCGAGATGGTGTCGCGCAAGCGAATCGCGCCGAGGGTGCTCGAGCCGATCTGCTGGCGCATCGCGCCTACCCAGAGCGTGAGGTTGACCGGCCCGACCTTGCCGAAGTTTCGACCCACGCGCGGCGTGAACAAGACCGTCGACACCGGATCGGCCAGCTTCTCCATCTTGTTCCAGGTGAAGTTCAGGTCGAGCGTGCCGAAGAAGCCCGCAAACCCGAACGCGAGCGTGGTGCCGAAGCCGCCACCGGCGCCGGGCTGGTTGGCTCCCGCCTGGAAGGCGAAGGGCTCCGAGATGCTGGTCTGCGTCTGCGACTCGATGACGTAGTTGCCGAGCACATAGACGTTGAGGAAGGGAAAGAGCCACAGGTCTCCGCGCAGGTTCGTGACGTGCACCTGGGAACGGACCGAGTCGAACACGAGCACATCGTCCAGATTGACGAAATCGCCGTCATTGACCGCGACGTTCACGTCCGTGATGAGCACCTGCTGATCGGCGTAGGCGTAATTCGCGCCCACACCCCACGGCTTGGGGAACGTCATGCCGCGCGCCGCGAGACGCTTCCCCCAGATTGGGAACATGTGATCCCATTCGTAAGCCTTGTGGCCACCATCCGGCGCTACTTGAGCCTGAGCGGGCCGCACGACCCCGCAGAACCCCACGCCCAATGCCAAAAGTAGCGCTCCCCACTTCATCGCCATCGATTCTCCACGCCCTCCCTACCAGGAGCGTCTCCATGGCGGCTAGTGGGACAATTGCCTAGCCCCCGCGCCGCTCTTCGAGCTCCAGCCAACGCGACTCGAGCCCTTCGAGCTCCCGCTTCCTGGTGGTTCGGTCCGCCTCGAGCTTCGTCGCCTCGGCATGCCCAGAAGCATAGAGCGCCGGATCGGAGAGTCGCGCCTCCAGCGCTGCGAGCTCCTGACCCAACAGCTCAATCCGCGGCATGAGCCCGTCGTATTCGAGGCGCTCGGCGTAGCTGAGCTTTTTCGGCTTGGGCGCGGCTGCGCTCTTGGCATGGGCCGGACGTTCGCTGCTCGCCTCTCGATTCTTGCGCGTCGCCGCGCGCCACTCGGCGTAGCTCGAATAGCCACCTTGGACGTGCGTCGTGCCACCAGCGCCGTCGAGAACCAAGACCGATGTCGCGACCCGATCGAGGAAGTAGCGATCATGGCTGACCAAGAGGGCGGCACCGGGAAACTCGAGTAAGAGCTCTTCCAGAGCGCCTAGGGTCATCACGTCGAGATCGTTGGTCGGCTCATCGAGGACGAGCACGTTGGCCGTCGTCAGCAGCAACCGCGCCAAAGCCAGGCGCGCCCGTTCGCCGCCCGAGAGTGCACGGACGGACTGGCGGACGGCTTCACCACGAAAGCGGAAGCGCTCCAGGTAAGAGTAGCTCGAGTACTCCTGCTCGCCGACGTTCACGGTGGGCCGCCCGCCGGTGACGGCGTCGTAGACGGTCAGTGTATCGTCGAGGTCGCTCCGCATCTGATCGAGGTAGGCGATCTTCGTGTTCTTGCCCGTGATCACCTGCCCGCTCGTCGGCGCTAGGAGCCCGAGCAGCGTGCGCAGCAGCGTCGTTTTGCCAGCGCCACTCGGGCCCACGATGCCGACGCGACTGCCGCGGGTCAGCTGAAACGTGAGGTCAGCCACGAGGCGCCGCTCACCGATGCTGACCGTGAGCTCGCGAGCTTCGAGAATGTTGCCGCCGAGGCGCTGACTCGAGGCGCGAAAGTCGAGCTCACGCGCCCTGGTCGGGGCGTCCGTGGCCAGGGCAGCTTCCGCGCGCCCGATGCGTGCCTTCTGCTTGCCGGTGCGCGCTTTGGGCTGACGACGCAGCCACTCGATCTCGGTGCGCAGGAAGTTTCTTCGGTTCGACTCAGCACGCTCTTCTGCACGTAGCCGCTCGTCTCGGCCAAGCAGATACTCCGCCCAGCCGCCCTCGTAGGAATGGAGCTGGCCGCCCGAGATCTCGAGCGTCCGAGTCACCACTCGATCGAGCAGCCAGCGGTCGTGCGTCACCAGCAAGAGCGCGCCCGGATAGCTCGTCTCCAAATACCCTTCGAGCCATTCGATCGTATCAGCGTCGAGATGGTTGGTCGGCTCATCCAAAATGGCGAGGTCTGGCTCCGCCACGAGCACCTGCGCCAGGGCGACACGCCGACGCTCGCCCCCGCTCATGGTCGCCACGTCCTGGTCCTGCGCCACGATGCCAAGCCGGCGTAGCAGGCGCACCGGATCCTCCGGTGAGTTCCAGTCCCGAAGCTCCGCGCTCACCAGCTCGAGGGCCGACTTGCCAGCGGGCAAGCTCGGTTCCTGCTCGAGATAGAGCACACGCGTCTCACGGCGCCGGTGGATTTCCCCCGTGTCGGCCTGGCTGAGCCCGGCGAGGATGCGCGCCAAGGTGCTCTTGCCGGCCCCGTTGTCACCGACGAGCCCGACCTTTTCGCCGCGGAGAATCGTCACGTCCACCCCTGCGAGGAGGACACGCGCACCCAGGGACTTCGTGAGTCCCTTTGCGTCGAGCACGGGCATGGGCCGTCCCATATCACGCGCCCGATACGATTGCGCCATGTCGCAGAAATGTGGCTGGGCCTAGGGGCAAAGCGAATGAACTCGGCCACCCGGCGCATCGTGCGCGGAGTTACGGTCCTGGCTGCCTCTTCGGCGATCGGGACCGTGGGCTATTGGTGGTCGGGCTACGGGTGGATCGACGCCCTCTACATGGTGACGATCACCGTCTTCGGCGTGGGCTTCGGCGAGGTGCACGAGCTCGATAGCGGCATGCGGGTGTTCACGATCGGGCTCATCGTGTGCGGCTGTTCGTCGCTGATCTACATCTTGGGTGGTTTCTTCCAAATGCTCGCCGAAGGTGAGCTCAATCGGGCACTGGGACATCGACGCATGACCAAGGAAATCGAGGGCATCAGTGGGCACGTCATCATTTGCGGGTTCGGTCGCATTGGTCGCGTGCTGGCCGGGGAGCTGCAAACCGAAAATGTGAAGTACGTCGTCGTCGATACGGACGAAGCCAGGCGCTCCGCCGCGAGCGAGCAGCGCCACTTGGTCCTAGCCGGCGACGCCACGCGCGACGACACGCTGCGGCGAGCCGGCATCGAGCGCGCACGAGCTTTGGTCACCGCCCTGCCGAACGACGCCTTGAACGTGTTCATCACGCTCACCGCGCGCCATTTGAATCCCAGCCTGTTCATCGTGGCGCGCGGGGAAGATCACGGCACCGAGGAGAAACTCCTCCGCGCTGGGGCCAGTCGCGTGGTTCTCCCCTCTGCCATCGGTGCCGAGCGAATGGCTCAGATGATCACCCGGCCGGGCATGCTCGAGTTCTTCCAAAAGGGCGACGCGCATGCCGTCACGCAAGACCTGGAGTCCATCGGGCTCGGCATCCGCGAGATCCCAGTCAGCGAGCGCATGATCGGCCGCACGGTGGCGGAGCTGGAGGACTCGGGACACGGGGGCTTCTTGGTGTTGTCGATCCTGCGCATCGGCGGCACCGTCGTGCAAAATCCCAAGGCGGATCTGGTCCTGGCAGAAGAGGACCGCCTGCTGCTCTTGGGCCATCAGGGCGGTTTGCCCGACATCGAACGCATGCTCGCCGCACGCGAGGTGCGCTACGCGCGCTCGGCGCGCAGCTGAGGGCTGCTCCCATCGATCAACGGCAACAGCGCGTGCCGAGCGAGTAGTCCGCGTACGCCGGATCGTGATTTTCGATCTTGGCGTCGCAACCTTCACGCGTGGAGCGCGAATAGAAGCCGCCGACGAAGGTGCCGTTCGGGTCGTCGATCCATTCGTCCAAGTTGCCGACCATGTCGTGGATCTGATCGTCGTCGACCGACGACACACAGCTCGCGCGCTCCCCGGTGAGCTCGAGCAAAGGGCGCTTTCCCTCTTCGATCACGAGGTGCAATCGCGGATCGAGATGGCCTAGCGCGGAGTTGCCGTGCAGCTCGAAGGCCGGATGGATGTTGCGGAACACGTTGCAGCGCCCCGGCTCGAAATTGGGACCATATGGGTGCTTTTCCCCGCGGCTGCCCCGGCAGGCGCGCACCCACTCTTGCTCGCTGCACAGGCGCTTGCCGGCGTTTTCGCAGGCTCGCTTGGCCGAATGATACGTCATGTAGCCTTGCGGCAGGCGGCCGGGCGCACTGACCGCGCGCGGACTGAAGCTCCCCTTTTGCACCTCGGGCAGGGGGGGCAGGTCGAGCGCGCGCGCGCGCAACGAGCCGACGTGCAAGCGCTCGGCGCGCCAGAAGTCGTAGGTGAAGGCAAGCAGCTTCGGCTCGGGGGGATAGTACGGCGACAGCGCTTGGCCAGTCTTGTGGTCGACGACGGAGGCTTCCCAGCGGTCGATGCAGAAGGAGCCGACGCGGGCCATGTCGGCGGGGCAAGAGCGCCGGGCAGGTTGCGGGAGGCTTGCTTGCGCGTGGGCGGCAGGCGGTGCGCCCCCGAAAAAAGAAGCCAGGAGGAGCGCGCCCGATCCCACCAGCAAGGCACTGGCGAAAAGCTTCACGCCGAACCGATGGTGCGGGTCGTGAAGGCGATCGGCGTCGTGCCGAGCGAGGCATACGCCTTCTGCCAGGCGTCCTCGCGTGGCGTGTCGAAAATGAGCTCCGCGAGGCTCGGCCCCGGCAGCCAACCGCCCGCCTGAATTTCGCCTTCGAGCTGGCCCGGGCCCCAACCAGCGTAGCCCGCGATGGCAAGGAGGCTCGGAACCGAATAGCCCTCGGCCAATTTCTCCAGGAACGTGCGCGACGCAGTGGCCATCACCCCAGGCGCCACCTCGAACTGTCCGTCCACGCCGTCGACCTGCTCGTGCGACGGATAAACGAGCCACACCTGCTCCTGCGACACCGGTCCGCCCACGCGCACCTCGCCCAGGATGTGGCGTGGCACTTCGATGCCCGGCGCCGTGATGTCCGCCCGCGTCAAGAGCTCGCGCACCGTCATCATCGGACGGCCGTTGATGACCCAACCGAAGGCGCCGTCCTCGTCGTGCGAGGCCAAGAGCACCACTGAGCGATCGAAGTTCGGATCGGCGAGCGGCGGCGAGGCGATCAGGATCCCCGGCGCGAGATCGCTCGGCCTGCGACTGCTGGCGCCAAGTCTGCCGGGAGTTGGGGACACAGGCTCAGGTTACGCGCGTGACCTCGCCGCTGTCGAGCACCCCGACAGGCGGAGGGCTTGACCGCCCCGCACAGTAGGCCAAAACGCGTCGATGAGTACGGTACATCTGGTTGGTGGTGAAAAGGGCGGCGTCGGCAAATCGGTGGTCGCGCGTGCGCTCGCTCAATATTTCATCGACAAGGACATGCGTTTCGTGGGTGTGGACGCGGATACGTCCCACGGCGCATTGCTTCGCTACTACAGCGAGTTCACTCAGCCGGCCGATCTCGAGACCTTCGCCAGTGCTGATCAGATCATGGACCGGGCGCTCGCCTCCGACCGTCGCGTGCTCGTGGACCTGCCAGCGCAGAGTGCGCGCCTCTTGCGCCGCTGGATCGACGCGGGGGACGTGGTCACGTTTGCCCGCGAGGCGGGGGTACGCATGGTGTTTTGGCACGTCAGCGACGGAGGCTTCGACTCGGTGAACGAGCTCCAGCGCGTGTTCGATGAGCTGGGAGGCGCGGTCGCGTTCGTGGTCGTCAAGAACTTCGGCCGCTCGCCGGACTTCAGCCAGCTCGACGAGTCCGTCATCATGAAGAACGTGCTGGCGCGCGGCGCGGCCTCGGTGGAGTTGCCTGCACTCGACCCGGCCACGATGTACAAGATCGACCGCCTGGGCACGAGCTTCTGGGCAGCCATCCACGCTACCGAAGGCGACCACACGCTCACGCCCATGGAGCGCCGCCGAGCCGAACGTTGGCTGGCCGAGGCCTACCGCAGCCTGGACGGGGTCGGATCGCTGGTCTGAGGTTACGGTAGGAACGACAGCGCCAGGAACGCGCACAGCAGCACGAGGTGAATCAGTCCTTGTAGCGCCGTGCTGCTCCCGCGACCGAGGGTGAGGCCCGCGGTCAAAAACGTGAGCACCAAGAAGACCAGGCTCTTCGGCTCGAGCCCGAGCACCAGGTGGCGCCCCGTCATGATGACGAAGGCACCCACGACCGGGATGGTCAGCGCAATGCTGGCCGCCCCGGAGCCGAGCGCTAGGTTGAGACTGGTCTGCAGCTGGTTGTCGCGCGCAGCCGCAATGGCGGCCCAGGTCTCCGGCGCGAGCACGAGGAGCGCGATCACGATGCCAACCGTCGAGCGCGGTGCACCGAGCGTGTCGATGCCGGACGCGATGGCGGGACTGAGCGTCTTGGCGAAGCCGATCACGGCGCCCAGGCTGAGGAGCAGCGCAACGAAGGCCACCCAAGCACCTCGGGTCGTCGGTTCTCCGTGCGCATGCGCGGGCACGATGCTGTCGCCCGGGGGCTCGAAGTAATCCTTGTGCGTCCTGGTTTGAGCGAAAAGCAGGCAACCGTAGAGCACGATTGAGGCGATCGAAGCGAAAATGAGCTGCGGCGTCGAGTAGGTGCGGTCCGCCGTCGTCGTGGTGAAGTTGGGCAGGACCAAGGTGAGGCTCGACAGCACGGCCAAGACAGCCAAGAGGGAGCTCGTGCCGCCGGCGTGAAACTCCATCTCCTTGTTGCGCAAGCCCCCGACGAGCAGGCACACGCCGAGAATGCCATTGGTCACGATGATGACCGCGGAGAACACGGTGTCGCGCGCCACGACGGCCGAGTCCGGCGTGTCGTTGGTCATCATCGATACGATGAGACCCACTTCGATCACCGTCACTGCCAGCGCCAACACGATGGCGCCGAGAGAAGGGCCCACACGTGCGGCAATGACTTCGGCATGGTGGACCGACGTCATGACGGAAATCGCCAGCACCACGATGGCGAGCAGGTTCCAGAGGGGTTGCCCGCCTCCCAGCTGTGTCACCAGACCGAGCGCCAAGAGCGACAGCACCGAGGAGGCGTGGCTCAGGTCCAGTAGGCGTGGGGATCGGCTCGTCACGGCTCCCGTTCTAGCATCGGTCTACTTTTCGCGCGCTCATGGGTTCGGCCCGCAGAAGGGCGTCGAAATTGGTGGGCCCGCTCACGATTTTTCGCCCGCTGGCGGGCCGCTCGCCTCATGCTTCCGCCCTCGTGAGGAGGACCGCCTTTCGCCGACTGCTGGTCAGCCTTGGCCTGGTGCTCCTGGCCTTCTCGGCGGGTTGCGGGAGCCGCACCAGCCTCGGTGGTTTCCATTCGTCGTCGGGTGGCGCGGGAGGGAGCGGCGGGCTGGTGGCTACGGGGGGCACCTTGCCGAGCGGGGGAACCGCCGGCGCCGGTGGCTTTGCGAGCGGAGGCCTTGCGAGCGGGGGCAGCCCAGCGGGCGGCACGCAGAGCGGCGGGAGCGGGGGGATCCCCTTGCCCCTCACGCTGCCCGACTACTTCAAGAGCGATAGGCCCGGAGACACGGGCGTCTTTGGCGCGCACGTGGCGCTGTCGGCCGATGGTCTGACGCTCGCCGTCGCGACTCCCGGCGACCGGAGCACCGCCACCGGCATCAACGGCGATCCCTTTGCCGACGGTGCCACGTCATCCGGCGCCGTCTACGTCTACGTGCGAAGCGGGGACAGCTGGGCCCGGCAGGCGTACATCAAGGCCAGCAACACGGCGGAGTGGGACTATTTCGGCACCGCGCTCGCGCTGTCAGGAGACGGGAACCGGCTCGTCGTCGGCGCCGTGGGCGAGGCCAGCAGTGCAACCGGCATCGAGGGCGATCAGACGGACAACGCCGCCCAGGGCTCAGGGGCCCTCTACGTCTTTGGCCGCTACGCCGGAGTCTGGGGCCAGGAAGCGTACGTCAAAGCACCCAACGCGGAGGCGGGTGACCAGTTCGGCAAGGGGCTCGCCATCTCGGGGGATGGCAGCACAATCGCCGTGGGCGCGATTGGTGAGAGCAGCTCCGCGACCGGGGTGACCGGTGACATGACGAACAACGGCGCCTACTACTCGGGAGCCGTGTACGTTCTGGTCTACGAAGGCGTCGGCTTCGCCTTCCAGGCTTACGTCAAAGCATCGAATACCGATGCCAATGACGAGTTCGGCACCTCGATCGCCCTGTCGGGGGACGGCAACACCCTCGTCGTCGGCGCGCCCAACGAAGACAGCGCCGCAA